>OLQN01000321.1_pt1 | contig 44272 bp, 45 predicted proteins | sample 1673181 | NCBI WGS metagenome assembly OLQN01 (sample SAMEA3136763, study PRJEB25190) | human gut metagenome | biome: human gut; feature: human-associated habitat; material: faeces | place: Austria | collected 2013
TCCCACAAATTGTGACGCACATCTTGCAGAAAGCCTTTTTCAAACACGCTCTAGTATACCAGAATTTCCCCAAATAAAAAAGGGATATTCCGAAATATAATGGAAAAATTTCGGTTAAATATATACAATCAAAAGCACTTCTTACAAGCCTCATATCCTTGGGCTTCAGCCTGTGAAACCGGCTCCTGATATGCCTTATCCGGATTCATATTTCCACAGTCAGGAATACTGTGATATTTACTTCCTGTAGCAGATATCCATACCATTTCCGCCTGACTGTCATCCGCTGCTGCAATCTGTTCTGATTCTTCTGATGCTGCAGCCGTATCAGCTCCGCTATTGTCTTCAGCTGTAAATCCACTCTCCCCTTCACTTTGCGCAGCTGCTTCTCCATCACCTGAAGTATAATCATTGCAGGGATCTGCACTCCAGGTAATAGCACTTCCATCCGAAGAAGCTACAATGGTTCCCTGTTCATCAGAGCGATATACCTGAATTCCCATATCTGACAGTTTTTCCATGGTATCCGCATGCGGATGACCATACATATTTCCTGCGCCGCAGCTGATCACTGCAAATTCCGGAACTGCAGCCTGAAGAAAATCCCAGCTTGTGGATGTAGCAGATCCATGATGGCCCACACTTAACACGTCGCAGCTCAGATCAAGCCCGGAATTCACCATATCTGCCTCACAGTTAAAATCTGCATCCCCGGTAAAAACGAAACTGTTTTCTCCATTCGTCAGCTTAATTGCCACTGAATTAGCATTACTCTCTTTGCTGATTTCCTTTGGAGAAAGAATTGTAAATTCTCCCGAGCCAAATGTATACTCCGCCCCCACTGCCGGATGCTGTACTTCAAGCCCATGTGCTGCCACTGCATCCATAAAAGAGCCATAAAGGGAAGAATCATGGATATAATCTGCTCCAATCACATTGTCCACCTGAAATGCATTCAGACAGCCAATCAGTCCGCTCACATGATCCTCATCGTAATGGGATGAAATCAGATAATCAATTTCTGACACATTCTGCTCCTGCAAATAGGACACCACATAGCTGGACGCGCTTCTTGGACCACCATCATACAGCAGATTCTGTCCCTCTGACTGCACCAGAATGGATAATCCCTGTCCCACATCCAGGAAATGCACGGTCATGCTGCCGCCAGATGCCAGAACCTTTTCCCCGCTTCCAGGGAATACTATTCCTGCCATAAGCAGAATAAGCGTTAAAAGATAGCCTGCAATTTGTTTTCTTAAGTGTTTCATTTTATTCCTTCTTTCGTTTTTTTCACCGTAGGCACCGCTGTCCTGCTGCCTCTTTACTATTATAATATATTCTCATCTCCACAAACATCCCTGAATTATGTTTTCACAATTGCATTTTTAGCATATAATACCTGGAAGAGCATTTTATGAGGTCGTCCATGTATTACAGAAAAGCCTTATGTGCACAGCAGGAAAATGTAGACCAGGGTACCTTACAGATAACGGTCCATTCAAAAACAGACAACCGCCCTGTGGAAAATGCACTGGTCCGTATTTCTTATACAGGTGATCCAAACAGTGTCATTGAAGAAGTCCACACGGATTCTTCCGGCAACACCCCTGTCCTTCAATTAAAAACGCCTCCTCTGGAATACAGCCTGAATGCTTCCGAGGAGGCGCAGCCTTATGCAGAATATTCCATGCAGATCAAAGCCGAGGATTTTCGCCAGGAGGAAATCGCAGGCACAGAAGTCTTGCCTGCGGTTCTGGCCAAACAGCCTGTCCTTCTGAATCCCAGGCAAGACACTGTTTCGGAAAACAGAATTGTCATTCCTCCCCATACACTTTTCTATGAATATCCACCAAAAATACAGGAATCTGAAATTAAACCAGTACACGAAACTGGCGAAATTGTTCTAAGCAAGGTCGTAATTCCGGAATACATTGTAGTGCACGATGGGCCTGTAGGTGATAACTCCGCCTCTAATTATTATGTCCGCTACCGCGACTATATCAAAAATGTAGCAAGCAGCGAAATCTATGCCACCTGGCCTGACGACACTATCCGCGCCAACATCCTGGCAATTATGTCCTTTACCCTAAACCGGGTATACACGGAGTGGTACCGCAATAAAGGGAAAGACTACACCATCACCTCCTCCACCGCCTACGACCACAAATGGATCCGCGGACGAAACATCTTTGACTCTATCGACCGCATTGTAGACGAACTTTTCGAGAATTATCTATCCCGTCCTAACGTCCGTCAGCCAATTCTTACCCAGTACTGCGACGGAGAGCGGGTGCAGTGCCGGGACAGAGGATGGATGACACAGTGGGGAAGCAAGCGGCTTGGAGACCAGGGATATTCTGCTATTGAAATCCTACGGTATTTCTACGGAAACGATATGTATATCAATGTGGCAGAAGAAGTCTCCGGGATTCCTTCCTCCTGGCCAGGATATGACCTGGATATTGGTGCTTCCGGCAGCAAAGTACTCCAGCTTCAGGAACAGCTAAATGCTATCAGCCAGGCCTACCCTGCTCTTCCAAAAGTAAATCCGGACGGAATCTATGGTGCCCAGACTCAGGCCTCTGTCCGCAAATTCCAGAATATTTTCGGTCTTCCGGAAACCGGAATCGTAGATTATACCACCTGGTACAAAATTCAGGAAATTTACGTAGGCGTCACCCGGATTGCAGAATTACAATAAACATAATATGGCGGGATTTTCTCTCCCGCCATAAAATTCTAATCTAAACCTTATAATCTAAACGGACATGCCGTTTGTCAGCAACATCACCATATAGGAACCGGCTAACCATCAGCCTTCTGCCAATTCCCGCATCAATTCATGCACTGAAGTAATTTTGTCAATCCTTCCAACATTTGCCCCACAGAACATCAATCCATTCTCTACATCTCCCTCCACCGCATCGATCAATGCCTTGGTAATGCAGTACGGAACCTGTCCTGGATTACATTTTTCCAGGCAGTTATAGCACTTCTTTACTGGAATCCGTCCATTCTCTACCAGTTTCATAAAAGGATTGCAAAGCGCCCTTCCAGGCATTCCTACAGGGCTCTGGATAATCTGCACATCCTCTTTCCTTGCATTTACATACGCCTGTTTATACCTTTCATCGGCATCGCATTCCTTTGTCGCCACAAACCGGCTTGCGATCTGCACACCATCTGCCCCAATTGCCATAGCATGATCAATATCTTTCCGGTCAAAAATTCCGCCAGCAACTACCACTGGAATTTCCCGGCCAAACTTTTCCTCATATTCCTTTTTACATGCAATAATATCCCGGATTTCCTGGTCAAAATCCATCTCATCCCTGTGAGCCAGCTGATCCCTGGAAAATCCCAGGTGTCCTCCTGCCTCCGGTCCTTCCACTACGATCAGATCTGCAGTCCGGTTATATCGATGTGCCCACATTTTCAGAATCAGGTTTGCTGCCCTTTTTGAAGAAACAATAGGCGCAATCTTTGTTCTGCAAAACTCCGGTACCAGCTCTGGCAGATTCATGGGAAGTCCTGCGCCACTGATGATCACATCTGCACCACATTCCACAGCTTCCTTTACATGCTCTTTATAATGTTTCAGCGCTACCATAATATTAACACCGACCAGCCCTTTTCCCTTGGCAATCTCCCTTGCCTTCCATATGTGCTTTCTTATTGCCTTCAGATTGCACCCCGCCTGGTCTTTCTCAAAGCCGGCCTCATCATATCCGATCTGAGCCGTGGAAATAACTCCTACTCCTCCTTCTGCTGCCACCGCGCCAGCCAGGGAGCTCCGACTCACTCCCACTCCCATTCCCCCTTGAATAATAGGAAGTTCTGCCACCTTATCTCCAATTTTCAAACATTTCAAACTGCTTTTATATCCTCTATCCAAAACAATATCCTCCATGCTTTAATTTGGTTTGATTTTAAAACTATTTTAGTATAAAGCATTATTGTTTTTATGTCAAGTTTTACTTTTATTCGACACTTTATTATGTAGTTTTTATTACTACATATTTGGAAGTTTTCCCTATAAAAAGAAATCCCCTTGCAGGATTTGCCGCCTGCAGCAGACCGTCCTCCTCATCTGCATTTCCGTTATTTCCTCTCACTGCCTGGAAAAGCTTTTTGGGGAGGGAATAGGAATTTGCTGCTGAATCGTCTGCTGCATCAAAAAAAGGCTATGCATATCCGTTTGATACCACATAGCCTTCGCTTTCATTTTTTTACAGCTTTTTCATTTCAAAAAGATTAAAAAATCTTCAAAATATCATTATACATAACTACAACCATCAAAAGCATCAGCACCATCAAACCTGCAAAATGAACCATGCCCTCAATCTGTCTGTTCACCGGTTTTCTCCGGATAGCCTCGATAATCAAAAATACAAGCCGGCCGCCATCCAGTGCAGGAAGCGGAAGAAGGTTCATAACACCAAGATTTGCAGATAAAAGTGCTGCCATATACAGCATATTTACCCAGATGGTCAGCATTCCTTCGCTCTTACTTGCTTCATAGGTGCTGCCGATTGCATCAACCACACCAACAGGACCGCTTAAATCCTTTACACCCAGCCCGCCGGTAAGAAGTTCTTTCAGGCTGAGTAAAGTAGAACGGATCATATATTTTACTTCCAGTGTTCCATACTTCAGCACTTCAAACCCCTGTGTCTTCGTATATGCCAGATTATAAGAAAAATCAAGCACTGCTGTGCGGGACTCTGATGGAGTTACCTCAGCGTTGTATTCCAGACCATCACGCTCATAAGTAATGGTCACAGGCTCACTTGTGAGAGGATGCTCTGCAAGATATGCAGTATAATCGTCCGAACTCTCCAGTCTGGTGCCATTAATGGAAGTGATCACGTCCCCAGGCTCCACGCCAGTTTCAGATAAGCCCATTCCCGGAATCAGGGATGCCACCTCAAGAGAATCGGTACTCTTTCTGTTAAAGCCAAGAAGGTATCTCACCTGTACATCTGGCTTGAAGGCCAGCTCCACATCTTTGCCATCCCTCTCCACAGTCATATGAATGGTCTCATCCTCCTGTGGATTATTCAGATACATATACAGATAAAGATCTCTTGCCAGATCAATGTGATACCCCTGGTATTCTTTAATAATATCCCCTTCCTGAAGACCGGCTTCAGCCACAGTAGAACCACTCTCCACCTGCGTAACCTCTGCCGGGTCATAGCCCACCAGCGTAACAATGATCACTGCAAACACAAAAGCCAGAATAAAATTAAATACCGGTCCTGCTGCAACTGTAGCGATTCTTCCCCACACTGGTGCACCATTGAAAGTCCCCTTGGACTCATCCTCCATATCTTCTCCCAGCATGGCACAGGAACCACCAAGAGGCAAAAGCTTCAGAGAATACCTTGTTCCATTCTTCTCTGTGCTAAACAGCCTTGGGCCCATTCCAAGGGAAAACTCTGTTACTACGATCTTATTTTTCTTTGCAAGGAGGAAATGCCCCAGCTCATGAAAAAGAATGATTGCACTGAAAATCAATAATGCCAGAATAATCTTCAACCTACCACCTGCTTTCAATCCATTTATAAGTCTCGTCTTCTACTGCCAGTATCTCCTCCAGCTCCGGATTCCGGATCACTGTATGTCTTTCCATAGACTGTGCAATAATGTCGTAAATATCCAGAAAACCGATTTTTTCCTGTAAAAACTTCTTCACAGCCAGCTCATTTGCTGCGTTAAACACAGTAGGCATACTGCCGCCTTTTCTTGCAGCATCCATAGCCATTGGAAGCCCCAGGAATGTATCCATATCCGGATCTTCAAAAGTAATCTCTTTCAATTTATGGAAATCCAGTCTCTCTCCATCCAGATATCTGCGTTCCGGATAATAGAGTGCGTACTGGATTGGAAGCCGCATATCCGGAGTTCCAAGCTGCGCCATAACCGCACCATCTTTAAACTCTACCATCGAATGGATAATGCTCTTTGGCTGGACAACAACCTGAATATGATCCAGATCCACATCAAACAGCCATCTGGCTTCCATAACCTCCAGACCTTTATTTACCAGGGTTGCGGAATCTACTGTGATCTTCTGTCCCATTACCCAGTTCGGGTGCTTCAGGGTATCTGCAAGCGTCACATGTTCCAGTTCTTCTCTTTTTCTTCCACGGAAGGGACCACCGGAAGCTGTGATCAGAAGCTTCTCAACCTGCGCCCGCTTTTCCCCATGAAGAGCCTGGAAAATAGCACTGTGCTCACTGTCTACCGGAAGGATCTGAACTCCATGCTCTTTTGCCATCGGAATGATCAGATGACCTGCTGTTACCAATGTCTCTTTGTTTGCAAGGGCAATGTCCTTGCCCGCCTTGATTCCCTCCATTGTAGGACGGATTCCAATCATTCCCACAACAGCGGTAACCAGAATATCTGTCTGAGGCATACGTGCAAGCTCCAGAAGTCCCTCCATGCCAGACACAATTTTTACATCCATATCTGAAAGGCGGACAGCCAGATCCTTTGCCGCATTTTCATCCCACACTGCAATCAGCTGAGGATGAAATTCTCTTGCCTGTTCTTCCAGCATTTTCACATTTCTTCCTGCACTGATTCCCAGCACCTCTATATCGCCGTTAGCTCTCACTACATCCAGGGTCTGTGTACCGATGGAACCAGTTGAGCCTAAAATTGCAATTTTCTTCATTTGAAATTCCTCTCAGTCCATTTCAGGGACAAATCACATCTTATCATTTCCACACTTCTTATTCCTTTATGCTTCCCGCTGCCAATCCGGAATCAGATTCCCAGCACAAGCTTCGCCAGGAAATAAATAGCCGGAGCTGTAAAGATCACACTGTCAAATCTGTCCAGGATTCCACCGTGTCCCGGGATCAGTTTGCCATAGTCCTTGATTCCCTGATTTCTCTTAATAGCAGAAGCAGCCAGATCTCCAACCATGGAGATCAGTGCTCCGACTGCACAGATCAGCGCATACTCTGCAATCTTTCCGCCAGTTGCTGCTGCATAAATTGCGCCCAGAAGCGCAGCGCCTGCCACGCCGCCTACTCCACCTTCTACTGATTTCTTCGGGCTGAGGATTGGTGCCATTTTGTGCCTGCCGATCAGCATTCCCACACAATATGCGCAGGTATCGCATCCCCAGGAGCATAAAAAGATCAGCCATACCAGAAATTTTCCATCCGGAAGGTTCCTGGTAAGATAAATAAAGGAGAGCATCACAGCCACGTATACCACCCCAAAGAACGCCGGCATTACCTGATCTGCCTTGAACTTGGGATAAGTAAATACGTAAACGAACATAAACATCATGAACGAAATGATCACGCCCATCATTCCATATTTTTCAAAATCCAGCGACATCAGCACATAGTAGATCACAGCTCCAAAATAGCCTGCAATTTCCAGGGCATTAAAATGGTCTTCCCGAACCTTCATAACCTTATAAAGCTCCTGCATTCCGATCAGAGAGATCCCAAGCAGTGTAAAAAACAGCACATAACCTCCACTGATAATAGTCAGAAGCGCAGCTGCGACCAGCACAATACCGCTTAAAAGACGTGTTTTAAACATCTTACTCCTCCTTCACACCGCCATATCTTCTGTCTCTTTGATTATATTTCTCAATAGCCTGTACTAATTCTGCTTTATGGAAATCCGGCCATGCCACGTCTGTAAAATAAAATTCCGTATAAGCCAGCTGCCACATAAGGAAATTGGAAAGTCTCTGTTCTCCGCTGGTGCGTATCAGAAGATCCGGATCCGGCACTCCTGCAGTATCCAGGTAGCTTCCAATCGTATCCTCTGTGATCTGATCCGGAGAAACTTTTCCATCCGCCACATCCTGTGCCATCTTTCGCATTCCTCTTGTAATCTCATCGCGGCTTCCGTAATTCATGGCGATCTGGAAGTACAGCTCATCATAATCCTTGGAAAACTCCTCCAGCTTACGGATGCTTTCCTGAATATCCGGTGCAAAAGCAGAAATATCGCCGATAATTTTGATTTTCATCTTATTATCCCGGGATATCTTGATACATTTCTTAAGATAACTACGAAACAGCTTCATAAGCCCGTCCACTTCTTCTCTGGAGCGTTTCCAGTTCTCCGTGGAAAAAGCATATACTGTCAGATATTTCACGCCCAGATCTTTAATATCATAGCAGACCTGCTCCAGATTGGCGCAGCCCTTAACATGTCCATAGCCACGAGGCAGTCCCTTTGCCTTTGCCCAGCGGCCATTGCCGTCCAGAATAATGGCAATATGATTGGGTACGTTCATATTTTTCTCCTTGTATTTTGTTTTTCTTTTTTCGTTATAAGCGTTCAGATTATTCGTACAATTTCATACACAAGGGCAGAAAAGAGCTCTTTTTAAAGAGCTCTTTTTGCGGTTTCTTTATAAAAGGATCCTGTTTTGCAGATTTTTAGTCCAAACAGCTCTGCGCTTCAGGTAATATGCCCTTATACAGTCATAATCTCCTTACCTTTTGCTTCTACTGCAGCATCTACATCCTTGATGTATTTGTCTGTAAGCTTCTGAACTTTATCCTCTAACTCTTTGATCTCGTCCTCAGATACATCCTCTTCTTTTTTCAACTTCTTGTATGCATCGTTGGCATCACGGCGGATGTTGCGGACAGCAACCTTAGCTGCTTCGCCTTTTTTCTTAACATCTTTAACCAGATCTTTACGGCGTTCCTCGGTAAGCTCCGGGAAAACAAGACGGATCACTTTTCCATCGTTATTCGGGTTCAGGCCAAGATCAGAAGTAAGGATTGCTTTCTCAATTCCCTTGATCAGGCTGGATTCCCATGGCTGGATCTGGATCATACGAGCTTCCGGAACCGTGATATTTGCCACCTGCTGAATCGGTGTAGGGCTTCCGTAGTAATCTACTGTCAGCTTGTCAAGGATATGCGGATTGGCACGTCCTGCACGGATAGTAGTCAGCTCTGCTTCCAAGCTGCCCAATGTCTTTTTCATTTTCTCTTCATACTTCTGAATTCTTTCATCCATAAAATTAATCTCCCTCTTTATGATTTTCTGCCGGTAAGCAGTATTATCCTATTTTCTGCGCGTATAATATGGTACAGACTGCCGGAATGATTTTTCAGACAGGCTCTTGTCTGCTGCTCTTATGTTGCCAGTGAACAGAAACGCGCTTATACAGTAACCTTTGTTCCGGAAAATTTTCCGTGAACGGTGTTGATAATGCTGTTCTCCTCATCAAGAGCAAATACCATCATCGGCATTTTCTGCTCCAGACACATAATAGAAGCTGTAAGATCCATGGCTGCAAGCTTCTTGTCAACAACTTCCTGAATAGAGATCTCATCGTACTTCACAGCGTCAGGATTTACCTTCGGATCGCTGTCATAAATACCATCAACTGCCTTCGCCAGAAGAATCGCATCGGCCTCAATCTCAACTGCACGAAGAACCGTAGCTGTGTCAGTAGAGAAATACGGATGTCCTGTACCGCCTGCAAAGAATACCAGCTTGCCCTGTGCAAAGCTCTCTTCTACACTGTCCTTGGAATACAGTTTTGTAAATGCACCACATGCAAATGGTGTATAAATCTCAGTCTTCATACCTGTATATCTGCAAAGGTCAGATACATAAATACAGTTCATAATAGTAGCAAGCATACCGATCTGATCTGCCTTGTTGCGGTCTATCGTCTCACTGGTACGTCCTCTCCAGAAGTTTCCACCGCCAATCACAATGCCGATCTGTACTCCCTCATCAGAAATTGCCTTGATCTGCTTCGCTACTGCAAGAACAGTTGCCTCGTCAAATCCTGTTTTCTTCGGTCCGGCAAGAGCCTCGCCGCTTAATTTTAATAAAACTCTTTTCATTTCCATGCTTTTATCCTGCCTTATTTTTTATTCTTTTATTTTACCATACTCCGGCAACAACCTCATTTCCGCTGTCATCAACAGTGGTAGAAACTGTGAAAGAGTCATAATAATGATATCCTGTCTCTCCGGTCTCCGGCTCGTTCTCATAATCACTTCCGTTAGCCTCTCCCAGTGCTGCAACAAGACTGGAAAGCGGCTGTCCGATATACTGTTTCGCCTTATCTGCACTGGAATCATTCGGTGCTGTATTACTGCCGCCATTATTATCCGGAGTACTTGTAGGCTGCGGTGCAGATGTAGGTGCAGCAGTAGGATCTGACTGCTGCGGCGCAGATGTAGGCGTTGGTGCTATATCCGTTTCCTGAGAATCATCCTCAGAACTGTCTTCGCTGTCATCAAGGCCAAGACGCGCCATTACTTCACTCAAGGTAGAAGTTTCTGTCTTACTTGTTCCTGTCAGATAAGTAGCATAAGGAATTCCATCCTCAACAGTTCCCTCCATATGAAGAGTGATCTTTGAAATTGTCTTCAGCGGAAGCTTACGGAAATAGCAATCTGTATAATCCTCATCCTCATACGTGATCCGGATGTCATAGCTTGTCACCGTATTTCCATCTGCATCCTTCTCGTCCGGCTCATAATAGTAAAGAGCCTTGTCACCATCATTCAAAGTAAACAATCCATTGATCAGCTCTGTGCCCCAGTCATCATCGTCATCCGTAGTCGGACGAATGTAAAGTCCCTTCACAGCAGCTCCGGTACCGTTCACAAGAATCAGCTTGGAAGCTGTGGAAGTCTTATCACCAATCACATTCTTGATATCTGCATCGTCAGATTTCTGCATATCTACCAGGGAACTGTCATCACTTGAAGCTGTATCTGTATTCTCAGCTGGAGCCACGGTTACCTGGCCATCCTTACCTGTATCTTCAGTCTGTTTCTTACCACATCCGGCTGCTGCCAAAGCAGTGACCAAAAGTGCTGCAAGAATCACATAACGTTTTTTCATAATCTATATTCCTCCCACAAAATGGAATTAAACTCCTCTAATATCCACTTTTTGTTCTCCATTATTATTACAGAGTATGACAGACTTGTCAACCGAACGCGGGATGATTTCATACAATTTTTAAACTTTTCGGTAAATCAAATACACTTTAAATGAAGCTTTAAAGCTTTGTATTCCGGTACTCATTAGCTGAAAAGAGCCCGGGACGATTTTCTCCGTCTCTGGCTCAAATACTTTTTGACAACATGTCTCAATGTTTAAAACCCGGCGTCTCTTCGCTCTTTACGCATATCCCTGCGGAGCAGAGCTGCCTCATGGCGACCTTTCTCTGCTTCTGTGTGGATAATAAGGCCAGGGATTCGGGTCGGACGCTCATTTTCATCCACAGCTACCATCACAGAAAAAGCACGGTTTACCAGGTAACGCATTCCATCACCGCGCTCCACATAGGAATCAATTTCCACTTCCATGGAGGTATTTCCCACATAAGTCACATAGCCGATCATCACAAGGATCTCGCCCTCGTAAACGGGCTCCTTAAACTGCAGATTGTCCACAGCTGCAGTTGTGACACGGTAAGTCCCGCAATGACGCATGGCAACCACGCCAGACACCTCATCCACCCATTGCATCAGCATTCCTCCAAACAATCTGCCACCGGCATTTAAGTGCTGGTGCATGATCAGATGGACCTGCTCCGTTCTGGAATCCTCTACGGTTTTCATCGGACGTTTTTCTTTTATTGTTTCCTTTGCTTCCTGTGTTTTCTCTTTTATTTTCTCTTCCATAGCCAACCTCTTTTTACTGTTTTCATGCTACCCGTACAGCGAATATTAAATAAATACCATATTGACTTGTATGACTTTTTATATGCTGCATCTTCACAGCTGATTCCCTATAAATGTTTAACAGAAATTTATGAAAGCCGGGAATTTTTCATCATAAAAAGTTCCCAGCTCCCGTTATTTTTAATATAAATTCTTCACCTTGAAATCACGCTCTGCTTCTCGTCTCTGATCTTTCTTAGCAATATCCTGACGTTTATCATACAGCTTCTTACCTCTTGCCATACCGATTTCCACCTTCACAAGACTGTCTTTGAAATAGACCTTGATCGGCACAAGGGTAAGGCCTTTTTCCTTCAGCTTTGCTTCCATCTTATTGATCTCACTGCGGTGAAGGAGAAGTTTACGGATACGAAGGGGATCTTTATTGAAAATATTGCCTTTTTCGTATGGGCTGATGTTCATTCCATAGATGTAAACCTCCCCATTCTGAATCCGCACAAAAGATTCCTTGACACTGCATTTTCCCATACGCAGGGATTTTACTTCTGTTCCTGCCAGGGCAATTCCCGCCTCATAAGTATCTTCTATAAAATAATCGTGAAATGCTTTTTTATTATTTGCAATCAGTTTGATTCCTGGTTTCTTTGCCATAAGTTCCTCCCTATATGGATTTCCGCCTGCAGGCGGGCGCTCAAAACAAAGGGCTGCTGTTCAAGCGTTTGCATGATTTCTTTGCATCACAAAGCGTATTGCTGGTCAGGCCGTGAACAGTAACTTCTAATTACCACTCTTGCTCCTCTGCCAGAACAAAATCCACAGTCTTCAGCATGGTATCTGCGTCCGCAACTCTCACACGCACCTTCTGTCCCAGCGCAAACACCTTGTGGGTCACATCGCCGATTAACTCGTAAGCATCCTGATCAAAGGTGTAGTAATCATCCCTCAGTGTATTTACATGAACCAGTCCCTCTACCGTATTTGGAAGTTCCACATAGAAGCCCCAGCCAGTAACACCGGAAATGATTCCTTCAAATTCTTCCCCAATATGGTAAGACATATATTCTGCTTTTTTCAGCTTGTCAGATTCTCTCTCTGCTTCGTCCGCCCGGCGCTCACACACACTGGACTGGCGCGCCACATCTTCCAGTATCTCTTTATAATGCTCTGTTTTTCCCTCTCTTTCCAGACGTCCCCGAAGCTTATCCTTAATGATCCTGTGAATCTGAAGATCCGGATAACGACGGATTGGAGAAGTAAAATGGCAGTAATATTTCGCTGCAAGTCCAAAATGGCCGCTGCATTCTGTAGTATACTTCGCCTGTTTCATGGTTCGAAGAGTAAGGCGGCTGATCTGTGGCTCGTTTGGAAGTCCCTCAATGCTCTCCAGAATAGTCTGGATCTCCTTCGGGGTAATCTCCTGTCCATGCTTCTGCACCGGCACTCCCTGATTATGAAGAAGTGTGAGAAGGCTCTCCACTTTCTCGGGATCCGGAGTCTCATGGGTACGGTAAACAAACGGCATATCATCCCTGCAGCACTCCTCTGCCACAGTCTCATTTGCCATAAGCATGAAATCCTCAATGATCCTTGTTGCCACATTTGCCTCATATGGCTTAATGTCAATGGCTCTTCCTGCTGCATTTAAGATAATCTTGCTCTCCGGAAAATCAAAATCAATGGAGCCTCTGTGATGGCGGTTTCCACGAAGGATTTCAGAAAGCTCTTTCATCAGGAAAAACATGGGAACAAGTTTTTCATAGCGTTTCTTTGCCTCTTCGTCAGCATCCTCCAGAATGTTTTTCACATCTGTATAATTCATTCTCTCATCTACACAGATCACAGTCTCTGCAATCTTATGGGAAATCATATTTCCTTTTTTGTCAATATCCATAAGACAGCTTAAAGTAAGACGATCCTGCCCCTGGTTCAGAGAACAGATTCCGTTGGAAAGCCGTACCGGGAGCATGGGAATTACACGGTCTGCCAGATATACACTGGTTCCCCGCTTCAACGCCTCACGGTCAAGGGCACTTCCTCCCTGTACATAATTGCTTACATCTGCAATGTGAACACCAAGATGATAGATGCCATTCTCCTTTGTCAAAGTAACTGCATCATCCAGATCCTTGGCGTCTTCTCCGTCAATGGTGACGGTCTGAAGATGGCGAAGATCCAGTCGGCCATCCCTGTCAGCATCCAGAACATGATCTGGTACACGGTCAGCCTGACGGATTACTTTATCCGGAAATTCGCTTGGAATGCCAAAGCTTTTTACAATGGCAAGGATATCTGTTCCAGGTGCACGACAGCTTCCCAGATTCTCTACGATCTTACCTTCCGGATTGCGGTTCTTGCTTCCGTAGCTGGTGATTTCCACCACTACCTTATCCCCGTCCTTGATTCCCTGGGAATCTTTTCTCGGAATAAATACGTCCCTGGAAAATTTAGGATTGTCGCTTACCACAAAACCAAAGTCACGGCTGTTCTCGTAGGTTCCCACGATCTGGGTCATACCTCTTTCCAGAACTTTTACTACAATTCCCTCACGGCGTTTGCCTTCCTGCGGCTCTTTTGTGATTATAACACGAACCTTATCCTGGTGCATAGCCGTTCCGGTACAATCTTCCGGAATAAATACGTCATTGTCTTCCCCCTCGATTTCCACGAAGCCAAAGCCCTTGGGATGACCGATGAAGGTGCCTTCTACAGATGGACTGTCCGGATATTCGTTTTCCAGACGGGCAAGGCGAAATTCCGGGTCATCATCCTCGCAGCGTCTGCCGTGTTTCTTATCGTTGTACTTATCTTTTCCCCTGCCGTAACGATCGTCGGACTTGCGGTGATCATACTTTCCAGCCTGCTTATCATTATATTTCTTATCGGAATGTTTCTCATCTTTCTTCCCGGTACGTCTCTCGGAGCTTTCTTCTGCATATTTCCCAGAACGTTTACCCGAAAACTTCTCGTCACGTTCTTCTCTTTTTCCACGCTGCTTCTCTTTCCCGCGCTTTCTTCCAGTTACTTTGGAATAACGTCCCTTGGAATCCAGGTCAGCCTTTCCCTCTGCTACCAGATCATCCAGAACACGGTACAGATCTTTCTTCTCGTCCTTTGAAAGGCGCAGAAGACCTGCAATTTCCCGGAAGCGCATAGGCTGGTACACTGGATCACCAAGAAGCTCCATCATAAATTTTTTTCGTTTGTCAAATTCTCTGTCTTTACTCAATTTTTCTCCTTCTTAATGCCTGTGTAAAAAATTAATCCCTTATGACATAAAAAACACCCTTGCGATCAGATCAACAAGAGTGTTTCCCAGTTCATTCTTAGAAATTCAGGTTCAATACAACTGCCAGTACAAAGAACAAAACTCCCATAACTGTAGTTGCCTTAACAAGACCGCCCTCCATGGAACGTCCTTTGTTCTTACCCCAGTATGTGTCTGCAGCTCCGGCAATCGCACCAAGACCCTGTGACTTACCTTCCTGCATAAGGACTACTACGGTAAGGGCAATACAATCTATAACAAAAAGAATTGTTAAAATCGTTCTTAAAATCTGCACGTGGTTACACCTCCTAATCAACTAGAGGATATTGTACCATAGCCAGCATTTGATTTCAACTCTTTTTTATCTTGAATTTGGACAAATTACACTATCGTTTTTTCATGGTCAGACAAACGGATGTTAATGTTCATGACCTGACCAGTAACACGCTTCGCGATGCGCAGAAACAAACGGATTCTCATACACCGACAGCCTGCCAAGCTGCTCATGGATTCTCAGAAGCTGATTATACTTGGCATTTCTATCCGAACGGCATGGTGCACCGGTCTTGATCTGCCCTGCACCAGTTGCCACTGCCAGATCTGCAATAAAGGAATCCTCTGTTTCACCGGAGCGGTGGGAAATAACAGAGCGATAACCCGCCCGTGCAGCCAGTTCTACTGCCTCCAGAGACTCTGTCAGGGTTCCGATCTGATTTACCTTGATCAGGATTGCATTTGCTGTTCCGAGCTTGATTCCACAGGACAGCCGTTTGATGTTTGTCACAAAAAGGTCATCCCCAACCAGCTGTACACGGCTTCCAATCCGCTCCGTCATAGCCTTCCAGCCCTCCCAGTCATCCTCCTGCAGTCCGTCCTCAATGGAAACAACAGGAAATTCATCTAACAGATTTTCGTAATAACGGATCATTTCATTGGAATCCCGGATCACTTCTTTTCCAGTCATCTTACTCTCCCCTGGAAAATAGTAACCGTCTTTTTCTCCGTCATATAATTCACTGGCTGCCGCATCAATGGCAATGCCAATATCTTTTCCCGGCTCATATCCGGCGTTCTTCACAGCCTCAATGATCAATTCCAGAATCTCCCTGGAATCCTTCAGATCCGGTGCAAAGCCACCCTCATCGCCCACTGCTGTAGACAGATTTTTCTTTTTTAAAAGAATCCTCAATGACTGATAAATCTCCACACACATGCGGATTCCCTCTGAAAAACAGGAAGCCCCAACTGGCATGATCATAAACTCCTGAAGATCCACTGTATTGTCCGCATGCCGCCCGCCATTTAAAATATTCATCATTGGTACTGGCATCCTGTTCGCATGACAGCCTCCGATATACTGATAAAGCGGAATCCGAAGTGCCATAGCGGCTGCCCTCGCCACCGCCATAGAAACACCCAGAGTGGCATTTGCCCCGAGATTGCTTTTATTGTCCGTACCATCTGTCTGGATCAGAAGAGAATCAATATAGGTCTGATCCAATGCATTTTCTCCCAGAATTGCCTCCGCGATTTTCGTGTTTACATTATCCACTGCTTTTTGTACACTAAGGCCTTTATAATTTCCTTTATCGCCGTCTCTTAGCTCCAATGCTTCGAATTTTCCTGTGGACGCGCCGGATGGAACCGCTGCACGGCCTGTATATCCATTGATTCCAATAACGCCTTCTCCAACTGTCACTTCTACCTCCACAGTAGGATTGCCTCTGGAATCCAGAATTTGTCTTGCGTGAATCTTCCGAATAGGCAAATACCGTAACATTTCCTTACCTCCTAAAGATTGATAACGGTAGTTTTTCCATCTATTCAGAGTTCTATGCAGGATTTCAGATTCTGTTTCTGTCAGAAGTGCTCAATGAACCTCAGAAATGGAATTAAATCCCTTATTTCTCAGACATGCCTCCACCTCACTGATATCCGGTACGTGAAGAACCATGATCGGAAGTCCGGTAGCACGGTTGAAAGACAGATACAGATAATCAATATTGATATTGCTCTCCTGGAGACTGAGGAGCAGTTTGTTCAGGTTACCAACCTCATCCTTTACCTCGATTCCAAGAACATCACTAAGCTTGCAGATAAAACCTGCCTTTGTCAGCGCTTCTAACGCCTGCTCAGGTTTGGAAACAACCATACGTATAATTCCATATTCAGCACTGTCATTAGTAACAGAACCAAGGATATTAATATCCTCCTCCAGGAGGATTCCAGTCACCTTCTGCATTTTCCCTTTGATATTTTCCGCAAAAATCGATAATTGTTTCAGCATTTTCTTATTCCTTTCCATATTTTAATAACAATATTAACATTTTAATCGTAAAAGAAACTCAGATGCCGCCCGGGCAGATAATTTTCTTTCACAAAACGGATACTTCGCCTGTCGGCGACATCACTATCTATTCACTATATATAAAAATCAGCTCTTTATTTCTCAACAGGAACCTCAATCAGTTCCTTAGGAGAATGTGCCAGATTGCGGCAGCCATCCTCTGTTACCACTACCATATCCTCAATACGAACCCCTCCGAAACCAGGTACATAAATACCCGGCTCAACAGTCTCGATCATATTGGCTTTCAGAATGGTATCGTCAGAGGGAGACAGGCGCGGACTTTCATGGATGAAAAGACCTACACTGTGACCAAGTCCGTGACCAAAACAGTCACCGTAACCAGCCTCTGTAATAATATCTCTCGCAACCTTATCCACACTCGCTCCGCTTACACCAGCCTTTACTGCTGCAAGACCGGCCAGCTGTGCTTTTAATACAACATTGTAAATTTCTTTCTGTTTATCGCTTGCTTTTCCGAGAACAAAGGTACGTGTCATATCGGAGCAGTATCCCTTGTATTTACAGCCAAAATCACAGGTAACAAAATCCCCTTCCTCCAGCTTCTTATCTCCTGGGATTGCATGAGGCATGGAAGAATTCAGACCGGAAGCGATGATCGTGTTAAAGCTTAAATCCTCTGCTCCCTCTTTTTTCATCAGATATTCCAGCTCTGCCGCAGCTTCCAGCTCTGTCATTCCTGGTTTCACGATTTTCAAAAATTCTGCAAATGCTTTGTCCCCGATTTCTTCAGCTCTTGCCAGGTACTCCAGTTCTTCCTCAGTCTTAATCTGGCGAAGATCATCGATTCTGCTGCCAAGAGGTGTCCATGTCTGAACCGGCAGTTCCTTTCTGAGCTTATCAAAATCACAGCAAAGCATGGACTGATCCTCATATCCCATATGGAAATCGCCATTTACATTCTCCTTCTCCATGCACTCCTTCAGGATCGTCTGACGGTTATGCCCACGGCACTCTTCAATTACTGTGAAATCGCTCTCTTTACCGGCCTGCTCCGTATAACGGGAATCTGTGATCAGCACCTTCTGGGCTGCTGAAATATATAAAGCGCCCTCGCCGCCGCGAAAACCGCTTACATGTCGCATGTTATACGGATCTGTGATCACAAGGGCATTCAGTTTCAATTCATCAAGAATTGCATTTAACATCTTTGCTTCCTCCTCATCTTCTGTCATACAGCTTCCCAGCACTTTATCACGTTGAAAAGCCATATTCTTTATAGTTTCATCATACCACATTATACGCGGAAATATTGTCTGAATTTTCAATTCTTTTCGCATATATAAACTTTTTATTTTATATAAAATAATATTTTTTCAAATTATTTGTTGACAAACGAGAAGTAATCTGTTATAGTAAGCTCATAAAACAAAAGGAACTTAAAAATAAAAACAAAAAGGAGTGAGACCACCGAAAACATAAGTTCATTACTTATAATCTAAGAAAGAGAGGTACGGACCACCAGAAGCATAACGAAACATCTTAATTTTTAACATTTCAAGAAAAGCGAGGTACAGTCCACCAAGAACGTAAGCCTTAATTCCAATTGTTTTAAACGCATAATATATTCGGAAAGAGAGGTACATTCCATTGGATATGGATCAGATTTAAGCCACCAGTAAACGTCGATGCTGGTGGCTTAATTAATGTCTGGATTTTCCTTTCATTTTCAGGCAGCTGCCTTGCCCTTATTCGCATGATTTTTCAAACACGCTCTGGCATAAACCTTTTATTTTCTCATATATCTGTAAAAAAATACCCGCGAGGTTTTCTCTTCATGAAATTTCCCATTTTTTCTTTTCCAGCACTGAAGGAAAAATTCTCTTCACATATTTCCTCTTTTTGCTCGAAAAAGCGCCCTGCGATCAAAGACTTTCTCCACTACGCCGGCGTTCCTCTCCTCTTCGCCCTGTCCTTTCTGGCCGGTTCTGCCGCCCGGGTGATCGTTCACCATTTTTCACCCCCGGAAGCAGTCGCTACTTCATCAGACTGCGCAAGCTGGGGACTCAGCTTCCAGGAGGAAGGAAAACGTCCTGTAGGAAATGCTTCCATTCAAGAGCTTGCTTCCTATAACGCCTACTTTGCAAAGGATACCCAGGAGAAAATACTCTACCTTACTTTTGACTGTGGCTATGAAAATGGCAATACACCGCTGCTTCTTAATGCATTGAAAAAACACAATGTAAAAGCAACTTTTTTCGTTGTTGGAAATTTCATAAGAGATAATGGAGATCTGATAAAAGAAATGGTTCAGGAAGGGCACATTGTAGGAAATCATACTCTCACTCACCCGGATATGTCCGGGATTTCTTCCCTGAATGATTTCAGGAAACAGCTGGAGGGCGTGGAAAATCTGTATAAAGAAACGACCGGAGAATCCATGACGAAATTCTACCGGCCGCCTCAGGGAATTTACAGTACAGCAAATCTGTCCATGGCAAAGGAACTGGGGTATAAAACCTTCTTCTGGAGTCTTGCCTACGTAGACTGGTATCAGGATAAACAGCCAACCAGAGAGGAAGCCTTCGATAAGCTTCTCACACGGATCCACCCAGGGGCAATTGTCCTGCTGCACAATACTTCTTCCACAAATGGACAGATTCTGGATGAACTGCTGACCAAATGGGAAGAAATGGGATATACATTTGGAACGCTCAATGATTTCTGAATTTTTGCTATCCTGGAGCGTGTCTGAAAAAAGGCTTTCGTTATCTGTTATTTCCAAAATAAATAACCGCCTGTACTCCAGGACCAGTATGAATTCCAATAATCGGGCTCATTGGCATAATAATAACCTGAGCCTGTGGTACAGCTTCCAGGATAGCAGCCTTCTCTTTCTCAGCCTGCTCAGCAGCATCACCGTGACAGATAAATACATAAGGGTGCTCCTCATTTAATCCGGAACCGATATACTTGGAAACGATCGTATTCATAGCAGCCTTGGAGCCGCGTACCTTCTCCGGGATTGCCAGAGTTCCATCCTCCACAATACGAAGAATCGGTTTGATCTTCAGCTTTCCGCCGATCCAGGCGATTGTGGGGGAAATACGTCCGCCTCGTTTCAGAAAATCAAGATCATCTACTGTAAACCAATGGCAGATATGGAGACGATTCTCCTCCAGCCATGACGTATTCTCCTCCAGGGACATTCCTTTATTCTGGTTTTCTGCTGCCAGGATTACCAGGATTCCCTGTCCTCCTGTGGCTGCAAGAGAATCCACGCAGGAAATATTACGCTCCGGGTATTCTTCCATCAAATCAGCCGCTGCAATGCGAGAGCTCTGCCATGTGGAAGTCAGTCCTCCGGAAAGGGAAATATAAAGAATATCCTTGCCCTCTTTCAGAAACGGTTCAAAAAAATCGGTATATGTAGCCGGGGAAATCTGGGAAGTACTTCCGGTTCCACCTGCACGAAGCTTGTCATAAAAAGCCCTGCTGTCCCAGTTTCCCGGATTCCTGTGCGGGCACTCCTCTCCGTTTAACTGGTATACCATAGGAATCAGATGAATCTGACCCTTATCTAAAATGTCTGCCGGAATATCTGCAGATGTATCTGTTATGATCACATAATCACTCATACTGGGTTCTCCTCGTTTAATTGGCAATTCCTTATACCGTAACAGGTTAAGTGCTCCCATTATAGCATACTTCTTTTATGACGTGTGTGTTTTTTACATTTTTGGTACTTTTGTAACGTTTTTTCTCCAGAGCGTATTGGAAAAAGCATTCCCGCAATCTGCACGCCGCAATTTGCAGAAAGCCTTTTTCAAACAGGCTCTAACAGATTGCAATTATTTTCTGCAGCGTCTTTTTTACTACCGTATACTTTTTTTCCGGAACAGGAAGTTCCCGTCCTCCTGTTACAGTCATTTTAAATCTGCGGATAGAATGGACATGCGCCGGGTTTACCATGTAACTCTCGTGGCACTTCAGAAACAGGTTCCCATAACGTTTTTCCAGAGTTTTCAGGCTTTCTGTAGACTCAAACTCCTGATCCAGAGTATGGATCACCGTATGATTGCCGAGACTTTCCACATAGATCACACGCGACCAATTCAGGTAAAGAATGGACTTATCAATTCCTTTCACGTAAATCCGCTCTGATCTGGTCTCTCCTGTAAGGACAAACTTACGATAATTCTCATCATAATGTACCGGATAAATGCCATCCCTCTCATCATACTGAATTGCATTTGAAATAAAGATCACACGTATCTTCGGCACACCTTTTTGCTCCACCCAGGTAAACTGCATACGCTGATTTACCCGACTTGCACTGTTGTCCGGCCAGATCGTATCTACCAGCATAAAAGTCATGATTTCTGCCACCGTACTGCTTGTAGTGGCAAGCGGCAGCACCGTCAGATTATTCAGGGAAAACTTCAGTTCGTGTTTCTCAGCGTGAAAAGCATCTACCAGATTTTTTCTTCCGCGGATCACCTGCTTGTCTGCAGGGCCTATCCAAAGAACATCCTCATGACAAGAGTTCAAAAAAGGCTCTATCTCATTGTTATAATATAAATTCAAAAGCTCTGCTGTCCGGTCTCCAATTTTCTGTATGTTCATCTTCTGTCGCTCCTATTTATGCTGGTAATAAAAAACTGCCACCTGTGTACGGTCACGCAGCTGCAGTTTTTCCAGGATCATGCTCAGATAATTCCGCACGGTTCCTTCACTCAGGAAAAGCTCTGCCGCAATCTCCTTATTGCTATATCCATTTGCGATCAGTTCTATCATCTCAAATTCTCTCTCGTTAATGTCATATTTTCCATAATCAAACTTCTTTTCTCCCTGCAAAAGATCTGGAATCCTGGAAACTATTTCTGTCCCAAATACTGTCTGCCCACAGTAAACCGCCCGAAGTGCAGGCAGAATACTGCCATAATCCTGTTTCAGAAGATATCCCTTTGCACCAAGTCGCAAGGCTTTTACTATATATTCGTCATCGGAAAAAGTGGTAAGAAGCAGAATATTTGCCTTTGGATGCCTGGACAAAATACTCCGGGATGCTTCCAGACCGTCCATTTTCTCCATTCGAATATCCATAAGAAGCACATCTGGCTCATACCTTTCATAAAGCTCACAGGCCTCTTTTCCGTCTGCTCCAGTCGCTAACACTTCCACATCCTCATTCACTTCCAGAATGGTTTTCAAAGCCCCCGCCACCAGGCAGTCATCGTCTACAATTATTATTTTCATTTCTTACTCCTGCTTTTCTTTCATTTCCGGAACACATTCAAAAAATAATTTCCATAATCAGTGCGCCCGCTTTACTGTATCTTTATCGGAATCCACCTCAACCACATTTGGGTATTGTAATAAAAATCCGAAATCCCTTATCCGTAAAAATCTGCAAGGTTCCACCCAGGGCATTTACCCTTTCTTTCATATTTGCAATTCCAATACCGGATTTTTCCGGATCATAAAAGGCATCTTTCCCATTATCCTCTATACACAGCTGGTACAGTCCCGGATGCTCCCGAAGGATCAGCTGCACCTTTGTGGCGTTGCTGTGCTTCATAATATTTGCAAAGGCCTCTTTGGTAATACTGATAAAACAGTATTTCACCTCCCTTGGAACCTCTCTTGTCATATCATAAACCATCTGCACCGGACAAAATGTAAACTCACGAACCAGGCTCTTTTCCACTTCTTCTAAATTTACTGCTTCATCGTGAAGGTCATGGACACTATTTCTGATGCTGTTCATGGCATGGTTCAGGGAATCCTCCAGATTTTTCAGCATGGCGGTCATCCCGGGATCTTTATTTATGGTCTTTGCAGCCCCTACCATAAGGATTGAACGTGAAAGTACATGTCCCACATTATCGTGGATTTCCCTGGCGATCCGGTTTCGTTCCTTTAAGGTAGCATTATAGATCTCATAATCCTGTTTTTCCTGCAAAGCTTTATTTTTCTGGGACAAAAGCAGGCTTCGCTCCTTGGAATCATCCTGGGTCCTTCGCAGCTTTTCTTCCAGGATCTGACTCTTTGTGGTATTTCTCTCCATAAAAAATGCCAGTAAAAATCCAAATACACCGGTCATTGCAAAAAGGCCCATGTTTTCTCTGCTTCCAGGTATTTTCCAGAGAAAAAACATCACTGCTACTGCTGCCAGCCCCCTCATTTTTTCATGAAAAAGCAAATAAAAAAGACAGGGATAAAAGATAAAGGTCTCTGGAACAGCCAGTCCCAGAAATCCGAACAAAATGTAAAGAATTAGCCGCAATGCCTTCTTTCTCACCGCATATCCGCAACAGATCACACTTACACAGCTCAAAAAAGCAATCAGAAAGCCTGCCCCTGGCGGCAGAAAAAAAAGTGACAGAAAGCTATAAAATACCAGTAATCCACAGTCCAAAAAGTATCCCACTCTGCCACCTTCTTTCTCATTTTTCTCCAAATACTGCTGTTCACTCCGTAACCAGTAATTATCAAATATTTAACCTGTTTTTTTACAAATATGTCTTACAGACATTTCTCTCATTATAGTATAACTGACCTTGCGCTGTAAAGAAGGTTCTGCGCTTTATGACATTACGGTTTACTAGTAATGTTCCGTGAGATGTTTTTGTGAATGGAGTAAACTGTAATTTTATGACATTTGTCATGTGAAGGCCGTGACATCTGGCACTTGGCGATTTTCCCTTATTTCTTTATACTAAAGTGTGTTTAAAAGAGCATTCCTGCAATCTGCATGCTCCACTTTGCGATATATTTCGCCCGAATTCAGTTGCCGTAGCCCGCTACGGCGCCCTCATCCGGGCAAAATCTCCCACAAATTGTGACGTACATCTTGCCGAAAGTCTTTTTCAAACACGCTCTAAGCTTATGATACAAATACTATATGGGGAAAACCAGAAGGAGGAAAATCGTGTCCACAAATATTGTTCAAATAGAAAATCTGGTAAAAAGATATGGGGACCTGGTGGCACTTGACCACCTAAACCTGAGTATTTCGGAAGGAGAGGTTTTTGGTCTTCTTGGTCCCAACGGCTCCGGAAAGACTACTGCTATCAATTGTATGCTTTCTCTTCTCAAATACGACAAAGGCTGCATTCATATTTTCGGAGAAGAAATGCGTCCTGACAATTACAAAGTAAAACAGCAGATTGGAATCGTGCTGCAGAATGTGGCTGTTTTTGACGAACTGACTGTCTATGAAAACATCGATTATTTCTGTGGGCTTTATGTCCCGGATAAGAGAAAAAGAAAAGAACTGGTGGAAGAAGCCATTACCTTTACCGATCTTAACGATTACCGGAAAATGCGGCCAAAGAAGCTCTCAGGCGGTCTTCTCCGCCGACTGAATATTGCCTGTGGAATTGCTCATAAGCCTCGCCTGATCATTATGGATGAGCCAACGGTAGCCGTTGACCCCCAGAGCCGAAACAAAATTCTGGAAGGCATTCAGAAGCTGAATGAACAGGGTTCCACCATCATTTACACTTCCCATTATATGGAAGAAGTAGAGCAGATCTGTACACGGATCGCAATTATGGATCACGGTCATGTGATTGCCTCCGGCACCAAAGAGGATCTGAAAAAAATGATCAAAACCGGCGAGACCATTACTATTGAGGCCATTCCTCTTACCTCGGAGAATCTGGCTGACATCCGGACTCTTCCCCACGTATTTGACCTGCATTACGAGGAACAGATTCTCACTGTGCGGTGCACAGGTGCCCGCCACAACCTGATCCGGCTTCTCAATTACCTGCAGAGCCAGGATATTTCCTTTGGTCAGGTTTCCTCTGAGCTGCCTACTTTAAATGACGTATTTCTGGAAATCACAGGGAAACAGCTGCGAGATTAAGGAGGACTGCCATGCTGCATTTGATCAAATATAATCTTCTGGTAAAGCTGAAAAACTTTGCCACCACTTTCTGGCCTCTTATTTTTCCAATTCTTCTTGGAACTATGTTCTATTTTGCTTTTGGAAATATTGATGATGCTGATTTCGAGACGGTACAGGTTGGAATCGTAAAAGAGGAAGGCGCTGACACGTTGTTTCTTATGTTTCTGGATCAAATTGAAAACAACGGAAATCATCTGATTGCTGCTCAGGAATTATCTGAATCCGCTGCACTTACCAAACTGGAAAATGAAGAAATTTCCGGTATTTATCAGGTGGGAAGCTCCCCTTCCCTTACAGTAGCTTCCAACGGAATCCCCCAGAGCATCCTTCAGTCCATTTTGTCCGGCTACGAAACCGGAAAAAATACCATCCGCAATATAGTCCGCACACATCCATCCGGTCTGTGGGACGGAATCCAACAGATGTTAAATCAACAGGAAACACTTACTGAAGTTTCACTTGGCGGACAGACTATTAACGGAAGTGCACAGTTTTTCTATGCATTGATTGCAATGACCTGCCTCTATGGCTGTTTTATCGGATTTGGCTCTGCCATAACTCTTCAGGCCAATCTTACAGCACTTGCCGCACGACGCTGCGTCACTCCAACGCATAAACTGAAGCTGATTCTTTCTGAACAGATTGCTTCTTTTTTGCTTGGCTATTTCGATGTGATCGTGTTGCTGATCTATCTTCGCTATATTTTAAAGCTGGATTTTCAGGGAAAAATCGGACCCATGCTGCTTATTTCTTTTTTCGGAGCCCTGATTGGAGTTTCTATTGGAATTTTTGTAGGTAGTCTTGGAAAAATGAAAGAAGGGGGAAAGATTGGTATTATTCTTGGTTTTTCCATGGTCTGCAGCTTTTTATCAGGACTTATGAACAATACCATGAAGGATCTGGTAGAAAAAAATATGCCTGTTATTAACCGGATCAATCCAGCAGCACTTATTTCTGATGCTTTTTACTGCATCAATGTGTATGACGATATGAGCCGCTATTACCGCAACCTGTTCACTCTTGCAGTGATGAGCATAATATTAGTGACTGCTTCATTTTTACTGATCCGGAGGGAAAGCTATGATAGTATTTAAATGTTACATGAAAATTTTAAGACAGAATGTGACGCTGGTCATTATATATCTTGGTATTTTCTTTTCTGTGGCTCTTGTCATGCAGATGGCCGCTGGAAAAAGTGAAAACAGCCTTTATGCAAATACCAGCATTGATATTGGAGTGGTAAAGGAAGATCAAGGCGTTCTGGCTCAGGGATTTGTGGATTATCTTAACACGATTCACAATGTAATTCCTATGAAAAATAATCCGGAAGTACTTCAGGAAAATCTCTTTTACCGTAATGTGGAATATATTGTGCAGATTCCCGATGACTTTTACGAGGCTTGCATTCAAGGAAGTCAGCCACTGAAGGTCACCAAGGTTCCAGGATCCTACAGTTCTTATTATGTTGACCAACAAATCAACAGTTATATCAGTACCATCCGGACTTATGTTGCTGCCGGTTTTTCCCAGGAGGAAGCTGTTCAGGCAGTAAAAACCGAAGTTCATGAACCGGTCACCAAGGTTTCCTCTGTTTCTGCAAGCAGTGATCTGGTTCCTTACACTTATTATTTTCGTTATATTCCTTATCTTTTTCTGGGAGCTCTTTGCTATACCATGGGATATATTCTTATGGCTTTCAAAAAGGGAGATATTCAGAAACGGATGGAAGCTTCCGCTATTTCAGTGAGACGTCAGTCCCTGGAGGGATTGCTGGCAATGGGAGTGATTGGTGCCATTCTGTGGCTTCTTGGAATCCTGGGTGTTGTGCTGATGTATGGAAATACATTTTGGGATTCTGCACTTCGCGGTTATTACATTGTAAATACACTGCTTATGCTGGTGGTTGCACTGTCGCTCTCCTACCTGATCGGAATGTTTATTCCAAACAGCAACATTTTAAGCGGCGTAGCCAATATTGTTTCTCTTTCCATGTGCTTTCTCTGTGGCGTCTTCGTCCCTATGAGCGTAATGGACAAATCCGTCCTGAAAGTCGCCCAGTTTCTTCCAGTGTACTGGTATGAGCAGGTAAATGAAATTCTAAGCCGACATCATTCCCTGACACCGGAGCTTCTTGGAAAGGTGCAGATCAGTATGGGGATTGAGGTGTTGTTTGCCGCCATGTTTGTGTGTCTGATTCTGGTGGTTTCAAGGTATCGAAAAGAGGGGTGATTGCTTCCCCTCTTTTATTCTTCTATTTCTACAAAAACTGTGGCATTGGAAACCTTGATCTTGGTATCCAATTCTGTGAGCAGCTCGTTTCGCCTTGCAGCATTCGCTTCACTGCACTTTTTTATATGTAAGGGATCTACCAGCTCAACTGTATTTTCCTTTAGGAAAGTTTCCACCACATCCAGAAATTGATCCTGTTTTCCTTTGTTATCTTTTCCAAGGATACTCAGCCTCATTTCGGCTGCACGATCTGACAGCAACTCATTTTGATTCGCACAGCGTCTCTCACATCTGGCAAGTCCCTGTTCCATCTCTTCCTCAAGATTTTTTTCGAAAAGGCCAGTTCTCCCATAAGCCCCTTTTCCACGCAACCTATTGCGAAGAGAAATAGCTCCTGTGATAGTCATATCTCCGATCTGAGTACTGATAATATTAGATGCATTGGATGCAAGGATTCCTTTTTCAATTGCATAATATCTTTTTATGCGCGCCTGGATTCTTTCATATAATTCTTTCGTCTCTGTGATAAAAGCTTCCTCTTCCAGTTCTTTATAATAAGTCTTTTTGTCATTCTCACGGATCACATCGACAAAACAGCTGGACGTATTTTCGATCAGTTTCCGGATCTCCTCTTTTAAGGAATCACGCTCATCAAGAGCCTGAGTTAACAGCATTTTTTCACTCACGGTTATCACCTCCTTATGTGCCTTAAACTTCAATGTATGTAGTTGCATTGGAAAACTTGATCTTTCGATCCAGCTCCTTTAGCAGCTGCTTCTGTTTCTCTTCTGCTTCTCTCGCAGATTCCTTTATATTAAGGGGATCCACTATCCGAACAGTATTTTCCTTCACATACTCCATAATCAAAGCTTCTGCTTTCTCATCTTTTTCGGGGGTATTTTTCCCTGAAATGCTCTTTCTCATGGACTTTGCCTGTTCCTGGACCACTTTATTTTCTTCTTTGATTTTCAGGATTGCACCCAAATACTGCCGTACAAGTTCTTTTTGCAGCAGGGTTTCAAAATCCATTTCTTCACTTTTCCCTTCAATCCCTTTCTTCATCTTGTTTCTAAGGGAAATTGCGCTGGAAATACTCATTTCACCTATAGTTGTATGAATCATGGTATTAGCATTGGAGACCAGAATTGCTTCATCCAGTCTCTGGAATCGGAGAATCAGATCGCATATCTGCTGATAACTGCTTTTTACCATATCCGTGTACTCATTTTTCTCCATACGCCCATCCATTACACGCTCCTCTTTTGCTTTCATAATATCTGCAAAAGAGGTCTTTTTTATTTTGTTGTTAATTTTTTTGACTAGCAGATCACGCTCATCGAGCGCCTGGGTTATTAAAATTTTTACTGCCATCTTTTCTCCTTTCAAGCCTGCAATGCAGCCATGTGGATGACTTCCGATCAACCGATTTCGCATCTTAACCCTTTTCATGGATTTCAGTATACACTCTGATACCTGCATAACTTATTTCCAGTTTCCTGAGTAATGTTAACAGAATAAAAGCTACAAAAAATAACTGTTTACTGTTTCCACAGAACCGATTACCGTTAACGTCAATATAGAGCCGGATTTGAACCGTGCAGTGTCTGTTTTGTAGACAGATCCCTTACCATTTGGGTACCTATTTGACATTTAATATATTTGAGATTGGCAATTTTCCAACCTATGGTCGTAAGTAAGGTCGACCCACCATAATACAGCTTAACCCCGCTGTGGGGAAACCGGGTTCGAAGTTTTCGCATTGCAGACACATTTTTTGCTTTTTTATTATTATGCCAGGTATGCCCCTGACTGTCATTTAACCTGTAGTTTAATAGTTCTGACGCCCCCGTATTACAGATTTCAGGTAGTCTTCCACCAGTTTTTATGAGCAGACCTGATAATTTCCTCCAACGTTCTCGGCGTGTAATCCATATAAGGATACATACAGCCTATATTGTATATTCTCTCAGTTATCCCCCGGCTGATCAGATTTGCCGTGATCTGCCTCTCCAGATCACTTTCCGGACTCATATGGGAATGGCCGTGGAGTAAAACAGAACCGTAATAATGGTTTTCATAAAAAGGCATATAGTAATGGCTTAGTATCACCAATTGCGGCTTCTCCTGCAAGGAATCGTGTATTTTCTTATAAGATGTAATTTCCTGGAAGCAAGCGCGGTATTCGGGCATATGAATCCCATAATCATGGTTTCCCTGTATCAGATGCAGTTTTCCGTTTAAAGCATGCATCACATCCAGAGCTGCATCTTTGTTCTTTTTGAAATTCCAGATAAAATCCCCCAGAATATAGACATGGTCCTGCTCTGACACCGCATGATTCCACCGTTTCACGATTTCCAGATTCATCTCCTCTATTGTAGAAAAGGGACGATTGTCAAAATTCGTCCCTTTGTCTGTCACATTTTTATGAAAAAGATGAAGATCCGCGATATACAGATTTCGTGATTCCAAATTCTTTACACCCATTCTGCTTCGTCATCATCCTCATACTTCGTTTGGAAATCATCCTCTTCTTCATTATCAGCTAGGAAATCATCTTCCTCAGTCATCCTTTCATCAGAAGAATCCTTCTCCTTGACAAAAGAAAACATATTTCTTATTTCCTTCATCAGATCATCATATTTTTTCTCCGCAATCTGCAGTTTTTTCTTAGTTTCCTGCAGTTCATGCTTTGTTTTCTCCAATTCAGCCTCACATCCTGAATTCTTCATACAGTTTTCTCTTCTGGCCTCATCGTACAGATTCTGAATTGCTGTCATATGAGAGTAAAAGTTCTCTGCTGTTTTTCCTTCATCTCTTACCTTTCTAATTGTTAATCCCATTTTTTCTTTCTCCTATATTTGTAAGAATATCTTTTTTCTCTTTATATTTTATCCAAATGTCAAACCTTAGACTAAAGCGTGTTTGAAAATAGCTCTAGAGCCTTATCCTCTGCATTCTGTTTATTACTCTTCAGGTTCCAGCAGCTGTTCAATGTACTCTCTGCCATCTCCTTTAAAAATGGGAATGTTTACATCTACTTCCCAGTGGCTTCTCTCCACTTTGACCAGTTTGCCATCTTCTTCCTGTTCCTCAAAGTATTTACGCTTCACGCAACAGGAACCTCTTTTCTGGTACTCAGGCAAATTATTCCAGTTAATACCTTTTCGTGTCATCAACATATCCTGGATCTCATTGCAGCTTTTGTTTTGCAGTTCCTTATGAGTGAAATGTGCCTGTCCCAGCATCTGAATGGAATTTCTGCTTGCATCCAGCTGCCGCCAGTAAATATTGTTGGTCACCTCCTCGCGAGGAACATTAAATGCCCGGCAGTCAAACATTGCACCGTCTTCCAGTGCATTCAGATATCTGTCATACAGTGGACTTCCACCACCATGTATGCTAAATTCCTCCACACGTCTGGAAAAAGCGTTATTAAAACCGACAGTCGCCATGCTGGCACCAATGCTGCACATCTTCTGAACCTCGTAATCAAACCATGGATTTGATGTCAGCTTTTTGTAATCCACAAGCACCAAAGTAATCTCATCTGATTGGGTATACCCCAGTACACAGCCCTGAATATTCTTACACAGAAACCTCATAGTTTCCATCATAGACAGATTCAGCACCCTATCAAAAGGCTTCTGAAATCCTCTTGTCAGTGTATGAAAGGCTTTCCCATCAATTCGAAGAATTACCGGCATTCTGGTCACCAAGGTCGTTTTAGAAACAGCCTCGTACCGTTTCATGCGCTTCGCCAAATCTGATGCATCCATTCTTATAACCTCCTCAAATTTTTCCACATTACAATGCATCGCATTAATTTTCTTTTCGTTGCTTCGCTTTACCATTGCATTGTAATATCTCTCGACTTGCATTCATTATATCAGTTGTTTTCTCACAAGTCATTGAACGCGTAGGTTAAAACTATTCTTAATAAAGCTGTTCTCTGTCCATGGGGTATTTATTGCTGAGTTCCCTTTTCATTTTAAGGAAACTCAGCTTTCAATTGTCCCCTTGTCCTATTGGGACTTACTTTTTTCACCTGGTATTTTTCAGCTTATCTTCCTCTGACTTACCAGTTTTACACTTGCCTTCTTTGTATTTGCTTCCTTTGTGCCCACTTTCTTTTTAGTTTGCACATTCGCCTTTTTTCTTCTTTTCTTCTTTTCCTCCTCTTCTTTCCTTTCTGCTTTAGCCTTGGTCCATTTTGCAGCCGCTTCCTCTACCTGTAATGGAATCCCGTCCTTTCTGAGAAAATCTTCAATATGAATTCCTTCATTAGAAAATTTATCGCAAATAAGATAGAATGCATCAATACTTGGAAATCCATTTCCCCAGATCCACTTATAAACAGCCTGAACGGATCCCTTTCCAGTAATTTGCTGCAAAGTAATTACTTCCATCTTGTGATTGTCTAAAAAGTGGCACAGATTCGTACTTACAACTTCCGTTTGCATCGACCAAGGAGTAGTCTCACTATTTTCTGTCATACAAGCCATAATGCAGCCTCCTCTACTATGTGTTCCTAATAGTTTCCGATCACACAGCACCACACTACATTACAAAGCCTTGCGCTACTTTACGTTGTCCTGCTTTACCTTATCTTGCTTAACATTACTTCACTTAACATTACTTTTGCTTTACATCGCTTTACATTACTTTACCTCGCTTTAAATTACATTACGCTATCTTACATTGTTTTACTTTGTATTACATTCCCCTGTATTGTCTCTACTTTGCCTTATGTCACACCCCTTAATTTACAATTGGTTCTGTGTCGTTTTGAAGAAGTACTTCTTTCTGTTTCTCGAAACAACTATATTATATAATACCGACGTTATCCGACACTACAGTATACGTCTCATTTTTTTCTTCTGGAACCTGTTTTTTTCTCTCTGGAACCTCTCAAAAACCTTCAGGAAGGGTGCGTGTAGCACTTCGGCCTCTCTTTGTCAATAGAATACGTCTAAAAACTTTTTCTATTTTTACATTTTTTAACTGTTTTAATCGCTCACAAGTGTTTATACATTTTTAGATCTTAAATAAAAAATCTATAGCTTTTCTAATTCTGTAACTCCAAATAGCAGCCATCCTGTCCACAGCACCCCTGTGTCCACACCAATAACACATACTCATCGTAAGCTTCCATCTGATTTTTCTGCAAAATCATCTGTAAGTTCTGCCGTTCCCAGGGAAGAATCCTCTGTTGCACCCAGGCTCTGCTCCAGTGAACGTTCAATACATATTCCCCTTTTTTCACAAAAGTAGAGAAAAAAATGGGACACTCCCAATAATCTATTTCTTCACAAAGTCTAATCTGAAACTCTTTTTCCTCTTCAAAATAAGTAAGCCAGCCATACACAACCGTCTCCGAATTGTCACTACTTTTTTCTTTGATTGCAAAAATCTTCATAAGCTTCCCATCGTTTCCATAGCATTTCCCATATTTTTTCCAGAAAACAGGAGGGCATAATCTGCTCCAGTCCCATAAGCAGTTCTGCCTTGTGTTTTTTCTGAAGAGGATTCACCTTCGGAAGTTTTCCAGATGGGATCAGCTCCAGATTTCCTGCTGCCGAACAGCTTCCCAGAAAACACTGCACCTGCTTATCCTCCAGCACATTATAATTTCTGATTTCCGACTCATCATGGCAACTGAATAACAGAGACAATCCATGATCAAACAATGGCGCCAGGTACAGTTCCCGGATTCGGTTATTTTTCATCACTTCCAGATTCGCCCCATGCCGGTCTCTGTTTAAAATCAGGAAATCCACCAATAGCATTTCATAGATTCGATCTTCCCATCCATTTCGAATACAGAATGAAAACGGCGTTTCTTCCTTTATTTTCTCTAATTCATAAAAAACATCAAGAGCGATCTTACTCTCCTCTTTCTTCCGAAAATCCTCAGAAATACAAAGCCAGGTATCCTGTTCCTTATTTTCCACCTTAACCCTCGCATTTATCAGCTGATAATGTATGTGGGAAATGCCAAGTATGTTCAACAGTCTGTCCACAATCAGTTCGTTTACGCACTCATGTCCTATGATTCCTTTTATAGAATCGTAAGAAGATAATTTATAATATCGAAAGGGCTTTTCCTGAAAATCCACAGCTTTCAAAAAAGAACCGCCAATCCAGCCAGTAGAAGAAAGCTCTGTCCAGGAAAGATTTCTGAGATCCTGTTTTTCATAGATAATTTTCGTATTCATTTTCCAATTACATTTCTTTCCTTAGCAGAGCAACTCTGGAAATTACCATATCGCTACACTACTCTCTGAAAGGAATGGTACAGCATAACAAATTTTCCAAGAATCACTCTGTCATCGTGGTAATGGCCAAAGTACCAGCGAATAAATTTCGTATTTTCCATAATCTCATCGAAATAGCTTGTCAATCTATCAGCTTTATATAGACCACAGGAAAAGACCGCAGCTACCTGCTGGGGACAGCAATGGGATATAATGAAATCCACCTGATTATTATTAGCAGCCAGCATTTCTTTTCCAAAGTTCATCTCTTCCTCTGTGGGAAGCTCTCGTTCCCACCAGGACACGCCTTTGATCCTGAACATTTTGTTTTCCTTTTGCCATTCTTTCACGACTTTCTTGAATTCACTCCGTGATTCATAATCTTCCGGATCAAGAATCCCATCATCTACATCGTGACTACTTGCTCCACCAAATGCCAAAAACTTCTTTCCACAGAAATCAAATACATATCCTCTTAGCAAGTGATAAACATTGCGACCTATTCTCTGCGCTTTTCCTCCATGAAACTCTATTGTTTCAAATTCATTGCTGTAAAGCCGATCAAAGTTCTCATGGTTGCCTGATACGAATACTACTGTAGGTCTGATCTCAGCCAATTTGTTAAGTGCCTTTCGCTCTCTTCCATCTGAATCATCCCAAATTCCAAAATCTCCACATACAATAATGAAATCATCTTCTGTCAGATTTTGCTGAACGCTGAACAGTCTCAGCTTTCTCCACTCACCGTGGCAATCACCTGTTACATATACAGCCATGGTCACTCATCTCCCTCTCTCTTTTGGCATGTTTCTTACAAACTTTTACACCTGTAAGGAAACAGCTCCAGAGCCATTTATCTTTCTATTGCTTTTGGATTCACCCGATAAGTTTTCCTATGACTTGAATCTTGTCTTTGGAAATTCTCTGCAGAATGCATCATAATTCTCCGTTTCATTTTTCTTACAGAACACTGCATATTCAATCGTGTCAAAATATCCGCTATACTTTTCCTGAACATTTCGAAAGGCCCTGGCCACGATCATTGGAGGGTTACAAAATGCGCCACATCCAAATGCTCCCAGTACAAGAATTTCTGTCCCATTAGCTATGGCCACTTGAAAGATACGCGTGATTCTCTTTACAAGAAGATCATATAAGTCACTATTGCGGATCTTCGCAGCAGTCTTTCCCGCATGTGGATTCATGCTGTTACTTGGTTTCCGTCTAAGGTTAGGCGCTGCACAGGTCAGTACATCTACCTGATACCAGTCTTTCTCAGCCAATTTTTCCGGAACTGAAGTGTCTGTTTTAAAAACAGTAACATCAGGCGTATAAATGCAATCGTCATTGTATAAGGGATTCTCAGCCTTCCGATGAGGATTATAAAATAACTGCCGCATTTTATCATTATTCAAACATGGATATAAGGTACTGCATCTGCACAGACACTCCTCCTGTGCCGTACTTCCCTTAGTTACCCCACCACCGGGATTGGTCGCAGAGGCAAAATTAAGTACACAGACTTTTTTACCTTCTCGCGCATACTCAGATGCGGCCTCGAAGCTTCGCTTTTGAGAAATAACAGTTTTACAGTTTAAGTTCTGATTCTCAGGAATTGCAATAGTATCCGGCTCTAAATATACCGTCTGCCTGCGAATAGAAGCTGTAACTGCCTGCTTCAGCTTTATATTATTTTTCATCATACTCACAGAGTTCTCAAATACTTCAATATTTTTTTCCCGCCTATCAAACATAGTAAAATCCTCTCCTAATTTTCTTTCTCAATTTTTCCAGTTACAATCTTCTCATTTACAAACATTCGAAATTCATTAATTCTTTGATAATCTGGTGTTTCTGGAAGAGATGTGTTTTTTTCATCGTACTCCAGTCTTTTTTCCAATTCCGAAAGCAGATCGTAAAATGAAGAAATCGGTTGTTGATTCTTGTCTAAATATTCCCCATTTCTAATGTTCATCAACAAATCATGTTCCTTCTCTCGGTAGGTGATAATTTTCTGATTTTCCAGAATATCAAAACACATATAATACAGGCGGATCAAATGAGCCATGTACTTCCCAAGCTTATTATGAGCAGCTGCATAGCGATTTCGCCTTCCAATCCCTGTATAATCTTCCCCGAATGATCGAGAAGATTTGTTATCCAGTTTTTTCAATTGTTCCTTAGCATAACCTGCAAAAGAATAGACAGCTCTTTTAGATAAAAACAACTTCGAATTGTTTAAAAGCACTTGACCAATAGGATGAACATACAAATAATGTTCTGGGCTCAACCCCAACTGCTCCATTACGTTTGGATTTGCTTTACAGAGTAAATTTACCATTTTATTAAAGCTGTAAATCGTAGTATCTGTATTTTCGTCTACAATCTGACCAAAGTTCTGTAACAGAAGAATCTCTTCCTTACTGTTTAATGCCACACCCCGAATATCAATATCGGACTTTCCCTCAATATTCATCCCATAACTGTAACTACCGCCCAGACCTAAAAGTATGATGTTGGAACCAAGATGCTTGTTGTTTCTCAGAAAATCATACTCTGAAGTTTTTAGCTTTTCCCTGATTTCTTCAATTGTCATAGCGTTATTGCTCCTTTTTCTCCCCTTTCTTTCAGATGACTGGCTTAGCCTTTTTATGTTCTCTTTACAATGACTCACACATTTTCTTTATCTTTTTCTTGTATGTTCTATTTGCTTTTTTCTTTGATTGATAAGCTAAAATTTTAATCATCTTATCCAGAAATTCTTTTTCTGAAAAATCCTGTTTCATGGCATTACAATGTTTACAGGTACACTGAAGATTCTCAATGTCATTAGTTCCGCCTTTCGCGAGTGGAATAATATGGTCTATTGTAAACAAATCAAAGCGTACAAATTTTCCGCACAGCGCACATTTCCCTTTTGTTTTCTCGTACACATTATTTCGCATTTCCATAGAAAACACTTTCCTTTCAACCATCATCTCTACAGCCTCGTTTTCATCCCCATAAAATTCAGCAGAAGGGAATTCCACCTGTATCATAATAAATCCCTCCAACTTCCTATTCGCCCGACTTAGAAGACTCTGAGCTTCCTGTTCCGAAAAAACAGTAGCTTCTTCTAATAATTCTGTTTTCGTCACTCTGTTTGTAAACGTAATACATGCATACTTATCACCTTTGCTCAGAATGTACTTTTCGTTCATTGCTGGTAACCTTTGCTTATATGACATTTTAATAGTATGGAATTCATATAAATGATTATAGAAAATGTGAGAGTAATTGTCATTAAACTCATAGTTGAAACGCTCTTTAATACCAATTCTTATTTTAAAGCATTATCCTTAATAGTCAAAATATACAAAAAAATACCATATAAGCAGAATTTTATATCAAATATCTGTTAACATTTTTCTTTTTTTATGTTATCGTATCCGCAAAATCACCAAGGAGGTCTCTTATGAATAATATGCTGCAAGAAAAATCTATTATAGTCAATAAACCTCAAAGGCATGCAGGTGTCTATGCTATTCTGAATATACTTGAAAAAAAGTATACATTGGCGAAACCATCGACTTTTACCACCGCATTCCCGAACATATAATAGTTATCTTCGAAAATAGCAATAACGAAAATCATAATATTCTCAAGCACAACTCTGGCTTTTTCACGAAACCCTTTATATGTATTTATTCTGCTCACATGGATTCAAATTATATAATAAAGTCGGCCACGATAATGACAAACGTTCATTCTTAAATATAGCATCCTTGTTCATCAGTAAAAATTGTTCCCCTCTTGACATTGTATTATCCTCCCATAGTATTTTTCCACGTACAAAATAACGGCTGCTTCAACTACTACTCAGACGTAGTCAAAACAGCCACTCATTTATGTCCAGCTAATAAATCTTGTTCACAATTTACATAATTTTCATAAGCTCATTTAATTCACTTCTTGCAGTTATGGCAGCATATTTCCCAAACTCTTTTCCAACCTGCTCCACTGTATCTGGCTCTTCTTTTACACAATCATAGTATACTGCGTTGCTTAGTTTTCTCATAATTGTTCTTTGATCAAGCTCTTTCCAGTTTATAGGCAATTCCTGCTCGTCCACCATTTTCAGGATCAGTTTTCTTACTCTTGCTGTTGTGACAACAGACTCGGTAAGCTCCTGTTCCACGCTCTTTTCGTGCTTATGATCCAGCATCTTCATGCCCCATCCGCCAATTGCCTTTTTCTCTTTAAATGCCTCTCCGACGTTTTTTACATAGAATTGAAAATTCTCGTCCGGATCATTCAGACGCGTCATATTTTTTATTACAATTCCTTCTCCATATTCACCGCCCAATTCTGTTCGTCCAACAAGATCTTCAAGCGCTTGCCCCTCAGGTTATCCCACCCATTAGCGGTAGAATTATATGTTTTCCTGCATTAGCTCCAGCAGACAATTTCTCGCCGCGATAGATGCAAATTTTCCAAACTCTTTGCCCACCCGCTCCACTGTTTCTGGTTCTTCTTTGACACAATCGTAATAGACTGCGCTGCTCAATTTTCTCATGATTATCTTCTGATCTAACTCTTTCCAGTTCTCAGATAATTCTCTTTCATCTACCATCTTTAAGATTATTTTCCTCACCCGGGCAATGGTCACAACAGAATCTGCAATTAACTGTTTCTCATTTTTCACATTGATCTGCTCGATACTCATTCTGTGAACTGTTTTTTTCTCAGCGAAAGCATCTCCTACGATTTTTGTATAAAATGGAAAGCGCTCATTTGGATCGTTCAAGCGTGCCATGTTTTTTATCACAATTCCTTCTCCATATTCACCACCTAGTTCTGTTTTCCCGACCAGAGCCTCAAGGTCTTCCCATGAAGTAAAAGGACCATCATAAAAAACCGGAACGTAAATCAATCCTAATTCCCGAACAATCTCCGCCACCCGTTCCTGAGGAAGATACAAACCTGTTTCAGCATCTCTTACATCAAAACAATACGCATTGTAATATTTTTCTTCAGGGTATTTCACTGTATGTGGCACCAGCCATTCTGCAAACATAATTAGTTTATTTCCCAAAACTTTCGCAACTTGCTCTTTATTTAGTTTCTGTGACCACTCCCATGCACCCGAAAGATTATTTTCCTCATTCAGCTCGAACCTGCGGCTAAAAGAGCAAATCCTATCATTCTCTACATCATACCGAAAAGAGAAATTGGCACCATCAATTTTCTCCTGTACAATAATATGATCGCCAATACGAAATCCCGGTAAATCCTTGGTCTTTAGCCTGGAAATATTCATATATTTTCTCTGTTCCATCTTTACCATTCCTCCCTGTTTCTTATGTAAAAAGTGTAGCATAGAAAACCTGCTTTTTCATTTAACCTGGAGTTTAACCAGTCTACTTTCTTCCCTTCATGCACCAACATGAACAGTAGCCTTGTCTTCAACTACAATAATGTCGTCCATTGCAACATCAAATGCATTGGCTAAAATTACCAGGTTATCTAATGTGGGCAATGCAGTTCCATGCTGCCACTTATAAATTGCCTGTGGATTTGCGAATCCCAAAATGTCCTGTAAATCCCTTACTGTTAATCCTGCAGCATCACGCAATGCGGCAATCCTCTTGCCTGTTGCTGCCATATCAATGATCGGAACATTTACCATTTACTTTTTCTCCTGTTCTGGCAGTTAATCCCAAAACAGAAAGCTCGGACTTAACTGGCCTTAAAATTATAGATTGGTTTCATTACCTCGATTACATCCACGGATTCTCGAATCACATCAATAATGTCTTCAAGGGATTTATATGCCATCGGCGCTTCATCTAATGTTGCCTCATTCACGGAAGTGGTATATACTCCAGACATAGCCTTCTTATACTCTTCTATATTTAAAGACTCTTTTGCCTTTGAACGAGACATAATTCTTCCTGCTCCATGAGGTGCAGAATAATTCCACTCAATATTTCCTTTTCCAATGGCAAGAACACTTCCGTCCCTCATATTTATTGGAATTAGAACTTTCTCCCCATTGTGAGCTGCAATTGCGCCTTTTCTTAAAATCATCTCTTTAGTATCAATATAATTGTGAATTGTATGAAATGCCTCTCCTGCTTCCAGTCTAGTTCTTTCAATAATGATTTTAGCCATAAGCTCCCTATTTCTGCGAGCAAACTCCTGACAAATGGCTACATCATGCAGATAATCTTCCAAATAAGTTCCATACAAATAACATAAATCTTCTGGAATTTGTGACTCCTTTTTCTCCCAATGAAGCTGATTTAATGCCTTCTGGATTTCACTTCTTCGCCCAGCAGCCTTATACTCTGCTATAAGAGCGTCCCGTTTCTTAAAATATTCTTCTTTGCCAGAATGTAGTTCGACTGCTAATTGCTGATATAATTCAGCTACCTGTTTCCCAAGATTTCGACTTCCGGAATGGATCACTAGATATTTTGTTCCATCTTTTGCTTCATCCACTTCAATAAAATGATTACCTCCGCCCAGTGTTCCAAGACTTCTCACCAGTCGTTTAGCATCCTTTAAATAACGATAACATCGTAGTCCGGTCAGATCATACCTTTCCTGCCTTCCATCCCACACATTCATTCCGGATGGAATAAAGTGTGCTGCTTCGTCCAGTCTTTCAAACTCAATAGTCCTTTTTCCCAAATTCACAGTGTACATGCCGCATCCAATGTCTACTCCAACAATATTGGGAACTACGCGATTCTTAACTGTCATTGTTGTCCCAATAGTACAGCCTTTACCCGCATGAACATCTGGCATAATTGCAATTCTGGAGCCCTGGGTGAATTCATAATCGCACATTCTTCTGACTTGATCGACGGCTTCGTCCTCTATGACTTTCGCATAACAGAATGCTGTATTTACCTTTCCTTTAATTTCAAACATATTATTCTCCTTTCCCAGATAAGGTCACTCGATAGATGCTCCACATGAGATTCGAACTCATAACCTACCGGTTAAAAGCCGGTTACTCTGCCAATTGAGTTAATGGAGCAATACATAAAAATACCGCCTATCTTAATGTGTCTTCACACAAGATAAGCGGTTCGAAATAATCCATATAGCATATTACCCAATTCTAATCTGGCTCTATCCTATACCGTGTTCCTTCACCCATATTGCCTATCCTATTAAAAAAGACACTAAATAGACTGTGCTCACATTTTCGTTCGAGCATAGCTTTCTGATTGCGTTCTTCTTTCTGGTAACTAGCAATATGTGCTGTAAACATAGTTCTCATTTCCTTTCCCGGTATTAAGTACCGCTTTTCTTTTGCTATATAATACTTTATCACAAAACACATTTATTGTCATTAAACTTACAGTTTAATATCTTATTGTGTTTTCGATTCCTTTGTAATAAAAAAGTGTCTTCGACACTTCAACTCCCCTGCCCCTCAATCTTGAGGGGATAGGAGTTTCTTTTTTTCAACTTTTCGTTCATAATAGACTTATGAATATCTTACAAAGAATCTTTACTGACTACTATGAAGAAATTAAATATACACTTCATCCCAAATCTACTGAGATGGAAAATATCGATAAGATGATCAACTGTGGTGATCCATCTTTTGGCGGTGCCATGTACGGTTGTCTCCATTGCGGCAAGCTTAAATTTGTCCCCTTCCGATGCCACAGCCGTTTCTGCCCTACCTGCGGAAACAAGTATTCCATGGAACGCACTACTTCCATGTCTTTTAAACTTGTTAATGTCCAGCACCGCCATTGTATTTTTATTATTGATGAAAACCTTCGTGACTTTTTCCTGGAAGACCGTACTCTGCTCAACTGCCTCTTTCACTCTGTTACCAGTGTCGTCTCACGTATGTTCTTCAAAATGAATAAGTCTAAAAACTATACACCTGGTTTTATTATGGTCCTCCATACTTTTGGCAGGGATTTAAAATGGAATCCCCATATCCATTGTCTTATATCGGAAGGTGGTTATAGTGATGATGGATTCTGGCGTCCGATCCATCACTTTAATTATACTTATCTGCGTAATGCTTTCCGCACAGCACTGCTTGATGAAATGGGACGCAGACTCGGATCTTCTTTCAAAAAAGTAAAATCCCAGTGCTACACGAATCATAAAGAAGGCTTTTACGTTTATTCAAAACCAAACAAGTGTGACCCTGAAACGGTCATAAAATACATTGGACGTTATCTTGGACGGCCAGTTATTGCCACATCCAGAATTGACAGCTATGATGAGGACTCGGAAACAGTCACATTTCATTACAACCGTCATGAAGATGACAAATATATTCAGGAAACAATCCCTGCATTAGATTTCATCAAGCGTTTGATCCGGCACATACCGGAGAAACAATTTAAAATGCTCCAGTATTGCATCAAAATTATATCCTGTCACAATATCATTAAGCAGAGTTCCAAGCATACTACCTGAAATATGCGTAAATCCATTTGGAGCGGTAGCCGCACATTTCCAAATCATATTTATATGTGCTTTCTGATTATTGATTACAGAAATTTTTTCTTTTACTTCCTTAAACCATTTACACCTTCCAACATAAGAATCACCTCTATAAAGGCTTCCGGACTCCAGGATATTTAATGCTTGTTCAATATTCGGCATAGAATACTTTTCTAATGCTCTTTTAAGCATTCCGTAGTCTTCAGCTTTCTCAGCTGATACTTGTGATGCTTTTTTAATTCTTGATGTATTAAGCATTATTCTTGGAAGATTCACAGAAAAATGATGAAATCCATTCGTATCAAATGTTCCGAGGTTTACATAGTCAGAAACAAATACGTCCTGAACATTTGCAGATTCCACAATCTCTTTCATCTGTGCAATTGGTTCCTGAAACATTCCCGGAATGTTATCTACATTCCAAATTGCAGACTCTGTTGTTCCGTCCTCTTTGATAAACACTAGACCACCGAACCGATCAACAAAGTGCTGACAAGCTCTACATGTATATTCCTGTTTATATGTATCCGGGATATACTGAAGAAACGTATCAAATAATCCTGTGGCATCAGTTCTAAATAATGGCGTTTTAATATTATCTTTCATCTTTGCCGCAAATGATGCTTTAATGTTTTCAAGCAATTCCTCATAGCCATTTGTTTCATTGAACCAAATTTCAGGATCGTACATTTTCATAATTTTCTTATCTCCTATTCAAAATATTTTTTAACAACCTTTTTAGCTGTTTTGTCTGGAAGAAGCTTTATAAGTCTGACGATAATCGGGGAGGTAATAATTCCGAATTTAATGTGCGGTTTACGTCTCCCACAGTGTGCCGTCTGACAATGAAACAAAATAGCAGCAAATGACTTTTATAAAACAGGATATGTCTAACCCTTATAATCAATTATCCCCTGAGTTCTCTGCGAAAAGTATCATAATTTTCGGTTTCATGATTTTTACAGAAGACTGCGTATTCAATCGTTTCAAAATATCCGGCATACTTCTTCTGTACAGCTGCAAAAGCTTTTGCCACTACAGCAGGAGGATTACAGAATGCGCCGCAGCCAAATGCGCCAAGTACAAGAACTTCTGCTTCATTTGCCGCCGCTGCCTTAAATACACATTCCAGTCTTTTCATATGAAGTTCATACAAGCTGCTGTTTCGAATATTCGCAGCTGTTTTACCCGCATGAGGATTCATACTGTTGCTAGGCCTTTTCCTAAGATTAGGAGCTGCACAGGTTAGCACATCCACCTGATACCAGAACTTTTCTTCCATTCTTTCCGGACTTGATGTGTCACTTTTGAAAACAACAACCCCTGGCGTGTATAGGCAGTCATCGTTGTACAATGGGTTGTCCGCCTTCCGATGGGGCGTATAAACCCCCTGTAAAATCTTCTTATCATTCAGACATGGATACAAGATGCTGCATCTACACAAACACTCTTCTTGCACACTGCTTCCCCTGGTAACGCCTCCACTAGGATTCGTCGCTGATGCAAAATTCAGTACACAAACCTTCTTCCCCGCTCTGGCATACTCAGCTGCTGCCTCAAAAGTTCTCTTTTTAGAGACAATTGTTCTGCACGCTAAATTCCTGTTCTCTGGAACTACAATTTCATCCGCTTCCAGATACAGCTTCTAGTTTTGAATGGAAGCCTGTATGGACTGCTGCAGGCTTGGATTGCTTTTCATTAATTTTACAGAGTCTTCAAAAATTTCTATGTTTTTTTCTTTTCCGAACATGGGGTGATCATCCTTTCATCTTCTAAGGGATTTTTCGCCCTGAATTTTGCTTTTCTTTAGTACTCGTCTGAAATGGAACTTTTCATACTCTGCAAAATTCTAGGACTTTGATTGAAAAATTCTACTCCTGATTCTTATCGTAAAGTTTCGTATAATTCCTGTGAACATGTTCCAAAAATCCAGTGATAGGCTTCAGTTCGATCAGGTTTTCACTATGAACTCTATGAATGTTTATCATGGATTCTATTTTATAATTTTAAGAATATCACAGATGGGAAAGGATTTCATTGAACTTATGGTTTAACAAAAAACAAGGGCAAAAAGTTCTGTCTGAGAACGTTTCTTTATAATGGTATCATAATTTAAGACACTTCAAGAGACATTTCTTAATGAATCTGATATACTGTAAACAC
>OLQN01000325.1_pt1 | contig 43996 bp, 35 predicted proteins | sample 1673181 | NCBI WGS metagenome assembly OLQN01 (sample SAMEA3136763, study PRJEB25190) | human gut metagenome | biome: human gut; feature: human-associated habitat; material: faeces | place: Austria | collected 2013
AAAAGCCGGGGCTAATACTTCAATTATTTTAGGACATTTTCAAAAACGCTTGACATATGAAAGAATATCTGCTTTACAAAAATATTCCCGGGTTTAACAAAAATATAACTCTTTTTTACTGTGAAACCACTGAATCGCTGCTTCTTTTTTAATTAATAAGAAAAGAAAGACAATCCGTCAGGACTGCCCTTCTTCATGATCTTCATGATCTTCTTTCTCTTCTGCATCAAAGGAGGTATCCCATGTGGCAGCCAGCTCTTCAATAGCCATCCTTCGCTGAGCCAGTACTGCAAACCGGTCCTCCTCTTCACTATCATATTCGTCTTCCAGACCTTCATCCTCAACCTTCTTCTCACGTTTAAAAAGAATGAATGTGATCAGTCCCATAACATTGGTATAGACCCAGTCCACCGGAAGACTTCCAAGTATCAGTACAAACAGAACTGACACTCCAAACAACGCCCATACATTCATCAGCTGCGGAATATTCAGGATCATAAGTCCGTTCATCAGAATCATGATAGGATAATGGAAAAAGTAAATTCCCATTGTGTTTCTTCCCAGGAAAATAAATGGATGGCGTTTATCCGGCATCAGCATCAGCAATGCGAAAATAACCGTAAAGGAAATCAGATACATCATTCCTCTGACTACCATTCCCTGCACATTGTCCATTCCACTTGCAAGATAGGAATGATTGCCTCGGAAAAGGTCTACCGGAATATTATTTCCGATCATATAATTGGTCGCCACAAACAGCAGAATGATCACAAAAAGTGCAACCACGATCTTACCTTTAAATTTGCGGATCACCTTGGTGTATTCATTCTTCCATAAATATCCTGCCACAAAAAACGGGAAAAATACCACAATTCTTGAAGCTGATAAAAATGTACTGAATTCCATTCTGGTTCCTGCCCACAGCGCAAAAATAATGCTGAGAGGTACAATAAACCTTATTTTTCCAAATGCTTCTATGGTCAGACGGTATGCAAACAACGCAAGCACATACCACATAACGGTTCCGGAAGGACGGAGCAGTTCATAATCCATTTTATTTCCCAGCCAGATCTGCGCTGCCCAGGTAAGTGTATAGCCCAGAATATATGGAATCAATAAATTCTTAACATTCTTCATCACATTCTGAGGCTTCTTTGACAGATAACCGGAAATAAATATGAACGCCGGCATATGAAATATGGTAATTCCATACCACACAAAACGCACAACCTGATCTGCTTTAACCAGCTGGAATGCAATAATGTGATTAAAAACCACCAGAAAAATCAAAAATATTTTTATATTATCCACAAGGTAGGAATATGGGATTTCCTGTTCCTTCGTATTCTTGCTCATTTTAGCCACCTTTATACTCTGACATAATTATTTTTCAAGCATGTCAGTTTTATGAATAAAGGATAACATATTTTTGCGGTTTTTGGAATAACTTTTTAATATTTTAACGTGTTTTGAAATATTTTCCTGTGGTTTTGTGTTGCCGATGAACCGCAATAATGTATTATTTCATTTCTCCAAAAACCTGCTGGTGCAGTTTGCGCCCTGTAGGTGTTGCCGCCAGGCCACCCTCTGCTGTTTCTTTAAGAGCAGTGGGCATCACATCTCCTACCTTTTTCATAGTCCAGATTACCTCGTCTGCTGGAATTGCACTTCGGATTCCGGCCAGAGCCAGCTCTGCTGCCACAAACGCCCCTGCTACGCCTGATGCATTTCTCTTAATACATGGAATTTCAACCAGCCCTGCAACAGGGTCACATACAAGACCCAGGATATTTTTTAGAGCAGTGGCTACTGCCGACTGGATCATATCAGGTGTGCCGCCGGCTAGTTCCACAATTGCTGCCGCTGCCATGGCAGATGCAGAACCGCACTCAGCCTGACAACCTCCCTGTGCTCCTGCAAGTGAAGCATTATTGGCAATTACCATTCCCACTGCAGATGCTGTAAAAAGGGACATGACGCATTCCTCTTCTGTAAGCTGGTACTGCTCCTGCATGGTGAGTACAGCTGCCGGTACAATGCCGCAGCTTCCTGCTGTAGGCGCTGCTACGATTCTTCCCATGGAAGCGTTCAGTTCTGATACTGCAAGTGCACGATAGAGGGCTCCTCCAAGAAGGGGGCCTGTAAGATTTTTCCCTTGCTCTACAGCAGTGCGCATGCGATAGGCATCTCCACCAGTGAGGCCGCTTGTGCTTTTCAGATCCGGGGCGCTGCCAGGCTGGATACAGGATGCCATAACCCGATAGTTTTCCCTCATTTTTTCATATATTTCCTGCTTCGGCAGTTCCATCTGCTCCGCCTGCTGCTCCAGAACCAAAGCGGACAGACGACAGCTGTTCTCCTTCGCTGCCTTCAGCAGGGATTCCATTGAGTGGTAGTTTAGATCCACAGTGAATTCTCCTTTACCGTATTTTTAGTGGGGTGAGAAGTTTTTCAAAAAGGGACACATTGCCCAAATGCTGTATGTCGATAGGAACTTCAACCAACTAAATAGCAATTTATACACGTTCTAACATCGTACTGGAATATATATTCTCCAGCCGGTTAATCTTCTCATTGAGTTCCGGGACAAAGTGACTGTCGCTCTCGATTGTCATTACCGCCACACCACCCTTGGTCTCACGCGCCAGGTGGAAATTGCAGATATTCACCCCATACTCTGCCATCAGCTCTGTAACCGCAGCAATCGTCCCTGGTGCATCCTTGTGAAGCACGATCAAAGCAGGATTCTGCCCGGTAAGGGCAACCTCCATTCCATTCACCCGGGTGATCAGGATATTCCCCCCGCCAATACTGCTGCCACGAAGAGACACTTTTTCCCCGTCTGCTGCAGTCAAAGTGATCTCCGCAGTATTCGGGTGCGTATCCTCCAGTTCACCAGTCTCGATCTGGATTTCCAGTCCCTCCTTTTTCGCCACATCAAGGGAAAAACGGATACGCTCATCATCTGTCTGCATTCCCAGTATTCCCGCTACAAGAGCCTTATCCGTGCCGTGTCCCTTATAGGTTTTCGCAAAGGAACCATGCAAAAATATGTGCGCTTTCACCGGAGTTTTTCCAAGAAGAGCCCTTGTCATCAGACCGATCCGAGCTGCTCCCGCAGTGTGTGAGCTGGACGGTCCGATCATGACCGGCCCCAGAATGTCAAATACATTCATACTTATTTTCCTCTTCCTTTTATTCATCCACTGCCAATATTCGTTTCCGGCAGCCTGCAAATGTTTTCACGTTACCGCTCACATCTGCACTGTTATTGTTCCATCTTAACATTAAAACATACCTTTTACAACATGGATAAAGGGTAACTGTTTACTTCTTGTTTACTGTTCACTCCATTCACAGTAACGCGCTTCGCAATGCACAATACTCCCGATAAATAATCTTATGTTTCCTTTCTACCGGGACTGTGGTAAAATAGTTCTATGTAAATCGCCTGGAACCATTCCGGCAAGACTATTTTCAGATTTCTTTATGAAAGGCACACAATTCATGAAACGAGTGATTACTTACGGTACCTTTGATTTACTTCACTATGGGCACATTAATCTGCTGCGCAGGGCGAAAGCTTATGGTGACTACCTGATCGTAGCTTTATCTACAGATGAATTTAACTGGAACGAGAAGCATAAAAAATGCTATTTTTCTTATGAAAAAAGGAAATCCCTGCTGGAAGCCATCCGTTACGTGGATCTGGTAATTCCGGAGGAGAACTGGGAGCAGAAGGTAAGTGATATTAAAGAATACCACGTAGATACCTTTGTTATGGGTGACGATTGGGAAGGGAAGTTTGACTTTCTGAAGCCTTATTGCGACGTGGTGTACCTGCCGAGGACACCGGAGATTTCTACTACACAGATTAAGGCGGATCTGCAGAAGTAGGAAGCAGTGGTAATTATATAGACAGAGATTTCGTATAATTCATACAAGATACGAAATCTCTGACTTTTTTATTTCATAGCAACAATGTGCGCACGATTTTTCCCGGACTACTTTGCAAGACGAATCATATTCCAGCTGTGTTTTCCAAGAACGGTGCTTAATTTACCGCCGTCAATCTTGCTTGCCGCAGATTTCTCCGGCATCACATTGTCCGGATCTGCCTCTGTATTAACGGCTTTCATATCATCATTGGTAAGCACAATATGCTCTTTCACCTGATATCCTTCAAACTGGCGCAGGTCGCAGCTCACCTCAAGATCCTCTTCCAGACTTTTATTTACTGCAAAAATGGTAAGTGTATCTTCCTCTTCATTCCATACGCATACAGAGTCCAGATAAGAAACATCGCTGTAATTCCTGCTGTCATAAACCGGTGCCAGGATCTGTGTATTCAGTACCGTTCCGCGGCCGAAAATACTTGTGTACATGTATGGATAAAAAATTGTCTGACGCCATGCGCCTGTATTGGAAGTCATGATCGGTGCGATAACATTTACAAGCTGTGCCAGGCAGGCCATTTTCACACGATCTGCATGACGGAGCAATGTGATCAGCATGCTTCCTACCAGAAGGGCATCCTCAAAATTATATATATCCTCCAGCTGGTGTGGCGCCTTTCCCCATTTTTCCAGTTTCTCATCCGCTTCATTGCTGTGATACCATACATTCCACTCATCAAAGGACAGATGGATCCGCTTTTTGGCATGCTTCTTCGCACGCACTGCATCGCAGATGCTGACTACGCCAGAAATGAAATCATCCATTCCCTTGGAATTTGCAAGAAAATCAGGCGTATCATTTGCAGCATTGCCATAGTACTGGTGCAGAGACATGTAATCAACCAGATCGTAACATTCGTCCAGAACTGTATATTCCCAGTCTCCGAAAGTCGGCATGCCAAGGAAAGAGCTTCCGCAGGCAACTGTCTCGATCTCCGGATCCAGCATTTTCATAATACGGGAAGTCTCTGCTGCTGTTCTTCCATATTCATACGCTGTCTTATGTCCCATCTGCCATGGACCATCCATTTCATTTCCCAGGCACCAGGTTTTAATGTTGTGCGGCTCTGCATGGCCGTTGGCCTTGCGCATGTCGCTGTAATAGGTACCGCCCTTAAAATTACAGTATTCCAGAAGATTTCTGGCTTCCTCCGGTCCTCTTGTTCCAAGATTCACTGCCATCATAATATCTGTGTCTGCTTTCTTCGCCCAGTCTACGAACTCGTCCAGGCCAAAGTGATTGTTCTCGATCACACCCCAGGCAAGTTCCGGTCTGGCAGGTCTTAGCTCCTTCGGTCCAACACTGTCTTCCCATTTAAAGCCGGAAACAAAGTTGCCTCCCGGATAACGGACAATCGGAACCTGAAGCTCCCTTACCAGTTCCAGAGTATCTTTACGAAAGCCCTGCTCGTCAGACAGCGGGCTGCCCTCCTGATAGATTCCTTCATAAACAGCACGTCCCAGCTGTTCAATAAAAGAACCGAAAATCCGCTTATCCACCTTGCCGGTGAGGAAATATTTATCGATGATGATCTGTGCTTTTTTCATAGTGTCCTCCTTATATGGTGCCAGTTGTATGGCATTTTTCTGCTCTTTATGTATCTATTATTTTAATGGCATACGATTTTTTTACCAGTTTTTTTCTTCCGATATAGTTGACTTTTTTTCCGATAATGATTACAGTAAAAAAAATGGTGAAAGGAGTCCGGATCATGAATTTTCACGAATCTGCAGACAGGGATTTTTCCATTCAGTTCTGCGAATACAACTATTCAAACCCTGATTATGATCAGATCTACCGTCCCAATGGAAGCGGAGACTATCTGTTTTTGCTTTTTAAGACACCCATGAAGGTTTATCTGGACAAAAAGCTCAGTATTTCCAAGGAAAATGCGTGTATCCTCTATGCTCCCGGATATGAGCAGTATTATAAGGCTGTTCACAGGTTCCGGAACAGCTACCTTCATTTTTCCTGTAAGGCAGATCTGAAAAAACAATATGGAATCCCGCTTAATACTGTTTTTTATCCGGGAAACTGTGAAGAGATTGACGCCTGCATTCGACTCCTTCACAAAGAACATATAGCAAATGATTTATTTTCCGATGAATACGAGTATACTCTCTTTCAGCAGCTTATGATTACGATTGCAAGGGGACTTAAAAGCCATCAAATACATGGAAGTGGAACGGAAGGAGACAGTCTTTATTCTGCTTTTCGAAAGCTTCGGCTGGAAATGCTCACGAATTACGCAGAGCCATGGGACACCACAGAGCTTTGTAAAAAGGTCAGCCTGGAAAAAAGCCAGTTCTATTCCTGCTATCAGAAATTTTTCCAGAGTACCCCTCATGCAGATTTGCTTCAGATTCGTATGGATAAGGCAAAGAACCTGCTGACAAATGAAGCACTGACTGTCCAGCAGATTGCACAGATGTGCGGATTTTCAGATTTTTCCCATTTCAGCAGATATTTCAGAAAGCAGGTAGGATGCTCTCCCCTGCAATGGCGCAGGAAAATGGGAGAGCCCCACTAGAGCCTGTTTCAAACAGGCTCTGATACTTTAACGATATTTCCAGATTCCGTGAAGTGCATAGGACAAAAAGAAACAGGCACTTCTCAGAGGTCCATAGCCGACATAACGGTACACCTGATAGGTCATGATGGCAGATTTGGCTTTGTTTCTTGACTTTCCGCCCTGGGACAGACGATATTTCAGATAGGACCTATTAATTCCTGTGGCATGTCCGTATTTTCGCACCACCTTCAGCCAGGTGATATAATCCTCATGGCTGTCATCATGCTCCATTGGAAATTCCAGTGCCACCTCACGGAGAATCAAGACGGAAGAACAGTTAATGCTGTTGTGTTTCAGAAGCTCATGATAGTCCAGCCTGGATTTAACCGGGATATACTTGCCTGTAAAGGTGCCGTCCGGATTCATGAGATCACGTCCTGTGGAGCAGATTACATCACCGGTCATTTCAAGAGCGGCCAGCTGTGCCGCCAGTTTTCCCTCTTCCCACCAGTCATCTGCATCCAGAAATGCCACATATCTGCCTTTCGCAACAGACACACCGCGGTTACGGGAACCGGCAGCACCGAGATTTCGCTCATTTTTTATATAAACAAAATCCGGTCTGTTTTCCCATGGAATGAGAACTTCCCGGGTTCCATCAACAGAGCCGTCATCAATGATAATCAGCTCCAGTGGAATATTCTGCGCATAAACAGACTGCACTGCCTGGGCGATGTATTTCTCACCATTGTATACGGGCATGATTACTGATATTTGCGGGGGGTGCCCTGCTTCCCGTTTCGTATTTGTATTCTGAAATTCACTATCCTGTATAGTTCCCACCCATTTCTGTTTTTCCACGTTATGCACTCCTTATTATTTCTGCTTCTGAAGCGTTTTCATTGTTTCTATTATAGCCCAGAACCTTTTCTTCGTCCAGAAAGGAAAAAAGATTATAGATATGGGAAATACTGTAGAAAATTTGCATACAATATGTTAGACTCAGTTTTAACCAATAATGCGCCGGAGATAGCTTTGATTCCGGCAAATTACAAAAGAAATTTTCAAAGAAGGGGATTTTTATGGCGAAATTCTATAAGTGTGCACGAAAACACGGCAATAGGAAAACCAGGGGAAAGGGCTTTACGCTGGCAGAGCTTTTAATTGTAGTTGCAATCATTGCAGTTCTCGTGGCTATCTCCATTCCCATTTTCACCTCTCAGCTCCACAAGGCCAGAGTCGCCACTGACTGGGCAAACCTGAGAGCGTATTACGCGGAAATACAGGCAGACTTTATTTCAACTGGAGAGTATAATAAGAAGGTGCCTTATGAAGATGATAATCCTGCCAATTCAAAGTGTGAAGAAATCACTTTTTTAAATGGGCAGAAAGTAAAAATGCAGGAAGGTTTTTTCTGGGTACAAGAAGATACGAATAGAAAAGGATATACTATAGCATACTATTGCAACAGCGGGGATACTAAATGCGAATTAATACTTGAGTCCTCTAGTTAAAATCTTCTACATATCCACGGAAGCAGGGAGAAAATTGTCTTTCCCTCGCTTCCGTATTCTGTTGTTACAGGCATTACAGCAATCAGGCAATTCCATATTCTATCAGCAGTTTATTTCGATATTCCTTATCCGTGGTGACTTTTAATAATTCGCTGATGCGATTTGATAAAATAAGCTTCTCGATTAAGGTCGCCATTTCATCCTGACCTTATTGTCGACCTTCCTGTCTTCCTTCTTGCCTTCCCTCTTGTCTTCCCTCTTGTCTTCCCTCTTTCCGACCTTCTTGTCTACTATCCCGCAACATTTCTTTAATCGCTTTACACATGTCAAATCCGCCTCCTTCGGTTTGTATTTTCTGTTTAATCAGTTGCAAGTTCCGGATTCCAGCCATTACAGCCAAATCCGGTGTATTCTCTATTGCTGATACTTTATCGTTCTTTTTGGTGACATCATGCAGCACCGGTTTCTGCTCCTGCAGATCACATTCTCTGACAATTTGCTTTCCATGAAATATAACTCCGTTAATCAGGTCTGCAACTCGCCTGAAATCTCGAAAGTATTCGATTGATGTGGCGTTTTCTTCCTTCATGCACACTCCCTTCTGAGTGAAATAACAGTGTGCAGAACGCATCATACACTCTTTTAATACATTATATATTATAATGATACATAATTTAATTGTGTTTTTTATGTATTAGTATATTTTTTATTTATTTTTGCGCATCTGTTATTTCCTGTCCTTTATATACTGTAAAACAACTATGAAATTATCTGATCGAATGACCGGACACAGATTTTCCTGTGAGATTTTCTGTAGTGAAAGTGAATATAGTATACGATTTGAAAATATATTGTCAATCATAAAACATATGATTTTGTTTTTATTTTGTTTTTATAAAACATATGATTTTGTTTTTAAATCAGGAGTGGTACAAGCCACTCCTGCTACGCTTTAAAGAAGGTCTTTATCAATAATCTGGTAGTTCGCCCGGTGTATGTACAATGCCTTCCCATCGACCATAAGCTTGGTCATTTTCGGCAGATCGTCCGGAATTTCCCAATAGACATTATCCCCGGAAAATGCGGCGATAGGCTGTCCAAGCTGGGATTTGATGACCACAACCCTGGATTTGCCGAAATCATTTTTGTACCGGTTCAAAACCCTCGCCAGAGCTGCATTATCCGTGATTCCGTTCCCACCGCTACTGTTGACCTCGTCTAATGAAAAATCCACCTCCGGTTCCAGCCCATTCTGCACAAATACACAGGTATCTCCGCAGCTTTCGATTTCTTTTCCATCAATGGTAATGGTGATTACTGAAGACAGATCATAGCCGGTTACTGCTCTTCCATCGCTGTCATAGCTGACGGTTTCGATTTTATTTCCGGTAATGCTGATTTTCTTTCCAGAGGTTTTCAAGGTCTGATTCCCATAATTATCATAGGTATATACGGTATAATTGTTTCCGATCAATGAGCCATGAATTTCATTAATAATGGACCCCAGTTTACTGCAGCCAGTGAGCGCAACTACCAGAATTGCGGTCAAAAGGGCTACGAATATTCTCTTCTTTTTCTTTTGCATTTTTCTTCTCTCCATGTATTTTATGTTTGATATGCTTCTGCTATAACTTGAATCAAAAGATACTTACAGATTTATAGTAGCATGACAAATCACAGAACACAAGATGAATCACTGTCCCACGTTTTAAATTATTTTAATTCAAGTTATCTGTTTGTCCCTTAACCAGTAACCACTTCGCGATGCACAGAAATCATATATTCACATGATTTAGCGCCATTCTTACGCCAAACCAAACTCCACCAGTAACTTATTTCGATACTCCCGATCGGTGCTTGCTTTTAACAGCTCGCTGATACGGTCTGCCAAAATAAGTTTCTCGCTCAAGGTCGCCATTTCGTCTTGACCTTCCAATCGTCCTTCCTGTCTTCCTTCCTGTTCTCCTTCCTGTCTGCTAACTCGCAGCATTTCTTTAATCGCTTTACACATGTCAAATCCACCTCCTTTGGATTGTACTTCCTGTTTAATCAATTTCAGCTGATATATAAAAGAAATCTCGCAACGGTATGTTCGGCATATAGGTTGCCCGGTGTTTTTTCTTCTGGCAGGCGTCAGAAAATACATACCTCATTTAACAATCAGCAATCGCATTCAGAACTCCTGCTTTTTTCATTTTCAACGGATTTAAAATCATAAATTTCTGAAATGCAATTAGATAAATCAGATGGAAGATATACTACATATTATATTAAATATATATTTTTTATTATAATAACATTGTAATCTAAAGTTTACAAGTGCTTTATTTTGTTTCACTCAAAAGCATTAGAAAATATGAATTACTGGCTTTCAAGCACAGCTTGTGCAAAGAATTTTATATTAGTTGATATCTTGTTTTGGATAATTATTGTCTTTTTGTTTGATTCGCAAATGTTACGAAAATTACAGCTTATTTTGTCTAAAATGCAAATGGATTTCTAAAAGGCTATATGCTATCATTAAAAAGAAAAAATATGCTTTTTAGCAACAAATACATAAGAAAAAGGAATGTTTATGAAAAGAAAATTGAAGTCTGACAGAGGTTTTACGCTGGCAGAACTTTTAATCGTTGTGGCAATAATTGGTGTATTGGTTGCCATCGCCATTCCCATCTTTACAAGTCAGCTTGAGAGAAGCCGTGAAGCGGTGGATCTTTCGGATGTCAGGTCGGCATACGCGGAAGTGATGATGGCGGCGATTACGGGAGATACCAGTGCCACATATACGAAAGACAGCGGACAGAAAATATACAAAGAAACGGATGGTACCTATTCTATTATGGTAACGCCTCTAAAGCAACAGAAAGATGACTGGCAGACACCGTTACCGATTACCATTGGCGGTGTATCATCAAGTGCTTCAGAGCCTTATTGGGTTGGTTCTCCCGGCGCTGAAGGATCTTGCAAAATTACATATCATCCACCAACAAATACAGGGGATGAATATGTTTCATTTTATTGGACTGGGGGAACGGATAATGGGAATAATCCAGACTTAACGCCTGTACCTACGCAGCCGATATTGCCTATAGAAACGCCGACACCAACTTTAGTACCAGTTCCATCCCAGCCAGGAGATAATACTGGAAGCAATATTCCGGACAATGCGCAAGAAATTATAAAAAGCTATGGAAGTAGTTCATGGCCAGATAGACCTAATAATGGATGGATTAAAGGAAATATAACGAAAGGTCAAATTGTTTATTATGGTGGAACGTATTATGTTGCAGCTGCTGATAATGAGGTTATATTTGCAGAGCTACCATATAATAAAACATATTATACTCCGATAGATAGACCTTGGCTTTATATTCCTATAAAAAACAATGTGCATACAAAAGTTGTTAATGGAAATGTAACTGAACTTTCATATGGCGATTTGTTTAAAGATAACGACAGTGTATACATATATAAAGTAGAAAATTGTCCTTCACAAGCCAAACCAACTGGCAGTAGTAATGATCAATGGGTAAAATTAAATTCAACAACTACTCCATCTTGGAAATCTAGTGACACATGGGAAGGATTATCAAACTAATATTTATCTTTTATATATAAATTTCGCTTAAATGGAAGACATTCTTTTAACAAAAAATATCCTGTTCAAGTCCTTTCAATGACTTTGACAGGATATTTTCTATTTCTTTTTATAATTCTAATCCCCCATTTTTTTATCTAAACACAACCTCCGTATAAACCATCCCCTGATTCTTATCATTCGTAAAGCAAAGCTTCAAAACATAATTTCCTTTTCCACCCTTTGCCTTAACACTGCTCACACCAGTACTAGAAATCTGTTTTCCTTTTTTATTTACGATTGTCGCACCTTTATAAGTCCATCCCTTTTTCGCAGTCACTGTTATGGCACTATTCTGCTTGGAGAATTTTGCATAGCTGAGATTGATCTTATCTGTTTTATTAAACTTGCTTCCAGCAATCTCTGTATTTCCCAACTTGATAGAGGAAACCGGATTAGTATATTTGAGTACTGTGAATGGCTGTTTATCAGTTACAGAAGAACTTCCGCTTCTATACTTCACGGTTACTACTGTTTTCCCGGCTTTCTTTGGGATGAATTTGTAACAGGTGTAGCCGTAGGAATCTTTTAATGTGGCTTTTACAGTGCCAATCTTTTTGGACTGGGAAAATTTTACCTTGTCCATAGAGGGCTGGAACCAGCCTAGAGTGACGCTCATGTCCTCGATGCGCACCTGTTTATACAGGTAAAGCCTTGGAAGCTTCTGGGCTTTGGCTGATACCGGGACAGCTGATAATACCAGTGCCAGTACAGAGACTAATACTGCAAGTTTCTTAAATTGTTTCTTCATACTGATTTCCTCCTTGTGAAAAAATTAAATTGAGTTTACCCAAATTTTCTCATATTATTAAGGTCTGTCAGGTCGATCATCTGTGTTTCGCCGACTTCACCGGTTGGGCTCATCGGGCATACGGCGTAATTTCGTGTTTCGCTTCCTATCGTAAGTTTAGCCACATAATGCCAGCGAGACCATTCCTCAGTGCCTCTCTGATAATCGCCATAACAATTGTGAATATCATCAAAACCACCGATTAACTTTGCAAAATCACAAAGGGCTGCCGGTGATGTGCAGGAATCCCAACGATAAGATACAAAAAATGGAGTATTAGGCTCTGCTGCCAGAGATACCAGATAATTTCCATGTACCGTTACATATTTGAAGCGACCTGGCTCTGTGAGATAATCACTTACAGCGTCCATTTTTTCAAATGGAGTCATACCGGAAGTTGTAACTTTATTGATAATGTCAGTCATCCATGCTTTCTCAGCCTGGTCATAATCCATAACATTTAAAGCCACTGTTTTTGCAACCGTATAACCAGACATGGAGTATTCTCGGAATTCGATATTGTAAGTTCCTGCTTTTTCAAAATATACATATCCGATATAACCGCCTTTTACTTTTTTCAGGGAAGTTGTCTCGGAATCGCCATTTTCATAAGGAATATCATCATATATGTGCGTTGTTCCACCTGAATACACATTTATCAAAGGGCTTTCTCCATCACAGATCAGTCTAAAAGAATTCAGATCCTGATTGTCTGTTTTTATAAAAAGAGGTTTGATACACTGTGTGTAAATATCTGCTTTCTGCTTGTCCAAACCATAAATTTCATAGGTATATTTAGCAGGTGTTGTGCCTTTCGTATCATATATTGGCAAATCTACTTTACGGATTTCGCTCCACGGTCCAACGACTTTTACATTATTGCGGATGGTGTAAGAACGTACTTTTGCATAATAACTGCGGCCTGAGTCTAAATAATAGAAACTCACACTTCCTATCCCGTCATCTTCACCGATTGTTCGCATATCCTGAACACTGTATGCAAACTTATCATTGTAAGAAAGATAACCTTCGTAACCAACATAAGGATCTGACTGGGAAAAAGTTCCCGGGCAATTCAAATCCACCCATCCGTCACCATAATCTATTGACTTGATAGCTGGAACAGGAAGGGTGCTGTCAACTGTTTCAGATGTCACTACATAAGAAGTCTCAGTATGCGGATTGTATAGCTTCTGGGTAACTGAAACCGTGGAAGTAATTTTTTGTCCATAAATATCCGTGATGGTAATCACGCATTTCCCAGGCTCAAGCGTCGCAAATAAGTGGCTGTTTCCGCCTTCAGCTTCATCTGTGGAATATACAACAGCCGGATCAGAAATATTAATGTCTTTGATTCCATTTGACGTTTCAATCTCATAATATCTTCCGCTTTCCAGAGTTATATTTGCTTTTCCCTCTTCGAGCGTTAATTTCGGAACCGGCTTAGGGGTAGGCGTTGTATTTGAAGTATTTCCTTTTGACTTTCCGCTTGTTTTGCAATGTTCCGTGGAAGACCATTTGGAATAATATTTCTTTCCTTTAATGGTCATGTAGGTACGGGCCTGCATATAATATGTAGTTCCGGCTTTCAGTCCATTGAGGGAAACGGTGTTGTTTTTGTTTCCTTTGACTGTTATGGTTTTCGCATTTTTTAATTTGGAATTTGTGGCATAGCGTAGCTGGTAACCGCTGGTCTGAGCGGTTTGCCTTTTTATTATCACACTGACAGTCTTTTTTCCAACATAACCACCCATTACCTGGGTCTTTGGAGGCAAAATGGTAAACTGCTTTTTCACTTTGCCGGCATAAGCACCTTTTCCAATAATCTGAACAGTATAGGTGCCTACCTTTTTGCAGCCCTTGGAATACTTCAGAACATAGTTTTTCTTCTCTTTCAGGACTTTGCCCTTATAGGTGACGCTTACCTTCGGGCGCTGGACTTTTTGATTGTAGGTGAGTTTGGTGGCTGATAATTTAATTTTGGTGTTTTTCAGATTTACCTTTGCAGCGGCAAATACCTGGCTTGTACTGCACAGCAAAAGCAGGGAAATGATGAGGCAAAGATGAATCAGCCGGTGAAGGTGGTGATTCTTTTTCATAGATTTTTTGCTCCTTCCTGAGATAGATTGATAGATTTATTAGACCATTGCAGAACTTCATTTGTTTTGATTTTAGCACTTGATGGGGGAATTAACAAGTAGAATGGGGTGCAAAGAAAACATTAAGAATATCCAATGCAATTTATAGTTAAAAGCCCAAAATTGCGTTGGATATTCCTTTTCGTATTGGCTTATAAGCCATCATATTTTGACATTTTCATTCCTGCTAATTCCAAAACATGTTCTCTGCTAATTTTCAGCAGTTCTGCAATCTTTTCAATGCCCATTCCATCCTGAAGTAGTGAATTGACAATTTCTTTTGTTTTCAATTCCTTTCCTTCCTGTATTCCCTCTTGTATTCCTTTTTGTATTCCTTTTTGTATTCCGCTTTGCTCCCCAGCCTCAAACTCAGCTTTTCTCAGTTTACGTTCTTCCTCTTCTTTGTCATATTCAAATATACTCACTGCGATAACCTCCGCTCTATTTTTCCGAAGAAATTCTTCCAGAATTTCCTCCTGAATACATTCATCTACAGCTTTTTTTACAGCTGTTTCCAGTTGCATATATTTTGCATATTTACGAACCCGCGCTACATATATTGCATATTCCCTTAGTATCTGGCACTGTTCCATCAATTCCCTGTTACTGCCTTCATTGATATTCAAAGTTACTACTTTAAGTTCAAGTTTCGGTTCACTGGATATATTCTCATATGCTTCTGACAAACGGTTCTCCCATCTGTCTTCTTTCCGCTCTGTACCATTATAAAATACAATAAAGTTCGGTGCTGGTATTTTCTGCAATGCTGATGAATATAAAGACTTCTTATTCACCAGCTTCTGGTATTCAGCGGATATGTAAAAAAGATCCCGTAAGGGCATATTCGGTGTGTATGTTGACTGATGCTCATACAGGAAAAGATTGGTGTCAATAATAAACGACAGATCATTTTTCATTCCCATATAAATCGCATTCTCAAGTGTGACAATCTCCAGGTCTTCCGGATTCATATAGGATGTTCCATTAATCGCATTATAAAGCGATAACAGATTCTTTCGATCTGAAAATAGCATCCGGAATATCGTGTCCTTGTAGTTTCTGTTTACCATAGGCTGGTCCTCCTTTTCTTTGCAGGAGTCAGAAAAGACAAGCCAAGCATACATACCTTTCATTCAGAACTCCTGCTCTTCTTCGTTAATGGGTTAAAAAGCATGGATTTCTGATGTGTGATTAGATAAATCAGATGGCGGATATGCCTTGAACTATATGAGAAATATGCTTTTTATCATAATAACATTGAAGTTCTTGATTTACAAGTACTTTTCAAAAATCTGCTAAATTCTTCCGCTTTCTTTCTTCACAGCCTATTCCCCTGGTAACGGGAATGATTTTTCAAACACGCTCTAATCCGTCACCAGCCTTACGCCATCCATAAACAAAATCTCACACCCCTTATCACCCCCAATTATAATTTCCCTAATCACCATTCTCGTCTTCTTCGCCACCTGGAACCAGGCGGGATACTTTTCGGTCAGCTCTTTCATCTGTGCTGCACGTAAACGCTCCAGGGCATTTCCCTGAGCAATATCTTTCTCCCAGTCTGGCAGAAGATTTTCTCTCTGGGATACCAGCTGTGCCCAGGCAGTGCTTACATATTCTTCCATCTTATGCCCCTCAACAGGCTTGGCTTTACAAAATCCGCCCTTTTCTTTACCGGAATTTATGCAGCGCCACACACTTTTTCTGCCCTTCTTCACCATCCTTCCACCACAGCACCCACAAAAAACTTTTCCATAAAAAGGTTCCAGACTGCTGCTTCCCAGTTCCCGGATCTGATGATTCCGTTTAAACTCTTTGATCCTGTTGATTTCCAGCTGCGCCGCGTCCCATATTTCCCGCTCTATGATCGCTTCATGATCATTTTCCACATAATACTGCGTCAGTTTTCCATCGTTCTTTTCCAGCTCTTTTGTGAGAAAATCCCGGATGTAATACTTCTGCATAAGCAGATCTCCCTTGTACTTTTCATTTTGAAGGATGCGAGCGACCGAAACCGCAGCCCAACGAGATTCGCCATGCACGCCCGAAACATTTTCGGCATTCAGCATTCGCGCTATTTCAGATGGCTGCCACCCCTCCAGAAACTCACAAAAGATCCGCCGCACCACTTTCGCCTGCCCTTCATTTATCACCAGATGCCCCGCCTCATCCTTATCGTATCCCAGAAAACAAGCGGCATTAATGTGAGGGATTCCCTGCTGAAACCTGGAACGGATTCCCCATCTGGTGTTTTCGGAAATATTTCGTGACTCCTCCTGGGCCAGACTGGAAAGAATGGTAAACAAAAGCTCACCAGACGACTCCATCGTGTTAATCCCCTCTTTTTCGAAAATCACCGGAATCCCAAGGCTCTTCAAATATCTTGCGTAATGCAGGCAATCCCGGGTATTTCTGGCAAAACGGCTGATAGATTTGGTGATCACCAGATCTACTTTTCCCGCCTCACAAGCCGCGATCATACTGCGAAAGCCAGCCCTTTTACGCGTACCAGTACCGGAAATTCCCTCATCGGAAAAGATTCCGGCAAGCTGGTATTCCTCTTTTTCATTAATATAATCCGTGTAATATGCGATCTGATTGGCAAAAGAGCCCAGCTGCTCTTCCTGTTCGGTAGACACCCTGCAATATGCTGCCACTCTGCATTGGGAACTGTTGGCAGATTTAGCGTTTCCATTCGTCTGGCTTGGGGGAATAACCGTAAGTTTCTTTTCCATCTATAAGCTCCTTTCCGATATATGCTGAAAAACTGATGTTTCGAAGCGGGGAAAGCTTTTCATCTGGTATGCGGACACCTTTGCAAAAAGCTTTTCCTTTTCGGCTGAGACCATTGCATATCCACCAGACAGAGTGGTTTCTGGCAATGATCCGCCGCAACCTGGAACCACAGTATTTGCAGAAAATCCGGTCTTTGTAAGGATAATTGGTGAGAGTTAAAGGCGGTTTATCCAGGATAAGTCCAGATTCTTCTTTCTGCAAAATTGTTTCTTTCAGGGTTCTTTTCTCCGGTGCATCTGGAACCTGGGCTTTTTCCGTTACGGCAATCTCATCAGAAGGTAGCCCCTGCCTGTTTCTTTCGCTCTTCTTTGCCAGCTTTTCCTGTGCGGTTTCCCACAATTTCTCAGAAACGATTGCCGGATGATCGTGCCGGATATAATACATCTGCTTTTCCCCTTTGTTTCGTACCAGTTTTCGCTGATTGTTTACATAATATTTCTGACAAATATAATCTCCCTTATAGGCATGGTTGTGAAGGACCCGGCTTACTGTGGAACGGCTGAAGGTCCTGTCATTCTGAGTGGTAATTTTGTTTTCGTTCAGATATTTCGTGATCTGGCTGATGCTCCATCCGTCAGCAGCCATCTGGAAAATCTGCCGAACAAGTTCTGCATTTTTATCCGGAACCAGATTTCCCGCCTGGTCTTTCTGATATCCCAGACAGCGGTGTAGTTGCCGCATGGGATGACCCTTTCTGTATTTCTGCTGAATCGCCATCTTAGTCAGCCATCTGGCATTTTCGCTTTCTGCCTGAGCAAATGCCGCGAAAAGAGTCAGCAGCAGTTCCCCTTCCTGGGACAGCGTATGGATTTTCTGAAGTTCAAAATATATATCAATCCCCAGTTCCTTCAACTGCCGGGTGGTTTTCAGCACAGTATCTGTGTTGCGTGCAAAACGGGTAACGGATTTCGTAATAATCTGCTGAAAACAGCCTTTCCGGGCATCTTCCAGCATTTTGCAAAATCCTGGGCGGGTCTCTTTGTATCCGGAAATTCCAAAATCATAATATATTTTTGTCAAAATATAATTTGGGGTTTTCTTCATAAATTCCTGATAATGGCGAAACTGATTTTCCAGGGAATCCTGCTGATGGGGGTGAAGGGTGGAAACGCGGCAGTATATTGCGGTGGGAATGGATAATGGTTTTTCCGCTGTTGAAATGGATAAAAGATTTTCATAATGGTATGAAAAACCGGGCTTCTGTATTTCGCTCATATTGTCTGGCCTCCCTTCTCCGCTTATTGTAGGCTTCCATCTTTTTCTCACTGGAATATGCGCTGCTGCCAGATAAATTCCCAGTGAGAAGCTTTCTGGTGCTGGCATATTCGGCACCTTTCAGGCCAAGCTGATTCAGCCAGATCCGAAAACGATATTTTTCACTGGCTCCGGAACTGATATTTTTTCGATTGGGCACTACCCATTTACGGGCATGGGCTGTCTGAAGAAGTTTCTCCAGGAACTGGCGGTACGCTGCTTCTTTCTCCGAAGAAATGAATGAGTTCTCTTCCACAATCAAAATGGAGTCCTCTTTCATGGTAAAGCCAGGAATCGCCTTGTTAATAAGGGTTTGCTTTTCCGCCAGAATCACGGACAGATTTACTCTTGCCTGCGCAGGCAAATTGCTCAGTGAAAACTGCAGGACCCCGTGGACCTCAAAGGTTTCCTGAATTGGGACATTTCTGGGAATGCCGTTATTTTCCGGAATACCTGCATTTAGGGAAATACTGTCTAACTGAAAGGTTAAAATCTGGTTCATTGGCTGCCTCCTCATATGTTTTTTTGGTAAGCTCAATATAACATAAATTCGGAAAGCCATTTCGAACAGTTCTATATTGTATTTTATAATCGGGCACGCTACTATGAACTTGTAAATATCAGCTTACAGCAATGCACCGGAAGCGATAAAAGACATCTATAAAAAGATTTTGTGGGCTTTACTAATAAAGATGAATGTGCCCGTAGACGAAGTAAAAGAAATGATGGGCGAGATTGGAGATCGTGGAATGGGTTATCTATTTGAAAACATGGAGAAAATGGACATCCAGGCTGAAAGACGAAATACACAGAGAGAAAGCGATCGCGCGGATATGGAAAAGGAACGGGCGGATTCGGAAAAGGAGCGGGCGGATTCGGAAAAGGTACGGGCGGATGCTGCGGAATTAGAAATTCAGAAATTAAAAAAAGAATGCATGTAATCGGAAACTAGAGCCTGTTTGAAAAAGGCTCTAAATTTCAACAAGGGAAATCAACACGATTAAAGGTATTAACAATTTTTACTGGTTTAGCAAAAACATCCTGCATCAGTCATACTCGCAAAGAGATTGACTGGGCAGGATATTTTTGTCAAAAGGCGGGTTTTTAAATTCATGGAATGTCTTCTTATAGGTTTGGGGGCATATTTCATACAGCATATGGGTTCGTTCAACTATGGAAAAATTCGAACGATGGGGGCCGTACTGGTTGCGATTAGTATTCCGATTTTTTCATCACAGCTTGAAAAATCAAGAGATGCGGTAGATGCCGCAAATGTAAGATCTGCATACGCAGAAGCATCAGCAGCTTATTTAACTGAAACAGATGGAACTGAAGCTGACTATGTTTATAATGTTGAAGGAAAAAGTACTGATGAGAATTGGTCCCAGACCAGCAGTAATACAATGGAAATAGCTGGTGTTAATGTAAAAATGGAGAAAGGTACCAAAACTGTTAAGGTACATTTCAATACAGATGGAACATATACAATTACTATGCAAACTTCGACACTTGGAGAAGGCAAAAAAGAAGGAAAACAGTAAAAAGTCGGGGGTAATCCCCCGACTTTTTATTACAATTTAAAGCATCTTATCAAGTCAATATGTTTAAATATTCTAAAATTATAGTTATTAGTTTCCGGCAGTAACGCTAGAAATCTTGTCATTTGTATATGAGAATGTGATTTTCCATGATTTAGGAGTGCCACCAAGGCTATCCTTAGCGGAAAGTGCTGTACACTCATCTGATGTAAGCCAAGATAACTGATCAAGTCCACTTAAACCTTCTGCAGTTCCTTTTGAAACAACCCCGGTTACTTCTACAGTATATGAGCCGGCCACACTCCCTGATTTATATGTAACACCGTTAGCAGAATCATCAGATGTTGTAAGAGCAGCAGACTGAGCCTGTGCATATGCAGCTCTAAGATTTGATAATGTAACTGCATCTCTTGATTTTTCTAACTGAGTACTAAAAATCGGAATTGAAATCGCAACCAGCACGGCAATAATAGCTACAACAATAAGCAGCTCAGCCAATGTAAAACCTTTTTTGTTTTCTTTTGCTTTTTTAAACATTTTAAAGCCTCCTATTTTTAATATTTTTCATTTTTAAGATTCTGAAGCGTCCGGGACTTCTCAGTTATCCGGGATGGCGATTTTGATGCTTCCTGTGTCACCGTCAAGCTGAAGCTTCAAATAACCACCAACCGATTCGATAAGATCTCGCATCTTAACGATAGCCTTGTCGAATTCCCGAAGCATACGGTCCTCGCAGGAATACTGAATCTTAATCAATGTCTGCTCCTGCATGTCCCGGCAACGGATTCTTATGTAGCGTCCCCGTGGGGGTGTGGTCTCGATACAATTTCGTTTCGCCGTATCAAGTGCCATGCCTACAATCTGGCAAAGCTGATTACCTGATCGATTTTCCCTAAGCTCCTGAACCTCGGCAGATATCCAGATCTCATTCGCGTCTGCTTCTGCTGCAAATCTGTTTAACACTTCATTCATCTCAGGATAGGATGTAAAAAAATGTCTGTTCTGTCTCTGATTCATTCCATCGATGGCATCTAACTTTTGCACTGCCACTTTCCGTTCCGCTCCTTTCTCTTAGGATGTTTGTATTATAACAAAATTTTTTTAATTTGTGTACATAATGTCAATAATAGCAACATTTTTGTCGAAAATGGCTATTGGATGTAGTTTTTGACACAATTTCTGTCATTTTTGACAGTACCAGCTTATAGATATATCCAAAAACAGCCTAAGAAAGGACATTTCCCATTTCCTTTCTCAAGCTGCTATATCCGACTTCGCTTTCACATTTTTTCAAACATATAATCATAATACATTTCCCGTGCCGCGCGCTGATATTTCCGGGAAACAGGAATTTCGGCAGACTGGACTATGAACTTTCCGGTATCCATTTTCTCCACAAAATAAAGGCTGATAATATAACTCTGATGACACCGGAAAAATAATCTGCCTGGAAGCTGTTGTTCCAGCTCGTCCAGCTTGGCGTAGCTCTCTATGGTTTCGCCATTCTCCAGATGCAGGATCACCTTGCGGTTGGCGCTCTCCACATACAGAATATTTCTGCAGTACACACGGCGAAAGCTTCCGCCCACTTCCTTCAGCATAAGGGAGGCACGGCGCTCCATGGTCGGCTTCTGCCAGAAAAAAGTAATGCAGTTATGCAGTTCACTTACATCAAAAGGATAAAGGAGATACCCGGTGGCAAATACGGAAAAAGCTTCCGCATAGTATCTCTGGGAATCTGTGATAAAACAGATCATTACCTTGCGGCTCCGGGCACGTACCTTCGCCGCCAGCTCCAGTCCGTCTCCTTCTCTGTGAATCGTAGTATTCAGCAGCAGAATATCAAAAGAAGACGCATCCTCATTAAGATCGTCCAGATAGTCATATTCATCTGCATATTCGCTCACCTGAATATCCATATTTATACCGGTAAGGCTGGCACGGATATATTCTCTGTGTTCTTTTGACTTTTCCACAATTGCTGCCCGCAGCATAACTGGTTATCCCCCATTTTCCACAATAAAATAAAAATACCTACATCATTTCCCGCTCTGACTTCTCATCAATAACCGCTGGCAGGAGCCGCACCGGCTGCTGCAGAAGTATCGGCAGGAAGCCCGCTGTCTGCTTTTCCGCCCTGCATGGTCTCATAGAAGGTAGCTGTCACACCTGCGTTCACGCTTCCTGTATTCAGGTCGTCTCCAGCGGCAACATAGCGGAGATCCCTTACAATGCATCTCCACTCGCCTGTGCAGAGACGGTTTACAAGGTCTGCGGCCTTGTCATAATCAGACGCTGAAAAGGTCAGACTGAATGATCTGCGGATCAGGTCGCCGTCCCTTGTCACGTCACTGAAGCTGATATCGTATGTATTAGCATCCTGAAGAAGCTGGTTCAGCTCATCCAGTTCTGCCTTGGAATTATTGTAGCTTCCCATTTTTCCAAGGCTTCCGCTCTGTTCGATGGAATCCAGCTCGCTCTGCATGCGGGACAAAGAAGCGGCCTTGGTCTGAAGTAGCATAAGCTCTGTATTCAGCTCGTCCTGCTGGCTTTTCGCTTCGTTGATCGCCGTTCTGATCGGCTGGTCAATCACTGCGTAATATCCGGCTGCCAGAAGGATCAGGGTAAGCACCAGAAGCATAATTTTTTCTCTTGTAGTAAAATCACGGCTCATGATCTTCATTCCTGTGCTCCTCCCTCTGTGCCTGCCTCGAATCCATCATTTGCTTCAGTCTCGTTTCCATCACCGGTCGCAGCACCATCCACGGCTTCGGCTTCATTTCCACCATCAACCACAGTTCCGTCCACCACTCCAGTCTCATTTCCACCATCAACTACAGTTCCGTCCACCGCTCCGGTCTCATTTCCATCATCAACTGCAGCCCCATCTACCGCTCCGGTCATGTTTCCATCACCGTTCGCAGCGACACCATATTCCTCATTTCCATCTCCGCTCTCCACATACAGCGGATCCAGCAGATAAACAATAATCTGTCCTGTAACTGTATCCGATGAAACAGGATTTCCATTTTCATCTGTGGAACTGGAATCTGTAACAGCAGTCATTACATTACAATAATCCACGATCGGAACCTGCTCCAGCTCCTGCACCAGGCTGTTAATGTCTGACAGATTCTCTCCGGTCACCGGAAGGGTCAGCTGATTCCCGCTTACGCTCCAGCTGCTTACCGTCACCTTCGGGAAAATTACATTCTTCATCAGCTGCAAAACCTCCGGGCGGTTCAGATAACTTAACTCATCTGCATTCAGCCCCTGATAAGTATAGTGGGCATATGTTTCCTGCAGATCCCCGAAGCTATCAATATAAGCAGTAATGTCATCCACCTGCTTCTGCAGCTCAGACGCGGCACTCTGCGCTTCGCTCATTTTCACCAATCTGTCTGCAACTGCAACTTTTCCAATAACTCCGGCAGCTACAACAATTGCTCCAATAGCTGGAATGGCAACGAAATAATGTTTTTTCTTCTGTCCTGCAAGAGCCAGATTGATCTGCTTCTTGGGCGCATGGGCAGTACGTCCAAGAGCCGTACCGGCTGCAAGCATCCAAAGAGATGACGTCTCATCCCCGCTTCCATTCATTCTCTCCAGAAGCTCCCCGGCCTCATGGATCTTCACATCCAGATTTTCCTCAAGGCTCTGGCGCATGGTGGCTATGGAAGCACCACCGCCGCAGATATAAATATCCTCCAGGCGGCTTTCCGGATTACTGAACTGATAGAAGTTCAGAGCCCTCATCAGCTCTACACTGATCTGGGAAAAAGCATCCTGGCACACCTCACTGTGGATACAGTCCTCATGGTTCGCCAGCAGCCAGGTATGAGCCAGATGAATATCAATATGAAAATTATCTGCAAGCAGCTCTTCCACCTGCTCCATTCCCCGCTCGATCACACGGGTAACCTGATGTCTGTCCCCCTTGAAAATAAAAAGGCGGCTGGATGTACTTCCCAGATCCAGGATTCCATATTCCTTATCTTTATCCTGCTCATTTCTCAGCTTATAGTGAAGAAGGTTCTCACAGGCAGACACCTCAGGAGCTGCAAACGTCAGCTTCAGACCTGCCTTTCGCGTCATCAGGCGAAGCTCCTCCATTACCTCCAGAGGCGCTGCTGCTGCAAGAAGCTCCATCTCATTGCGCTTCTGGTTCTCCTCTTCCTCCGGCTTTTCCTCTTTCTTTTTCTTTTTGGAAGCCTTCTTCAGCTTCTTGCCTTTGGGCATTTCCTCTCCGGAACCCCAGGAATAATCAAAAACATACTTCTTTAATTCATCTGTAATATAATCACGGAATTCATAAGGCAGGTTGTAAACCAGCTGCTCCGCAGTCATTTCCGGCATCGTCACATTACGAAGGAAACAGATTCCTGAAGACACCACAACAGCCGCTTCTTTACAGCGGATCTTGTTCTCTTTCATGGTTTTTCGGATCAATTCTCCTGTGGTCTCCACAGAAACAATTCTGCCATCCTTGAGAAGCCCTTCCGGCATCTGCACCGAAGCGGTCTTCACAATATTCTCACCTTTCATCAGAACCAGCTTCATCTGATCCTTGCCTATATCAATTCCAAGACATGATTTTGCCATATATATCCTCTTTCTATGTCTTTTCTTGTTTTAATCCGGACCGCACAGCTCCCAGAGCGTGTTTGAAAAAGGCTTTCTGTAAGATGTACTTTACAGCAGCCCCATATACCAGTTCACCAGCCCGTCCCCATACAGCAGCATGGCATAAAACGCCAGTGCAATGGCAGGTCCGAAGGGAATCTGCGGTCCTTTGTTCTCTTTTCCCCGTTTCTGGATAGCTCCCATAATAAGGCCGAGAATACAGGAAAAAAACAGGGCAAACAGGGATGCTGTCACTCCCAGGTACAATCCCATCACCACAAAAAGCTTCAGATCGCCGCCTCCCATGGTCTCTTTTCCAAGAATTTTATCAAAAAGCAGGACAAGAGCCAGCATAACTGCTCCGTAGCCCACTCCTGAAGCCACATGGTATAAAACGTCCATTCCGCTCATTTCCGTAAAAGGGATTGCCACGAACCAGGCAATTACAGGGATCAGAAGGCATCCGTTGGGAATCTCGAAAATCTCCAGGTCCACCAGGGAAAGACAGAACAGACAGCAGGCCAGCACCATATTTCGCACAAACTCCGGGGAAAGATCAAACCGAAGAAGAGTAAGCACGCTCACCAGTGCAAAAAACAGCTCCGTGAGCATGTATCTTGGGCTGATTTTTGTTTTACAGTAACGGCACTTTCCACCCAGAAATATCCAGGAAAAAACCGGGATCAGATCCAGAAAGCCCAGAACATGTCCGCAGCTTGTACAGTGGCTTCTTCCTTTCACAAAGGATTCTCCATGGGCGATCCGCCATGCGGCGCAGTTCAGAAAAGATCCAAGCACCGCACCAAAAACACCTGCTAATACACAACAGTATATCATAAAAAAGGTATCTTCATATATCGACATTTTAAAATTTTACCTGTTTTTCCAAATTTTTTGTATTTTTATTTCGTAAGCATCTTTTTTTCGGCACTTTTTCCACAAACAGCAGGAAGGGCAGCCTTCTTTTCCCGGAATTACATAACGCTGTACATCTGGAACATTGCAATATAAACTGCCAGAACAATATATCCGGCAATAACTGCCATACCGATCAGCAAAGTGGGCTCCAGTTTTTTCAGAACGTCCTGTACTGCCATATCCAGTTCAGATTCGTAATAGCCGGAAACTGTGTGCAGAGTACTCTCCAGCTCACCAGTTTCCTCTCCAACAGCAGTCATATCCACCAGAATATCCGGCAGACAGTCAGCCTCCCGCATACACTCGCCAAGGGTGTAGCCCTCTTCCAGACGGGAGGTCATTTTCCCCACGCACTGGCTGATGTAATAGTTGTTGATAACCCTCGCAGTAATGCTGACCGCTCTTGTAAGCTGCAGACCAGCTCCGATCAATGTGGTCAGGTTTGCGGCAAACTCACTGGCCGCACTGAGAAGGGACACATTTCCAAGCACCGGGATTTTCAGTGCAAGCTTCGCCACGTTCATCCTGCCTTTTTCCGTATTGGCGTAAAGCTTGAAGATAAGGGCGATGGCAGCGAACACAACTATGATCAGGAAAATATATTTCCGGAAAAAGTTGGATATCAGAATCAGAGACTGTGTGATCAGCGGCAGTTCTGCATCATAGGATGCAAAAATGTCCATAAAGGTAGGTACAACCTTCACCATCAGAACGATTACTACCACTACTGCAAGTGCAAGGACGAAAACCGGATAAATCAGGGCATTTCGCACTTTTGCACGCATTTTTACCTGCTTGTCATAATGCTGGTACATGGTCTCAAAGGCCTTGGACAGGTTACCGGATTCCTCTCCGGCGCGGATGGTCTCGATAAAAACCGCCGGAAGCAGCTTGCCGCCCCGCTCCTGGAAGCTGGCTGCCACGCTTCGTCCTGCCTCAACATCCTCTGCCACTTTTTTCAGAATGCCTTTCAGCTTTTTGTCTGTCATTTTGTCTCCGATCAGCCGGACGGTACGGCCGATGGGGATTCCGGACTGGAGGATAATGGAAAACTGGGCGCACATCAGGGAAAAAGCTTTGGCGTTCAGGCGATTGCCGCCGATTTCCATGCTGAGAAGCCCGGGCTTCTTCTCTTCCACCTCTGTAAGCTTCAGAACAATATCGCAGTCCTGCTTGATGCGGTCAACCGCGTCAAACTCATTGAAGCCCTCTACCACGCCAGAGACCTTTACTCCGTCTTTGGAGATGGCTGTGTATTTGTAGGTTGCCAATTGTTGTCCACCTTTCTTGCGCAGTTTTTATGCCACGCAGCCTTTAAGTCACTTCACTGCTGATCAATATACAGGGAAGTGCTTTTTTCAAATTCAAATTTTCACTTTATCTGATCAATATGCAGTAAAGTGCTTTTTCAAATTCAAATTTTCACTTTCCGAAACACTGAAAAATATATATGCATCTAAAGTCCTTTACGCATTCTTCTTCACATAAGCCTGGTCATGACTATACTCCACAGCCACAGCCTTGTCGATCTGTCTGGAACGTACCAGGCTTACCAGTGACTGGTCCATGGTCTGTCCGCCGATTGCCGCACTTGTGGCAATGGCGTTGGCGATCTGAGGGGTGTTTCCGCCACGGATCATGTTTCGGATACCATCGGTTACAACCATAACCTCACTTGCCAGCACACGGCCACCTGTTTTTTTCTTCACAAGCTGCTGGGAAATAACAGCCATCAGGGTCATGGAAAGCTGCAGACGGATCTGGTTCTGCATTCCTTCCGGAAAAACCTGCACCATACGGTCAATAGCGTCGGAAGCACTGCCTGTGTGCAGGGTTCCGAATACAAGGTGTCCGGTCTCAGCTGCTGTGATCGCAGTTTCGATGGTATCCTTGTCTCGCATTTCACCGATAAGGATTACGTCCGGGTCTTCTCGCAGACTGGCACGAAGACCTTCTGAAAAGCTTGCAGTGTCTTTACCAACCTCACGCTGGTTGATGACACAGAGATCCGGGGTGTATACATACTCAATCGGATCTTCCAGAGTTACAATGTGATTTTTTCTGGTGTGATTGATTTCGTCCAGCATGGCTGCCAGAGTGGTGGATTTACCGGAACCGGTCTCACCAGTTACCAGAACGATTCCCTTGTGGAGGCTGGTGAATTCCAGCGCAGAGGGGGGAAGTCCCAGGGAGTCCAGTCTTGGAATAGATTCGCTGAGCAGACGGATGGCTGCGGAGACTTTGCCCTGCTGTTTGAATACATGGCATCTGCAGCGAATTCCTCTTATTTCACGGGAAAAATCAAGTTCTCCGGTATATTCCAGTTTTTCGTACATAGCGTCTTTCGCCAGATCCTGGCAAAGCATATCGCAGTCTTTTTCTGAAAGGCGTTCCTCTGCCATGTTCTCCAGCTGGCCATCCAGACGGTATTTCGGCGGCAGGCCGCATACCAGATGGATGTCGGATGCGCCGCTGCGGCGGGCTTGTTCGGTTAGGTCTTCTATGTTGTACATGATTTTGGTCTCCTGACTTTCTGTATTTAGTGGGGTAAAAGGTCTTCAATGCTGTGTACTGACTGAAACTTCAACACATTAGATAGCAATTTAGTTAACTAAACAGATTACTCCTCTTCTGCCTTCTTCATATCCCCGGTTTCGTAAATGACTCGCTGCACTTCCTCGGTAGTGGTAATTCCCTCTTCCACCAGCTGAATGGCATTTTCACGCAGTGTCTTGAACTCGCTGTGAGCACTGGCCAGTTCCTGTTCGATAGCGGGGCGTCCGGCCTGCTGGGAAATGAGGGGGCGGATTTCCGGGGTGATTTCCAGAATCTCAAATACACCGATTCGTCCGCGGTAGCCTGTATTAAAGCAGTCTGCGCAGCCCTCGCCACGGTAGAAAATATGCTTATGCTCCGTGCTGAGTCCAAGGCGTCTTACTTCCTCGTCTGTCGCCTCATAGCTCTTTTTACACTTGGGGCAGATCCGGCGGACCAGTCGCTGGGAAATAACGGCGCGGAGAGCAGTGGCAATCAGGTACGGCTCAACGCCGATATCCTCCAGACGTTCGATCGTTCCCACAGCATCGTTGGTATGGATTGTGGAAAGCACAACGTGTCCGGTAATTGCGGCACGCATACTGATCTGGGCGGTTTCACCGTCTCGAATCTCTCCGACGGCAATGATATCCGGGTCCTGACGAAGGATGGCACGAAGACCATTGGCAAAATCCATGCCTGTTTTCTCATTGATCTGCACCTGATTTACTCCGTCGATATTGTACTCGACCGGATCCTCCAGGGTTACTACATTGACTTCCTCTGTATTTAACTGGGAAATCATGGTATTCATGGTGGAAGATTTACCACTTCCGGTAGGTCCGGCGATCAGAATAACACCGCTGGTACAGTGGATAGCCCGCTGGTATTTCTTCAGGTTGTCACCCATAAGACCGATGGAATCCGGAGTAAGATAGCCGGCCCTTTTGTCCAGAAGACGGGCTACGATTTTTTCTCCATACACAGTAGGAAGGGAGTTTACACGAAGGTCAAACTCACGCTTTTTGTTCTTAACATTGAATCGTCCATCCTGTGGAACACGACGTTCTGCAATATCCATTCCACTCATGATTTTCAAGCGGGAAATAACGGAGTTCTGAAGGTTCTTGGGGATTGTCAGAATCTTACGGAGCACACCGTCAATACGCATGCGCACCTGAAGCTCTTTTTCCTTTGGCTCAATGTGGATATCACTGGCACGCTCCAGAATGGCACGCTCGATAATGGAGTTTACCAGGCGGATGGTCGGCGCATCGTTGATGTTGTCGTTGAGGATATTTCCTGTAAACTGCGCTTCTTCGCCATTGTCCTCTTCGGTCGGAACCTCACGCTTCATGGCCTCAATAGCCCTTGCGGCGCCTTCGTTTCCGTAAAGGACCAGGATGGCATGCTCCACGCCCTCTGTGGTAGCAATCATCGGAACAATCTTTTTACGGACTGCTTTCTTAACTTCCTCGATCGCATAGAAGTTCATAGGGTCGCTCATGGCCAGATAAAGCTCGTCCCGCTCCATGCGGACCGGCACTACCTGGAACTGTTTCGCAATGTTTTTCGGAACAACCTGTGCCATGGAAATAGGAATGGTGGTTTTCGAAAGATCTATGTATTCAATACCCAGCTGAAGACGAAGTGCCTCGATCAGCTCTGCCTCTGTGATGATTCCCGCTGAAATCAAAGCCGCTCCAAGTCGTTCCTTGGTCTCCTTCTGCCTCTGCAGTCCCATATCCAGTTCTTCCGGTGTAATCGTCCCCGCCGCGATCAGCAGGTCACCAAGACGTTTGTATGCCATGTGGGGGTCTCTCCTTTGCATTTATATTCGGTATGTGATTCATGTTTAAATCTATCTATAACAAATTTGTTGCAGCTGTTCAGGGCCTTTATAGTTACACGTTTCGTAAAACAGTACCTGCTGAATAGTTGCAATTAGTCTTATTTTCTTTTTTATAATTGGTCTAATTTTATATCGTTTACTGCTATCACATCAAATTTGTTGGTAACAATCTTTTTGCCATCTTTATCTGTGATTTCAAGAATTACATGGAAGGTAGTTCCTTCCAGTTTCACGCTTTGAATTGTTGCTTTCAGGTCAAAGGAACTGTAACTGGCAGAAGAAATCAGTTTCTGCCAGTACCGGGAACCATCCTCTGCGGTTAATTGAACCGCTATTTCCCCCCCTGCTGTTCCATCAATTTTATTTTCATTTTCATCTATAGCAGCAAAAGCACTTTCTGTTTTTCCGTAAGTCGGACTGAAATACTTAAGTACTGTTCCATCACTGTCTGCATTAACGCTTGTTGTATATCGAAGTTCTTTTTCAATTACATTCGTTAAGGTGGAACATAGCTGCTTTGCGTGGGATCTAGTTAAAGATTCCTTATACATCCGGGTGGCAAAAGCCATTCCCTGCGTCATAACCTGACTTGCAAGCAGCAGGATAACGGTCGCCGCCAGCAGCTCCCCAAGAGAAAAGCCTCGTTTGTCAGACAGCAGTTTTCGTATTCGGTTTTTCAATTTGATTTTCGCTGTATTTTTCATGCCTTTCTCCTGTAAACGTGTTTCTGTTTGTCCTGTTCACAGCAACATGCTTCCCAATGCACAGAAATTATACATTCTCATAATTTCCCGCCGCAGCTCGCGAGTTTTCTGTGAAAGCTTTAAAATTCAATTTATTTTATAATAAATATAACTCTTTTCCAGACTGTTTGCCTGGGACTGATATACCTGCACCGGAATTTCCGCACTTGATGCACCGCCGGCATCTCCTGTGGCATTCTCTTCTGAAAGGATCACTTTCGTAGAATTGGTTCCTTTGCTTACCTTTGCTCCTGTTTGTCTTGTCTGGAAAGAGGTATCTGTATTGTCCGCCTGCTTGTTTACACGCGCAGTCGTCACAACTGCTCCTGCCAGCATCAGCACTGCAAGGGACAAAATGATCATGGTAACAAGAGTCTCTGCAATTGTTTCACCGGCTTTACTTTGCAGTTTCTTTTTTAATCTTAATCCTGATTCTTTCATTGTGAATCTCCCAAAGTACGTTCTGTGTCACCGTAAAAAATGTCTTTTGCTTCCCAGGTGTATTCATACGTGGTAGCTTCAGTGCTACCATCATTTGTTGTCGTCACTGACTGTCCGGTTTGCTTTACTTTTCCAGTTAAACTAAGTATCACCCGGCTGGAATCACTTCCATTACCAGTACTTAACCTTACAGTAATATCATAGATAACTTCATTTGCTTTCGTATCGTCAGTGCTTTTCATACGCTTAATGGTAAATTCTGCATTTACGTTTTCCAGGTCATTGAATTGAGTAACCGCCGTTTCAGATCCCGATCCTGAAGTTGATAATGTCAGCTTTTTGGTAAGAGTATCCATTTTTTCTGTTGATGCAACATTTTTATTTTGATCATCCAATTTCTTTAGGTAACCTTGTATCAAATCCGCAAAGTCTGATGGAGTCGCCAAGGAAGAGTTGAGAAATCCAGATGGATTCCATTTTTTGACTGTCTCTGTATTTGCACCCTTTTTATCTTTTTTTACTGTAACAGTTGCGGACAGCTTTATATTGGTAATAGAATCTCTTAACACCTGTGCCGCACTGGTACAGCTCAATTGATTCTGCTCCGACTCCCGGTCCGATGCCACTGTTTTCACAGTAGTCACTGCGCCTTCCAGCATTACCACACTCAGAATAGATGCCACCAGGAAAAGTAACAGCCCAAAGAAGATAGAGGTACCCTGTTCTGATTTTAATTTCTTTCTTATTTTTTCTCTCAGCATTTCAGGTACCTCCTTTCTCTTAAAATCCACTGTCTCCGCTTTCCCAGCTGCCATCATCTTCGGAAAAATCATCCGGGGATTCATTTGGTATAATGTCTATTGTATTGTTATTCTGGTCTTCCCAGCCCGATGCAGCGTCCGAACTATAGTTTGCACTGTCTGCACTGCTGCCAGCCCAGTCAGCTCCTGTTTCTGAGTCAGAAGGATCTGTGGATACCGTCTGTCCACTTTCTAATCCTATCACATTTATCCAAGTGTAGCTGGTATATTCTACGCCTTTATACGTGTAGGTTCCTTTCACAGTAAGTGTTGCCGGAACAAGAGACTCAATGGTTACAGTAAATTGATTGTCTGATATTTCTGATACAGTAACCGCACCAACCGGATCTTCTGTTATAGTCCAGGTCATCATTGACGCAAAGTTCTTTGATGGCGCTGTATCTGCATAGACTGCAATTTTCTGGTCACCTGAGGTCTGGACATTCTGACCTTCACTGATTTCCACTTCGAAGCCAGAAGCCGTTTCGGAATCTGACTCAAAATATTCAGCCGCACTGTTTTCCGAATTGGATTCTGACGCAGATTCAAAATCGCTGCTGCCATAGGAGCCCGCTTCTTCTGATTCCGTAACCATATCTGCGTATTCTTCGCCAGCTTCAAATCCACCTACATCATCCAGATTTTCTGTGTCCACGTCGGTTTCCAGAGATTCCATCGAAATACCGCTTTCTTCACCTTGTGCCGCATCCTCTTCAATTGCCACTTCACTGCCATCTGATGAAAAACCATCCGCACCCACTTCTGCTGTGCTTCCGGAGGAACCAGCTTCATTTACACTAAGTGCCTGTGATGTAGGCACTGCATAAAGCGTGATTGAATCTGATGTCTGGTGAAGTTCTCCTTTTATTTCTGCGGAGTCAGAGTATACCGTAAGATCCGCTGTTACTGTCAACGTGAAAGAGGCCTGGTATTCCAGTTCTATTTCCTGATTATCTACAGTCTTGCGTACTGTTGCTCTCACAGTAATAACCGTGGTTCCTGTTTTCAAGGCCTCAACTGTAGCAACGTAGCAGTTCTCTGCTTCAGAGTACTCCAACTTTACAATTTGCGCAATATAATCTTTTTGATCAGAGGTCTGGGTTTCAGTCTGTACATTGTCGCCTGCTTCACTGGCGGATACAAATGTTTCTGTGCCATCTGAAATCTCAACGCCTTCAGAGACTCCATCTGACCAGTCGGACTGCTGTGAAACTGCCGCTGTCGCAGTGTCATCTTTATCATCTCCATTACTGTATTCCACTGTGAATCCATTATTCAGAGTCAGCTTTTCACCAAGACTGTCATCACCAACCAGGTTACTGTCCAGATAGAATGTTTTCAATGCCCTTGGCTGATTGCTGTCATCTATCTTCTCCAAATCCATGTCTTCGAAAATATCCATGGTCGCGCGGCTTTCTCGCCAGAAAATACCCTCCAACGGCCATGCACCGTAGTGAACATTTACGCTGGTTCCACGCTTGGTTTTCTGTGTCAGAATCGTTGGGAACGGATAGTTCTCACCCTCCAGGTCGGTGCGGTTGCCTGGGAAGGAGTATTTACCGTCTACGTTCTGGTCGTTTTCTTTTTTGGTAACTGTAGCGAAAGTAGCTGGAACCTCGTCAGCATTGCTTGGAGTATTCAGGAGAGTAACAAAATTACCTTGTACCTTCTGTCCATTTGCTTCGCCGCCAATTGTAGAATCTACATCTACCTCCCCTGCCATTTCTGCCCAGCTGAGAGGAGTGGCTGTAGAATCAATGTTGTTCCAATCTGCATTTGAATTAGCACCCCATATCTCTTTAATTTTATAATTTTTTTGTATAGATTTTGGGATATTATCTTCATAATAATAGCAATTGGAAATTTCTATTTTAACATGGTAATTATCGCTCTTTTCATCATGAGTTTCACCATTACTGCCAATTGGTTCAATAGATGTAATTTTATCAATATAAGCTGGATCATTTGGCATCTCTACATAAGTATAACAATTCCTGATAACAGTAGCTGGGCTTTCACATTTTTTATTATTTCCATTTGTGTCATCCTTGTAGTCTTTAACTCCAAGAATTGAATCACCTAACAAGGTTAACAAATTTCCTTTGTTTTTAATGTAAATACCACCCGATATTCCAGCCAGCATCAGCCTGCTTCCCTGATAATTTTTCGAAACATTATCGATGCATTCTTTGGTACAGATTATTTTTCCACCTGTATAACAATTTGTAATATAGCCTCGCATACTTCCAACCAGGCCACCAACTCTAACTGATTCCATTCGTCCGGAAAATATTGTGTTTACTACAATATCATTAACTGCAGTACATTTACTTAAATCCATTGTACTCATTCCGAACATTCCACCAATGCTTGTATCACCCCATGCACCTTTTGTGGTGTTGTCCCGAATTGTGTAACCAGATACTGTACAATTTGATATTTTTACATCATCGGATGATTTCCCCTTTCCTACTGCTGCAAGTCCACACATCCCTCCCATTGCGTGCCAACTCTCACTATCACTCCTTCGCTGAATATAATTTCCTTTATCCGAATACAAAATAACATTATTTACCTTTGCACCTATAATATTTCCAAACAAACCAACAACGGTATTTTTACTGTTAATTTCAATATTTTTGATATAATATGTATTCCCGTCATAATTCCCATTAAAGTAAGACATATGAGCCTGTGCATCTGAAGTATTCTTCACACCATTCTCATCATACATAGAACCAATCTGTGTAAAGAAAACATTTCCGCCATCTGGTGCAGATGTCATATTCGCGTCTACATCATGACTTTGAATCCAGTTGTAATCTGCACTTACCGGGGCATTCTTTCCTGTCATATAGCCTAAATATGTATATCCATCTACATGATCAACATGCTTTGACTCATTCAATGTTGTTACAACATTTTTTGTCTCACAATTCCAGTTCAAATACTGCAACTGATCTGCTGACCGGATTTCATACTCTTTTTTGCTCGCGCCTGGCATTACCTCGCTTGTAGCACCTGAAACTTCAACACCACCTTCATCATATACAGCTATAGCAGAGGATTGAGCAGATGCAGGAGACGTAATTGGAGCAATGTTCGTGCTTCCGTATTGCATAGCATTTGCAAAAAACGGATTGATGGTAAAGGTATATCTCTGTCCATTATAATCAAACTGCCAGATACCATTTGCAGTTCTGTCGTCAGCGGTCATTGTCATATAGGAAGAATCATTTACAGATGAAAATTCCCCACTGCCATCGTCTATGGAAGGAGCCGTGGTATAGGCGATAACAGTCACGCCTTCCAATTGAGAAGTCAGTTCATTTGATGCAATTTCGTTTTGGTTGCCAGTCTGGAAACCGCTGCCAATTCCACTTGTATCTTCAGCACCTGGTAAAACCATATCAGGTTTATTTGTTCCGCCAGTTGATGAGGATGAATAATAATAACCATATCCATATTCTGTAATTCTTCCGCCATCATCATGACGTGTACACAAAGTGCTGTCCTGTACTCTGTCCAAAGCTGATATGGAGTTTTCCCCATTTGGCTTATAACCGATATAGGAGAAATGATATCCCTCATTTGCTCCACCTACCTCATGTTCCCAGTAAATAACACCAATGCTGCCCAGGCTGACTGGTATCTGCCAGTTTCCATAATGTACCTTGTTTCCATTTCCATCACTTACCACTGCCGCAAAAGGATAAGAATAACTTTCCCCACCTGTTTCAGTATGATACTCAGCTGTAGAATCATTTTTCTTAGCTTTCATCTTATCATACGTGAGAGCTGATCCGGCACCCTGGTCGCTGTCAAAGGAAAACATATCGCCAAGATACTGAAATGCTCCACCGCTGAGGTAATAGCAGTCAGAAGAAACCACTCCACCAGCTTTCGGCGCAAATCCGTAAGTATTCGGAGTTCCAGTTGCGGCTAATGCCACAGCACAATAGTCAGATCTTAATATACCTGTATTGTTTGCAGTAAAGCCACTGATTGTACATGTTGCACCTTTTGAATATTCAATTGTAACATTTCCGATGGCATAGCTGTTTCGAATAAGACCGGAACCAATATTTTCACCTGCAAATCCACCCAGGTATGCGCTTCCGTAAAGTACGCTGGCATTGAGTACCGGCGCATCCACTTCACAGTTGAAAATATTTCCCTGGTTGCTTCCAGTCAGACCTCCCATGTACAGGCTTCCGTTTCTCTGTACATACACAATGCCCTCCCGTCCCATACTGTAACCGCAGACAGCACAGTTCTGAATGGTTCCACTGTTAATGCCAGCCAGAGTTCCCATATAAATTTTGCGTCCGCTTCCAATGGTTCCGGTGTAGCTTAAATATGGATTATCCACTACATTATCATCCGTAAATGTAGTGCTTGTCCAATCGGATACAAGAAATACGTTCTGTATACTGCCCTTGTTTTCTCCAATAAAGCCAATTGCAGAACTGTTTCCGGCAAAGCTGATTCCGTATATTTTATGATATCCGCCTTTATAAGCAGCAGCAAAAGCAGTCAATTCTCCATTCTCTGCCGTTCCGATAGGGCGCTGCACTGTAATTGTTGTACCACCGCCGAAATTTTCCCAGTCATAAGTCTTGTAATTAATATCCAACTCCTGAGTGAAAGAAGTATTGATTTTGAACTGAGAAGCATACTCTGGATAGTACAAGCTCATATGATAAAGCTGTCTTGCTGTTCTCAGGTAAACAGTTGATATATTGTCCGGTGCTTTATCTGCAGTTTCCACAGTTTTGGCAAAATGCGGATTGTAATAAAATGTTTTTGCTGACATTACCTCGGTAGTCATATCATCAGTTTCATCTGTGATTTCCTGCGCCGCAGGCTTGTTATCCAATTTGTCAGCAGATACCCCTTCCACCGTCAGTTTCTGATAGTAAACTCCAGAAATTGCAGACGCGTTTATTACATCCGAAGACAATGGGAAAATATAATAGGTCTGTTCTTCTTCTCCGTCCTCTCCTGGCACCTTAATTTCATATTTTTCTGCGCTGTCGCACTTTACTGTCCATGAGGTTAAATCAGTTTCATTTTCTCCGCTCTGATACTGTACAATAAATCCGGCAGGCATTTCATCCGCAGCATAAACAATGCCATATCCATCACCTGATACAGTCTGATCATCCTGCAAAGTAGATTTAACATTTCCGCCAAAGAAACCATACTCCGCTGAACTGTTTTCCCCTGTTGCATATTTCTCATAATAAACAAGACTTCCTGCCTCATAGCTTGCTTCCCAGTCTCCGTAATGAGGTACATTTACAAGAGATGGATAGGAATAGTTGGTAAGACCCTGTTTTCTCAGATTATAAGCGTAAGTAGTCGTTGAAGTTGTAAAAGCAGTGCCAAGAGCAGCTGCTGCATCGGCTTTTTTACTAAGAGTCTTGTAATCTGTTTCTTCTCCCGGATCAGCCTCTGAATCAGATAAATTTTTTCCTTTATTCAAATAATATACATGGCTGTTTCCCCCTATCGCAGCCTGACCAACGGAATAGATTTTCGGAGTAGCTGTGCTGTTTTTATCCTGTAAATAAGAGACAGCAGTATAACCATTTGATATACTCGTATTCTCAGCACTTGCCAGTGCAACAAACCCACCAGCCTGTTTAACAGGCTTCTGGTATCCTGCTGTATAACAGGACTCAATTTCAACCATTTTGCTGCTATTCACATGGGCTACCAGTCCACCAGTGAGCCTACCTGATAAATAGGAATCCGCATAACATTTTGTTATTTTAATCGCACCGTCAGCTAGTCCAACCAGCCCGCCTACTTCGCTATCTTGCCCACCAGCCATTACTGTTGCTGCAAAACTATTACTAATTACGGCTTCAGCGGCGTTCTGACTGCCATTTGTGCGCCCAATCAAGCCTCCCTGAATGTCAGCTCCGCTGATCCAGATGTCACTTTCATCCTTTCCAGCCACATCCTCCTGATCCAGATATACCTCACAGTCATTAATACTTATCGAGCCTGCTGTTTCTCCAGCCAACGCACCTGCGCTGACACTTGCACCTTCTGTAATCTGTATAGTCGTTCCGGACAGGCTTACAGAATCCACAGTCATATTCTCGTTTAATACTGAGAACATACCTGCGCCTTTTCTTTCTGTATCTGCGATTTTCACGCCTTCCTTCACAGTCAGGTGATAGATTACTGCAGTTCTTTCTCCGGAAAATTTCTTAAGATAAGTGTTTGTAATGGGAGTAAATGCCTTATCCCCATAACAACTGTACCAGGAACTGGTGTCCCCTTCTTCTTTATCCTCCTGCTTTTCAAAGTGAACAGGATTTTTCACAACAGCTTCTGTTATGCCCTCTGTTACGCCAGATGCCAGATCAAGATTCTGTAAATGTCTTCCATAGTAAACAACAGCTTGATTGGAAGTACTCTGATCCGCAAAAAGGCTGTTGGTAGTACATTCTGTAGCTAAACCATCAATCTTGTAATTGTCACTTCTAACTGTTACTTTGATATGAAGATTTGTTCCTGCATTTAATGGGGTTATCCCTCTGTTTACTAACTGTTGATTTTTTTTACCATATATTGACACAAATCTGGAAGCCTCATTTTTCAGATCATCCAAAGTAATTTTCAAAGTATAGCTTCTGCCCACAATTGAGCTTTCTTCATTACTATCTTCCTTCTCCTGATCCGCTGGAGATTGATCTACCAGATAAAGGTCATCCGCAGTATGAACCAATTTATCTCCAACCGCCTTGTATGACAAATTCAGCTTATTCCCCTGATCATCGCTGAGAACTACATCAAAGCCCAGCTTCTTGTCATCCTGTCCCTGCCGCATACAAGTAATGGTTGCAACCAGTTTTTCCTCATTTGTAACTGTAATCTTCGGAGCAAGCACTGCTGTATTGCTGCCGTCCAGTGCATCTCCGCCATAATATCCGATTCTTGCGCCATCGCTGAGACGATTGTCTTTATAGCGGAAGCTATCATATACATTTGGATCATATGGCTTGATACTATCTGACTCACTATAAAAAACAGCATATACGCTGGCACTTTCCGGGTTATATTCTACTACCCAGTAGTTATTGTAAAGTTCGCCATCTACGGTATCAGTTGTCACCAATACGCTGGCAGCCCTTTTTGTGTCTGTTTTTTCAGAGGAAAGTGCGTAATAAAGCTTCTGTTCCTTGGTGGCATCTGAGGGCGTCCTTCCCATGGCATTTGCTGTTTTTTCCCCGTCATAAAGGCTACTGTTACCATTGCTCTGCAACTTCACCAGATTATTCTGCACCGCCGCATAAATCAGCTCTGCCTTATTATCCAGAGCTTTCTGGCGCAGGTTCTTCCTTATGGAAAAAATCGCAGGCACAGCAATAGCCATGAGGATAAGGAGTATTGCCACCGTGGCCAGAACCTCTGCTAATGTATATCCTTTTTTCTTTTTATTATAAAATGGGTTCATGGTTTCACCTCAATATTTTTATAATATCTTCGAAGCCTCCCGTTAATTACTGTTTGCCTGGAAACACTAACCGCTCTGCGGAATGTTCCCTGCGTTCAATATTCAGAAATGGACAGACTTCGACATATCTCATTATAAATCATGGGTTAGTCTTTCGCAACTGTTAGAATATGAAATGAGTATGCGAACTACGGCATTTTTGCCGTTTATTCCGTGCGAAAAATAAGATAAACAAGTTTCTCCCTTCCTTTTCCCCTTGAAATCCCCCTGTCGAACTGGTACTATTATAGGTAAAAGATTGACGAAATAACTGCAATTTTAACTTGAAATATCGGAATTAGGAATGGGGTAGAGAGTTTTTGATGAAGTCTTTTAAAGTCAGCATCATTTTACCGGTGTATAACGTGGAAAAATACCTGAGTGCGTGCCTGGACAGCTTATTGGCACAGACACTTGAGGAAATAGAGATCGTAGCTGTCAATGATGGCAGTACAGATGGAAGCCTGCAGATTCTGCAGGCTTATCAGTCGTTAAATCCGGAGAAGCTTTTTATATTTTCCACAGAGAACCACGGTGTCAGCAGGGCACGAAATTATGGTTTTGCCCATTCCCATGGAGAATATGTCTGGTTTGTAGACAGCGATGACTTCGTAGAGCCTGATGCCTGCAGACTTCTTTATGAAAAAGCTACTGCTGACGGAAACGACCTGGTTCTTTTCCGTTACTATAATGTAGACTCTGAGACCGGAGTCCGTAAGGAATACATTGCATCCTGTCATAATCAGAATTTCCGCGTTGCAGACAAGCCTTATGAATTACCTGCAATTTCTCCATACCCATGGATCAAGTTCATTCACAGAGACCTGTTTAACGGACTTTGTTTTCCAGAAGGAATCCGGTTCGAAGATCTTCCGGTAGCCTATCTTCTGGCTGTGAAAGCCCGTTCCATCGGATACGTGGATCAGTGCTTCTATAATTACAGAAAAAATGTAGGATTCCTCAGCCGCCTCACGCCTTCCACCCTTCACATCCGGAATGCCATTATTTTTATGAAGGAAGAAATGGAGAAGCTGGGGCTGTTTGAGCAATATCAGACAGAGCTGGATTTCATTGCTGTGCGCCATTTTTTCTACCGTTTCTGGAAGCTGCTCACCAACTATGAGACTGACCAGAAAGAACTGAAGCTGCAATTGATCAATGAGCTTTTCGATTATATGGAGTCCAATATTCCGGACTGGGAGAGCAATCATTATGTCCGATATTCACTTCCACCACATATTGGGCGGCTGCTCTGTCTTTATGGTTCCAGACAGGAAATGATTTCTTTCGTAGAGGCCTGCAACGGAATGACCGTACAGCAGCAGAAAGCCTGGATAAAGGATTACAAGCTTTCCCACAAAACATCTCCCAGCTATCAGCCTGCCGAGATGATCCACCGGGAAAAAACTTCCTCCCAGTTTTATGGCTTTGCCTATACCGGAAGCCTCGCTCCTGATCCGGAGCAGATTCTTCTGGAAGCCAGCCGTGGAAAAGAAATTCCTACCTGGATATTGAAATTGCTTGTGCACCTTCTGAGGAATTTTGGAGAACACCAGATCATTGTCTCCCTGACTCAGGAGAAGCATGCCTTGTTCCAGGCTCTTCTGAACCGCTATCTTTCCGACAGCACAGCTCTGTCTGAGAATATTACTCTGGTATGCCCGGACAGCGAAGAATACGGCAAGGCACTTGCACTCTCCGGCTATGTGATCACAGACGGACCTTTGCCCTACTATTTCCGGAAGGAAGAGGGACAGTTTGTGTTGCTTTACTGCGGACACAATCTGTATCCGGAAACCGTTCTGAACACACCGGATTCCACCGCTGATACAGGGCTTTGGCAGCATACTATGTTTATGGCAGACTGCCTGTATTTTAACAATGTACAGAACCGGGATATTTACCTACAAGAATGTATGACAGCTAATATCTGCAAAACGCCTTACATTATCGGTTCTTCCACCCACATTCCGGTGATTCCCAATGAATCACACAGGGAAAAGCTCCGCCGCAGCTTGCAGATGGATTCCATGCAGACTATTTTGTATGCGCCGCTGCTTCCAGGGTCCTACATTGCGGACACTGAGCAGACATTCCGGAATTTCATGGCAGCCCTTTACATATTTGACTGTGAACTTTCTGATCATCAGGTTTTGTATCTGCATCTGGATCATGAGAGGGAAATTGATTTTTCTGAATTTAGACATATAAAAGAAATGCCAAAAGATTTCGATGTACCGGATTTCGCTGCGGCGTGTGATATTTTTATATCGGATTATCACAATGCGCTTTCTGCAAAGTTTAGTACCGGAACACAGATTATACGGTTCCTATGCGGTACATTTTGGAATCAAGAGGATGAATTTTTCCCAGAATATCCTGCGTTTGATAATGTGCCGGAGTTAGTACGATATATTGGACAATTGGATTTGGGATCTGGGGAAACACCTGCTTCTGAAGAATCGCCACAATATCTTCTCTCAGATATTGTAGACTCTCTCCTAAACGGACGGCCATTACCCTATTATACGCCACCAGCAGCTTCTGATGATACGCCACCGCGCACCCGCGTCCTGTTCTTTACAGGACGGAAGCTTTCCCAGAATCTGGTTCGGGATTTTAATGCCCTGGCAGCACAGGCACCGGAAAAAGAATTCTGGCTTGCATACAATGATTTCCGCAATACAGACTCTGCCAAATATCTGGCACAGTTATCACCAGACTGTTCCAGCCTGCCATTGAAGCCGGATCCCGAGAAAGGTAACCGCTGGAAGCTGGCAAGTGTGCTCACCAGCCGGATGGGACTTTTCTCATTCTATCCATTGTCCCATATTTTGGCCTTGGGGAAAGAAGAATATAAGAAATGTATGGGAGAGACACGATTCGACGAAGTCGTGATCACTTCTACAGATAGTATAAAAACGGTTGCTACGCTTCTGGCAGCTGCGCCAAAAGCGTCCTATACTTTTGACACCTTTAACCCAGAGCGCTACAGTACCTCAAGACCTTACAGACACCAGATTGCATTTCTTTGCAGAATGTTAAAGGATACAGGAAGTCTGGAATTACCTGCAGAGCTTACCGGGTTGAAGCTGACGCAAAGCTCTGGCAAAAATAAAGATAAGGGAATGCTCTAGAGCGTGTTTGAAAAAGGCTTTCTGCAAGATGTGCGTCACAATTTGCAGGAATATTTTTTATAACCCATTTCTTACGAAAGGATTTACCTATGAAATTAACCACTATCATCCCGGTTCACAATGCTGAGAAATACATCACAGCTACTTTGGACAGTGTATTGCAGCAGGATCTGGAAAATCCAGAGGAGCTGGAGGTGATCTGTGTGGATGACGCATCCACCGACGCTTCTGTTGCCCTCATAAAAGATTACCAGCAAAAAGACTCCCGCATCCGCCTTTTCCTCAACGAAAAGACCCGGTTTGCAGGAGCCTGCCGAAATAAGGGAATCGAAGAAGCCCATGGTGATTACCTTCACTTTCTTGATGCAGATGACCTTGTAGAAAAAGGCGCCTACCAGAAATATCTGTCCATCGCTGAACAGGCTGATGCTGACATGATAAAGGGCTGCGCCGTCTGCTTTGACAATGAGACTGGCGAGCTTTCCGATACCCCGCTTTTTGCACTGTCTGATGTGCCCGCTGAGTGCTTCGACAAAGTTCTGAATTTCCACCAGGCTCCCGAAGTTTTCAGCCACATCAGTGTAGTTCCATGGAATGCCATTTACAAACGGGAATTCATTTTGGAAAAGGGACTTCGCTTCAACAATTTGATCTGTGTCAACGACCGTTCCTTCTACAGTGAAGCCGTATTCACTGCCGACAGGATCTGGCTCACCCACGAGCAGATTGTCCGTTACCGTGTGAATAACAGCGCATCCCTTGTAGGAAACCGTGCCAGAAACTTCCATTGTGAATTTGATTCCTGGCAGCTGATCATGAACCAATGTACCAAATACAATATTCAGGGCCGCGAGCTGGCCATCGTAATGGAGCGTGAGCTGATTGACATTTTTATCTGGTATCGCAAATACAAAAAAATCCCGGAGATTTCGGAAGAGATTACTTCGCAGACCCAGGCGTTTGCCCAGAAGCTTGACATTGCGCCTCTTGAAGCATTCCCGCCTTCTTTCAAGTGGTACTACGATTATCTCACTTTTCTTCCGGAATTTGAGACCCTTACAAAAAATTATAACAATATTACCCAATTCAAAAAACAAGCCAAACTAATCATGCCCCAGTGCACCACCCTGGCTGACTTCCGCCACCGCATTCAGGAAGTCCCCGCCGAGACCTCCCCACACTCCAACCGGCCAGGTCTATTAAAAAAAATACTCTCTCATTTTAAACCTTGAATTGCTATTTAATTGGTTGGTCGTTATCCCGTACGCGATTTCACAATGTATATTCACCGCCGCGCG
>OLQN01000347.1_pt1 | contig 42896 bp, 25 predicted proteins | sample 1673181 | NCBI WGS metagenome assembly OLQN01 (sample SAMEA3136763, study PRJEB25190) | human gut metagenome | biome: human gut; feature: human-associated habitat; material: faeces | place: Austria | collected 2013
TGGATGTTTTTCTGCTCTTTACTTTTTTGAATATTATCTCGAACTCGCGTTTATATATTCCCTGTGAAGATCTGACAGTTCTCTCACACTGTACGTGCGTTTCTTAGATCCAGCCTTAAAGCACTTCTCACGCAAAGGACATTCCTTGCATTTGTTTATATCAAAGCTGTACTCCCATGCCGCACTACGCCCTCTGCGTTTTTTCTTATACCTCTTGCTTTTTGCCAAGTGCCCGTTGGGACACACTACGGTGTCTGCATCTTTGTTGAATGTGAATCCGTCATCCTTGCGTATGCCGTAAGTTATGTTATTGTGGAGTCGTGAATAAAGGGTGAACTCACCCGCTGGATTTTCTTCTTTGCGTTTCTTTGACATTTCAAGGTTCTCTGTAGAACTGTATGCCTTGTCGCCTACAACCTCCTTGACTTCCATTCCATTCTTTCGGCTTTGTTCCACCACCTCGCCCAGACATTTCTCATCGGGCCTGTCTCCGGAGGTGATATGTGCAGCCGTTATCAGCCTTGTTTCGCTCTCCACTCCCATATGCACTTTTGAGCCAAAGAAGGGCTTTTCCGTTGACTTGTGTCCGACTTTTGCATCACGGTCCATTGAAAGATAGCTGCTCTCCTCAGCGTCTTCCATTGCCTCCTCCAGAAGTTCATACAAATTCATGACAACCGAAACACTGCGTAACGCAGGCTGTTCCTTTATATATGCGACAAGCGCCTTTCCTGCCTGAATCCAGGCAGCAGTGTCGGCATCCTTCTCAGGTCGTGGGGGGAGGTCCTCCACTTTCCAGTCGTGGACTTTTACGAGATGGCGGACAAGCGTGTTCACTCTGTGTATGATATAATCCTTGCTGTCATAACGTACAGCCCTGGCAGTAACATGGGTGGCATCCACAAGGATTGTATTCCCTTTCAGAAGTCCATTATCCTTGGCTATTTTCAGAGTCTTTGCAATCAGGACATTGAGGACATCAACATCTTCAAAGCGAAGTTTGCGAAACTTTGAGAGTGTACTTGCATCTATTATGTTTGTCTCTTCCGGCCTTAATCTGAGAAACCTCTTGAGTGACAGATTTACGAGTGTATTTGCAACTACGCGCCTGTCTGAGAGTTTATCAATAATCTTGATCAGCAAGTACTTGAACATACGAACAGGGTCTTCTGCAAAGCGTCCTTTCTTCCATGAATAGTTTTTGCCTATTTCTTTATAAACGAAAGAGAAATCGACCAGCCTGTCAAGCTGTCGATATATGTCATCTTGCGGTACTACTATATCATAAAGCCCTGCATACGGACTCAGTGGTATTTCTAGTTGCTGCTGTATCATAGAGTGTTGTTTGACGTAAAGCTACTCATTTTCAATGAGATACGAAAATATTTATAGCAGTTTCCCTTGCCCAGCATCGGGGCATTTTTCAGCAGCCTCGTCTCGCGTCGGGCATTAAGGCAAAGGCTCACAGGCATGAGTATAATTAGTGCTATCTGTGAGCCTTTGTTAAGTGTATAAGCATTGCATTTTCCCCGACGCGGGACGCGTCGCCCCCATTTGTGCTTGCGTTTTGTGCTTGCGTTTAGTGGTAGCGTTTTTTTCAGACTTCGTTAATTCGCCACCCAATCAAATAACGCAATTCGCTGATTTTCAATATGCGCTATGTGATGGCACAAAAAAGTGATGAAGTCAGGAGCCTGTTAACCCGTATTCGGGTCAGAGGTATAAACGACAATAGAGACAATGCCGTTCATGGTTGTCTCTATTGTCGTTTTATTCAAGATTCATTGAAATGTTTAGTTGTAACTCCAGCAAGTGCTTATTGCTTGCTTGTAATAGTCAGCACTTTGCGGGAGTTGTCATTTAATCTTTTATAGGATTGTAAAATACACTTTATGCGAGTTCGGATTTTGCGAAAGAAATCACATTGAGGGGCTTTTGTTGTGCATTTCTTTAATCGTTCTTTAGTTCAGTAAATTCATTATTCTTTTGACTTGCTTATAATAGGAAAATATTTAATTTTGCAAGAAGAACATACTAATAATACAATTATGGCAGATACTCCTTCGTACAATGGTATCGGTTCTCGTTCAAAGACCGTACTCAGAACAACTCGTAAAGAGACAGAAAACAAAGTTTCAACTCAACGTCCAGCACCATCAACACCCTCTCCAAGAGGGCATGCATAATAAGCTTATGTTTGATTATAAGAATGCACAGTTCTATACTGACTATTTTTCTTCTTTAGAGGGTTTCTCTCTTCTTGAGGAGTTTAAGAAATCTGAGGCTGAAAATGAGGAGAACCTTTATGTTGGTAGTGTAGAGGTCCTTAATACAATTCATCCTTTAGTCCTTCGTGTAGAAATACCTTTTACTTTTCCTCACAACAGGTTGTTATTTCGTACAAAATCGCTAAGTGGTTATCCTCATCTTATTCATACTGGCAAAATAGAAAATGGTGATTGGTTTTGTCTAAACACTCCTTTTGCTGAAACTCCTGAAGAACAACTTAATCAAGAGGTTGCAAGGCTGAAGGAATGGATTTCTCGTCAGATGCGTGAGGAACTTCCAGCAATTATTAAAGATGTCGATGTTAAAAAAGCATTGTCATTTGCTAATGCGTATGAATGGGAAAATCTTGATGAAGTAAAAGAATATAGTTCAAAAGCTTGGCTTACTTTTGTAGGGCAAGAATTTCAGCAACGTTCGTCATATGAAAAAATAATGGGTTATTTCGATTGCGTTAAATCTCCTGACAATCGAATATATGCATTCTCTCAAAATATAGACGGGACTAATTACAAGTTACCTTATATCATAGTAAAAGAATTCCCTGAAAATATTTCTATTTTGGAGGACTTCTTATGCATGAAAGATTTTTATGGTTGGAATGAAGAAATATGCCACCATTTGCTACCTATTGCAGCGAAAAAGATTTTCGCAACGTCTTCTTCAAAATATGAGGTTGAATATACAAAGGAAGAGGCATTAAGTATTGTAGATGATGTTATTTTTGAATTGGGAAAGAATGATTCCTATTTAGATGAAGCACGAAACCCATTATTCAACGATCTCATCAAAAAGAGACCGCTTAAAGAAACGTCTAAGAAAAAAGTAAAAGACAGTCACAAAAAGCTAATTCTCGAAGAGCTAAAAGAGGTGAGGAAGGAAATTATATTAAATAATGGTATTAAATACATAGAAAATCCTTTGAATAAGGAAGCTGAAGAATTTTTCAGTGAGGAAGAAGAACGGGTAGAATACTGGATTCAACATGATCAATATGTCTATGATTATTTCGTAGTTGGCTTTGAGCATGGTGAGGAAATTGAGTGGGTTCTATTCTTTACTAATTTCGCATCGAGATTAGCACCGGTACAGACTGCTTATGACATAAAAATCAAGACTATAGAAATTTGTAGCTTAGATTCAATAAAAACAGGAATAAGGCGGCCTCAATACATTTCCAAGGATATGTTCTTCGGAAGAGGTTGTTTCTCAAATAAATTTAGTGCGAAAAGAGTTGCTTTAGTCGGCTTGGGAGCTATAGGTTCGATGGTGGCAAGTTCGTTGGCACATTGTGGTGTCTCAAAGTTTGGCCTTTGGGATTTTGACATAGTGGAGCCTGGTAATATTTGTAGAAGTGCCTATACAATAACTAATATAGGTGATAGCAAAGTATATGCCATAGCCTCTATTATTAATTCTATTAATCCATTCATCAAGACCAATGACTTGAATAAAAATGGTTATTGGCTTGAATATGAGGGCGAGCCTAATAAAAAAGAGTTTATAGGCGGTTCATTTTATGCAAATGTAAACTACAACAGTCAAGAAGAGGTTATTAAGCAATTGGATAATTATGACTTAATAATTGATTGTACAGGTAGTAATGAAATGCTCCATTTTTTGAGCTATGCGGCTTCAAATATTGATATTGTCAGCATGTGCATAACCAATCATGCTAATGACTTACTCTGTATTTCTAATAAGGATGGTAATCCGTTTGAACTAAGAAAAGCTTATTTGTCGCGCATTGAGCAGGATACGAAAAACTTCTACGTAGAAGGCGAAGGTTGTTACTCACCAACATTCCTTGCGAATAATTGTGATATTGCTTCGCTGGTAAATTTGGCACTTAGAGATTTGAATCTTAATATGGAGAAAGGCAAGTTAATGCATTCTACCATATATTCATATTCAGAACGAGGTATCATAGCAGATAGAATTTCGACCTATAAACTTGAGAAATATGATATAACGTTGAATGTCTCCCAAGAGACCTTGTACGATGCAGAAGATATGAATGATTCTCCTGATGGGACTATTGGGTATATTTTCGGTTCATATAGCAAAGATGGTAAACAGATTATGATAACTCATATTGTTGATGCATTGAATGCAGAGGAACTCCTATCTGATGCTTTTGAAACGTCAAAAGGATTAATAGACTATATCGGTGATTATCGCTATTCTGGTGAGAAGTCAGAAACATATAGCGCTTCTTCTTTTGAACTGATGGCCTCAAAGGCCGAGGATAGTTCTATCAATACAAACAACCCATTGTTAGCTGTAAGGAATCCAGATGGTTCAATTACTTTTATCCTGTACATAAACAATGAGTTGGTTAAATTCAGTCCGAAGTCTTAACGACGCCGTTTAATTCTATTGTTACTGCGAATGTTGCTACCATGACATTCGCAGTATTTTTTTCCACTGCCACATGGACAAGGTTCATCTGATGCAATTGTTATAACAGGGTTTGCCTTGAGAGGTTTTTTTATCTCCGTTTCTGTTCCTTTTGGTCCATTCCTAATTTCAAAGGGGATAGTAGCATGCTTAAGGCGACTGAGGATAATATAGTTGATGTCGCCCATCATTTTGCGGTATTTGTTGTCAAGTAATTCTATTTCTTTTCTGTCTAAATTAGACATCATGTGTAGAACAAACTTTTTCCATTCTTTATCGTAGATTTGTAGAATAATCTGTCTTTTGAATTCTTTGCAGAAATATTCGTAACTTGTTCTGGTCAACCCAACCTCTAATCGAATGGCAAAAGTATGCATTGCCTCAGAAAATGGTACTAAAACTTCTATTCTGTTCGGGTTGTTTTCTGTACTCCTTCTGACAAGTTCTTTTGCTTTCAGGTATAAAGACTTAAGGTGCTCGTTTATTTGGTCTAAATTGTCATTCGAATGTTTGATTATATTATCTACTATAATGTTTGCCTCATCTGCATTAAATAGAACGGCATTTCGCTGTTTATACATCTTTCTCCTGTGAGGATCAACAATATCGTCCTTGCGAGCAGTTTCCTTTCTACCTGTTTTCAAATAGTCTTCTCGATTTGACTGTGCTTTGCTGAAATACATTCTTACCTCGTTGGTGGATATTTCATTTGTAGTATATGTGTCTGATAGATGCTTCAAGGCTTGAATATCATCGGAGCATAGATTTTGAAGAATTTGGTCTTCAAGAGATGCAAAGAATACAGAAGAACCAGGATTGCCTTGTCTACCCGAACGTCCTTTAAGTTGTCTGTCTACTCTTACAGATTCAAAAAGGTCTGTTCCGATAACCATTAATCCACCTGCAGCTATAGCTTCGGGGGTGGGCTTGATGTCAGTTCCTCGTCCTGCTACACTTGTTGATACCGTAATTGTGTTTTTAATTCCCGCCTTCGCAATAGTATCTGCTTCGTCTTTTAATGTTTTCGCATCCAATTTGTTATATTCAATGCCTAATTCATCAAGTTTAGAACATAATTGCTCTGAACGTTTAACGGAAATACTTCCCACTAACGAAGGACGTCCTGCTGATCGATTATCAATGATAGTTTTAATTATAGCATCGTCTTTCTGTTGCGCAGTTTTGAATATTCGCAAAGGAAGATCCTTTCGTATCAATGGTTTATGAGTTGGTAATGAAGCACATGGGAGATTATAAATCTCCAGAAGTTCGTCTTTAACAGGCATAATAGTGCCAGACATACCAGCTATTTTTTTATATAGCCTGAAGTAGTTTTTCAAGGATATTACAGCCATTCCGTCGAAATCCTCTTGAACTTCGACTTGTTCTTTTACTTCCATTGCTGTATGTAATCCGTGCTCCCATCGGCAGGTTTCTCTTATACGTCCAGTATGAGCGTCTATAATTTTAACCTTCCCTTCTTCTACTATATAATCGACATCACGTTCAAACACCGTTAAGGCACACAGTAATTGTTGAAAAACATTTTGAAGATATAGCTTGTTTCTAATTTCGTTCTGTTTGTCTTGTGGTAATTCTTCGAAATTAGCAATTTCGTAGGTGCGTTCTATCGTAAAAAGGTCGGGCATGCCTTTCTTTAAGGAGAGCCATTCTTTTCCTTCTTGCGTAAATGTCGCAGATTTTTTAAGTTTATCAATATTATAAAGCTTACCCTCCTTGTTACCTGTCAATTCTTTGATTAAAGGACAATTCTCTTTATATATTTTCCCAGTGTTGTAATAATTGCCACCACCCACAAGATGTGGGTTGTCTGCGTCATCTATAAGAATAGAATCAAGTTCGTCAATAATTGCGTAATTATGACTTTGTTGTACACATTCCTCGGGCTTTATAGCTATATGGTCGAAGAGATAGTCAAATGTAAAAGACGAATTCGTGCCAAAAGCAATATCCGATTTATAAGTAGCTTTACGGCGTTTGTCATGGTTTCCGTAATTTTCTAAACAATCCGCAGACAGTCCATAAAACATGTATATAGGACGAGTGGTTTCAAAGTCACGCTTTGAAAGATAATCGTTAACGGTCATTACGTGGACACCTTCATGTGTAAGAGCGTTTAGAAACACTGGTAGTGTAGCAACAAGCGTTTTCCCTTCTCCTGTAGCCATCTCTGTAGCATACCCATAATGAAGGAGTATTCCACCTAATAACTGTTCGTCGTAATGAACCATTTGCCATACATACGGAACCCCCATAACATCCCAATGATTTAGGAATATAGCCTTGTCTCCAGATATTTTTATAAAATCATATATTTCGGCTATTCTTAAATCATTTGATGTAGCAGTTACCTCAATATTTCCAAGAGAAAAACGTCTGGCGGTTTCTTTTACTATAGCAAATACGGAAACAAGACTCTTGTTAAGTGCATTCGATTTATCCTTTTGCTCATTAATGTATCGTTCGATATGAGAAAGTCTTGCACGTAACTCATCATTTGTTAAGGAATGCAGAGTTGCATATTCCGAGTTTATGGACTCTATTGTTTTTTGGTGTTTTTCTAACGTGTCACTCATACCGAACAAGTTTTGAATCTAACGCACTAATTGTTAATTTCTGTCCAGATTTTGGACAAGACACGTCTATTCTTAAGCTTCCATTGTCGTCTAAGTTCATAGAGAATTTTATTGGCAGATTTTCATCTGAAGTACCTTTGGTGACTTGCATCAAATCAACATCTTTAATTAAATACCATTCATTCTTGTTGTTTGGATTGCCATAAAGAAACAAACATGGAAATTCTGTTTTGTTCTTGCTATCAAAAAAGAGTTCTTTTTCTGTAGAATGATATGGTAGTTTTGTCCCTTGATCGATAAATGGATCAAGAATCACACAGTCATTATCGTCTAACGCTTGAATTCCTATTGCATATTTAGCCAATGCTGTTTTCTTGATATCTGTTCTTATTACTTCTGTCTTAGTTTCAAAGAATCGCTTTACAGGTCTGTTTTGAATCTCGCAAATTTGTTCTATTTCATAATTTAGTTCACGATAATCAATGTCATCTCTTTGCTCTATTTCTTCCCATGACAGACGAGCGCAAGAAGAACTTACGGACAATTCATCTTGTAGACGTTGAAATTCTGAGGAGAAAAGTTTGACAATATCACTATTATCAGAAATAATAATATTCTCCACATTACGAGTCTCTGCATAATAAGTCCAATTATATGAACCTGTTATCGCAATACTATCATCTATTACACAGAATTTGTGATGCATAAACCCTACTTCAGGACCCGCAATATGTAGCTTGCCACCTGCGTTAATAAAATCATTGAAGTCAGGTGCATAATACATATAGTTAATAGCATGATCGAGAAGTATTAACTCAACATCAACGTCTCGGCTTAAAGCGTTGATTAGTGCTTCAAATAATTCATTACTTGTAAACCAAGCCATTGCAACTTGTATTTTTCTTGTTGCATTGTTTAGACAGGGAATAATCCTTTTACGAATATCCGAAAAATATGCTCTTTCCATATATTTACTCGTTTTTTTATTAGGGGCAAATTAATAGTGCTTAGATGCTTTACCCTTATTTGAATTTTAGGAGATCTTTTGTTTCGAAATCGTGTGATATTTTTGGTCCTAATGTATTAGAACCTAAGCAGCCATTTCCATAAAGGAACGAGTTCTATATGGTATCCATCTTTTTCAACGGAACTCTCTTCCTCCATGGTAACAACTATCATTTTGCTGATTGATTGAACAGAAACAAGTTTTATCAGAGCATCTGTTTCTCGTTTGAACGTGTCTGCATCTGCCATGGAATAGGACACCTGCACAGCCAATTCCTCTTCAGGAACGACAAAATCCACTTCTGCATTTTTGCTATTCCAAAAATAACTTCCATCACCATATTTGCGTCTGAGAGTTATCGCTACAATATTTTCAAGCAAGGAGGTATTGGCGTCAACAAGGAACAGATGCAGTAAGCCGTTATCAGTGAAATAATATTTGCGGTTCGATTCCTTATCCTGCAGCTTTCCGTATAGATTCTCGTAGGGTAGAATGAGCCAAGTCTCTGTCATATATTCTACATAGTCAATCGCAGCGTCTGTACTAAGTTTTTTCCCCGTGCTACTGACAATGCTTGCAATTCTGTTATATGAAAGAGGTTGCTTTACACTCTCAGCCATCTTGCGTATCATCACCCGCAATGCGTAATCGTTGCGTATCCTGTATCTTGCAACTAAGTCGCCAAAGAATATTTTACTAAACAGATTGCTCATCCATGAGCGAGGTTCTTTCATACCTACTGTTTCTGGCAAACCACCATGTTGAAAATAAGTGTTTGCCAACTTTACAATCTGTTTGCCGAATGTAAATAGTGCGTTTTTTTCATATATATCAATACCACTGGCATTCAAATACTCTCGCAAGGAATAAGGATACACTTCATGTATCATATATCTGCCGCCAAGCGTAGTCGCAATCTCGCTACTCAGCATTTTTGCATTGCTGCCTGTAATGTATACTTGATATTTTTGGTCTGCTAACCTACGGGCAAACTTTTCCCATCTATCAACCAATTGTATCTCGTCCAGGAAAAATATCGGACGAGTATCATACATCTCTTCATAGCACGTTTTTATCAAGTCAAGGTCTTTGACATCTAAAGAATCTATTCGGTCATCCTCAAAATTGAAATATAATATTTCCTCTCTCTTATGCCCTTGCTCTATCAATTGTGCTATGCGTTGGAACATCAGGTAAGATTTTCCAGCATGCCTCAATCCAACAAACACATAATTAAACCCGTTCACAAGTTCCACATTACGAGGAATGAGTTCTACTTGTGATACGTATGCTTGGTATTCAGAGATAAGCAATTTTATTAAATCTTTTGTCATATCCTTTTTGTGCTAATACTAAAAACTGCTGCAAAGATATATGTTTTATCGTTTATGAAAGACATAATCGATGCAGGATTGTCGTTTATGGAAGACAAAACGTATGAAAAATCCTCCCAATAAGTTCGGCAGTCAAAGCCCTCATTGAAGTTTTTAGTTGTAACTCCAACAAGCGCTTATTGCTTGCTTGTGATAGTCAGCACTTTGCGGGAGTTGTCAATTTCGATTTTGCCAAGGCGGCCGAGCACCGACTGACCGAGGAGGAGCGGGGCACGCTGGTTGCGCACCACCGAAGCACGCACGTTTTCGAGTTTAAGACCGCCAAAGTCTACGTGACGCAGGTTGATGATGGTACCTTCGTTGATGTTGCCGTTGGCATCTTGAAAGTATTGGCTGCCCACCACGTCGCTTTTGCTCAGGTAGCCGTTCTTCATCATAAAGGTAGCCTCAACCATTGACAGTGATACCGTGGCAGCCCCGGTGTCGAATACGAACGAGAGCGGCAGGTTGTTGATTTTGCATTTGATGGTGCACACACCATACTCCTTGGTAAATGGCACCTCGGTAGTTACCGTGTTACCGGCACCGGGGTGTACCGCCACCACGGTGTCGGCCGGTGTGAGCGACTGCTCAAGCTTTTGCTTGTAGGTGCTGACAAGCGACTTGAATTGGGGCAGTTGGCGTATGTTGTCAAGGTCGTGGTCAAGACCGATGTGTGCAAAGTTGACATAGCCCTTTTCGAGTGCCGTCTTGAAGTAGTTCAAAGCCTTGTCCGTGTTGTTCATGAGAGAATACAGGCAAGCCGCATCGTAGTTGTTGCCGCAGCTGTTGTCGCGGTTTAGAATGGTGTCCATCACTTCTATGGCTTTGTCCCTTTGTCCGAGTGCCAGGTAGGCATATTGGCTGCAGCTGTAGTCGGCCGGTGTGGGTTCGAGTGCGATGGCCTTTTCAAGGTCGGGGCGCGCCTTGTCGTTGTTGTTAAGTGCCTTATAGCACAATCCGCGCAGGTTGTAGGCGGGAGCAAGCACGTTGCCACCTGCGGCCATGCACATGGTAGCATCTTCGACAGCTCCCTCAAAGTCGCGCAATATCAATTTGGTCCATGCACGTGCGTAGTAGTAACCCATATTGTCGGGCTCCATCTTAATTATTTCGTCATACTGCTGTATGGACTCTTGCGGACGGTTGAGGTTGTACAATATGTCGGCCCGCATTCCGAGCACATCGGTATCTACTGAGTCGGTGTCGCAGGCCTTATTGATGGCAATGAGCGCATTTTGATAGTCGCCCATCTTTTGGTAGCAGCGTGCAATGCCTTGGCCAAGGTTGAGCGAAGCGTCCTTGTCTTGTAAAATTTTGTAGTAGCTGATGGCCTTGGCGTATTGCTCGCTTTGCTCGTAGGTTGCGGCTAAGTAGAAAGGCCAGTCTATGCTGTTTGGCGACTTGGCCATTTGTATTTTCATTTTTGCCAATAAAATAGAGAGCATGGGTTCCTTTATGTCGCTGAGCAACGATACGGCTTTGTTGTTGAACTCAATGCTCAAAGCGGTGATGATGTCGTCGGCAGATTTGTCCCATTCGCCAAGTTCCTTGTAAGCCTCAGCACGAAATGCGTAGGGATAAGCGTTGTCTGAGCCCAAACTGGCGGCGTAGGTGAACTGTTTGATGGCCTCGGTCCATTGCTTTTGCGCACTCAGGTTGCGTCCCAAGCCCATATAGCCTGCGGCATCGCCTGATGCAATTTTGATGATTTTGCGGTAGTCGGCATCGGCCTCGTTGTAGCGTTCCATCTCATAGTAAAGTTGCGCGCGTTCCTCGTAGGGGCGCTGTTCATCGGGTGAGGCCTTGATGGCCGATGTGTAATCGGACAGGGCTGCCACAGTGTCTTTGAGCATACATTGAATTTGTGCTCTGATGCAGTAGCTTACGGTGATAAAATCCTTGTCCTTGCCAGGTATGTACTTTATGGCCAGGTTGGCGGCATCGATGGCCTTGCCGGGTTCTTCTTGCTGGCGGTAGATATCTGCCAGATACGTGTAGGCATAGCCATTTTTTTTGTTGACCGCCACTTCACGGTTAAGGTAGTCGATGGCTTCGCTGATGTTATCGTTGTCGTATGCTTCGACACCCCGGCTGTAGTTGTAGCTGTCGGGGTGCTTTATTTCTTTGTCGGCTTGTGCCGTCAGGGTGGTGGCGGCTGCAAGCAGCATGATGCTAAGTAATCTTTTCATAGTTGATGTGTGTAAGGGGTCGTTATCTGTTTATTTGTTTATGAGTGCAAATATAGTCAAATTGTGTGTACAAAAAAGCCAAGCCTCAAACATTTTATATGCTTGAGGCTTGGCATGGCGCATGATACTTGCAATGTTGCAGTAGCAGCAGATGGTGGGAGGGGCATGTTGACGGGTTACCCCGTTAACCAAGCCCCCCACCAACGCGTTTTAGAAGTGCCACTTTACGTCCAGCCCAAATGAGCGTGGTGCAGCATATTGGGCAAAGCGGTGGCCCATGCTGTCGAAGGCAAAGGTGGCATAGCGTGTGCCGGTAAGGTTGCGTGCCCAAAGGTTAAGCTGCACATTGCCGGCCAGCGTGGCGCCGACGTGTGCGCCGAGTGTGGCATAAAACTTTTGTCCGAAGGCGTTGGCCTCGTCCCACATGATGCTGCCGGCTCCCTTGACATCGGCGCCAAGGGCAAATGTGCGTACAAAGTTGTCGACCGACACGGGCAGTTCGGCATCGGCCGATGCACTGAAGGTGTGCTGGGGCACAAATGGCACGCGGTTGCCCGTGTAGTCAACCCTTGTGCCGCTGGCTGATGTGCCAAGGTCGTAACGGGTGAACTTGGCGTGTGTGTAGCCATAGTTGGCCGTGAGCGTGAGGCGGTCGTGGGCCAGTTGTGAGCGCAATCCTACCTCAACGCCTGTGCTGCGGCTGCGTCCGGCGTTGACCATGACGCGCCCCATGCCGCTTTGGGCAAAGCGGGCTATTTGCTGGTCGCGTGTTTTCATGCAGAACACGGCCAGGTCGAGTTGCAGCATTTTGTCGGCCAGGTTGTGGTGAATGCCTGCTTCGTAGCTCCAGGTGTACTCAGGCTTGTAGTAGAGCGTGCTGGCATCGGGGGCTTGTGGCGTGATGCGGTCGAGCACCCCCGTCATGCCCGCAATGGCGGCATCGGGCAAGCCCATTTCGCGTATGACCTGCTCGCTGTATTGACGTACGCCCAGCATCATTTGTCGGCGCAACAACTGTTGCGACAGGTCGGAGTATGACTGTATGTTGTAGCCTCCGGCGCGGTAGCCTTTGGCCACACTCACGTAGATGTTGCCAAGTCCGCGCGGCAGTGCATAGTTGAGTGCGCCCTTGGGCAACACCTGCCAGCTGTGGTGGCTCAGCGAACTGTTAAGCGAGGCATCGGCCTCGAGGTCGGTGGCAATATGGCCCATGCTCATGCCAAAGTGGTAGGGAATGGTGCCGTTGCCCTCGGCGCCCGACGTCATGTCGAGTTTGCGGTAGTCGTAGTCAAGGCGCAAGCCAAGCGTCATGCTTAGTCCGCCAACCAGCTTGACTGTGCTCTGGTGGAACAAAGCGGCATTGACCGAGGGCGTTTTGAGCCGTGCGGCAAATGGTATGTCGTTGCCTGTAAAGGCTATGCTGATGGCCGGTTGTGTGGGCAGGTTGGCGCCAATTTGCGTGTTGAGGTAGTCAACGCCCTCGCTGTAGAATGTGACGGGGCAGTCGGTGCGCAATGACTGGTACATGCCAAATGCGCCTGTGGTCCATGTCCAGCGGCTGTTGCTGGCGGGACTTTTCAGTGCAATCTCCTCCGACACGGTGTTGGCGTGTTGCTTTTGACAAAGTGAGAAGATGTCTTGACGTGTAAAGTCTTGGTCCATAAACAGGCGGTCGTCGAGTCGCTGGTAGGCTGTGATGCTGCTCAAAGTGAACTTGGGCAGACGGTGCTCCACGCCAATACCGGTGTTGAACACGCCGCGGCGGTAGGTGCTTGGGCGGTTCTGCTCGAGTGTGCCGATGGCGGCACCATTGGCAGCAGTGTTATAGCCTTGGGCAAAGTCGCTTGTGTTGCCTAACAGATAGTAGGGGCAAGCCTTTTCGTTGCTGTGCTCGTATGAGGCGGTCCAGTCAATCTTTACCACATCGGTAGGGCGCCACGACCAGCGCAGACGTGCACCGCCGGCCTCGCTTGCATCTTGCTTTTTGCCAGTGGCTTGATTTTTGAAGTAGCCGTCTTCGCCCTCGTAATAGCCGCCTATGCTGAGGCCCATGCGGTTGGCCGGGTGCAGATAGGTGGTGAAGGCTGCATGGCGCTGCATGGCACGCTGCTGCCACCCCGTGCCAATGCCGGCCGACACGTCGGTGCCGTGGTGGGTGATGGGGTCGGCTGTAAACACGCGCACCAGTCCGCCCATGGTGTTGCGGCCATAGAGTGTGCCTTGCGGGCCGCGCATGATGTCGACACGTTCGATACCTTGAAATGAGAAATCGTAGCTTGACTTGTCGACGTAGGGCACGTTGTCAACATACAGCCCTACTGCGGGGGTGTTGATGCGACTGCCAATGCCACGAATGTAGCAGGCCGAAGTGAGGCGGCTGCCGTATTGTGGCATATAGAAGTTGGGCGCATAGGCCGAGAGGTTTTTCAGCGCACCGGCCTTGCGGTTGTTGAGCGTGCCTGCGTCGAACAGACTGACGCTGAGCGGTTGCTGGCGCAGTTGGCGGGTTTCTTTGGGTGAGGCTACTACTACGGCCTCTTCGATGTCAAAATGCTTGGTGGTGTCGGCACAAACGGGTGCTGCCGATAGCAAAAGTGGTAAAAATAGCATAGTTGGTTGTGTTGTAATGTTTTATGGGTGCAAAGTTACGTGGCATGTGTCAAGTACACAATCCTTATATATGAGGAATAATGTGCTGAAATCGGCCGTGCCTTTGTGGCTGCAAGCGTTTTTGGCATAATCTTTGTTAGAAGATAGGCTGCGGTTCGGCAAAGATTGCAAGTGAACTTGACTTTATTCGCTCAGTTTACACTATCTTTGCAGAAGATAGGCTGCACCTCGGCATAAAGTTCAAGCAAGCTTGACTTTCTGCGCTCAGTTTGCACTATCTTTGCAGAAGATAGGCTGCGGCTCGGCAAAGATTGCAAGTGAACTTGCATCTTTGCTCTCACCTTGCACTATCTTTGCAGAAGATAGGCTGCGGTTCGGCATAAAGTTCAAGCAAGCTTGACTTTCTGCGCTCACCTTGCACTATCTTTGCAGAAGAAATGCACCAAAAACAAACAGATAAATAACGCATGGAAGAAACACAACAGTTAGTAAATACAATCATTGACGGCATTCAGGAGAAAAAAGGCCGCAGCATTGTAACAGCCAATTTGAGTAACATTATTACAGCACCTTGCAGCTACTTTGTTATATGTACTGCCGGCTCGCCACAACAGGTGGACGCCATAACCGACTCGGTGGAGGAATTTACAGGCAAACACTTGCGCGAGAAACCTGCGGCTATTGCCGGACGCGAAAATGGTGAGTGGGTGGCTATGGACTATGGCACGGTGATGGTGCATATATTCCTGCCCGAGGCACGCGAACACTATGATTTGGAAAATCTTTGGGACGATGCCGAACTGACACAGGTGGCAGATTTGGACTGACTCTCGTAACACGTTATACTTAAATTACAACAGAAAACAAAATGGCTCAAATACCAAGTACGCCATCGCCGCAACCCGGAGGCAAAAAGCCGGGCAGGCGTCGGCGACCATTTGTTACGCTAACATGGTTCTACGTCCTTGCCATCATATCGTTGGGCATAATGCTGTACACTAACAGTGGCAACAACCAGGCTGGCGGTGTAGACAAGGAAGTGGACTACACGGCTTTCCGCACGTATGTAAAACAAGGCTATGCGCGCGAGGTGGTGGTGAACAAGACCGATGGCAATGTGCGCTTTGTGGTGCGCCCCGAACACATACGCGATGTGTTCAACATGGGCAGCGACAAGACGGGCACGGCCCCTACCGTGTCGGCCAAATATCCTAATGTCGATGCAGTGGGCACCTTCCTTGACAGTAACTACAAGGGTGGGGTGCGCTATGAGGAAAGTAGCAATTTCTTTTCAAACTTGTTCAGCAGCATATTCCCCTTATTGTTGCTGGTGTTCCTCTATTTCTTTTTGATGCGCCGCATGGGTGGCGGTGGTGCCGGCATGGGCAGCATCTTCACCGTGGGCAAGAGCAAGGCACGTTTGTTTGAGAAGAATGGCAAGAACACGACGAACATCACATTTAAGGATGTGGCCGGACAAGAAGGTGCCAAGCAGGAAATTCGCGAGATTGTGGACTTCTTGAAGAACCCGAAGAAATACACCGAACTTGGTGGCAAGATACCCAAGGGCGCATTGCTCGTTGGCCCTCCGGGCACAGGTAAAACGCTGTTGGCAAAGGCTGTGGCCGGTGAGGCAGAGGTGCCTTTCTTCTCGATGGCCGGTTCCGACTTTGTTGAGATGTTTGTGGGCGTGGGCGCCAGTCGTGTGCGCGACCTGTTTCAGCAGGCCAAGGAAAAGGCTCCTTGCATTATATTTATCGATGAGATTGATGCCATTGGTCGTGCCCGTGGCAAAAATCCTACGATGGGTGGTAATGATGAGCGCGAAAACACTCTGAACCAGTTGCTCACCGAAATGGACGGCTTTGGCACCAATACGGGTGTGATTGTGCTGGCTGCCACCAACCGCGTGGAAATACTCGACTCAGCGTTGCTGCGTGCCGGACGTTTTGACCGACAAATACATGTAGACTTGCCCGAACTCTCTGAACGTGTGGCCATATTCAAGGTGCACATGAAGCCTCTCAAACTTGACGATACGGTGGATATTGAGATGCTTGCACGTCAGACTCCAGGATTTTCGGGCGCCGACATTGCCAATGTGTGCAACGAGGCGGCCTTGATAGCTGCACGCCACAACCGCAAGGAGGTGGGCAAGCAGGATTTCCTTGATGCTGTTGACCGCATAATCGGTGGTTTGGAAAAGACATCGAAGGTGATGACTGAGGACGAGAAACGCTCAATAGCCATACACGAGGCTGGTCATGCTTCGGTGTCGTGGTTGCTGCAATATGCCAACCCGCTGGTAAAGGTAACGATTGTGCCGCGTGGGCAGGCTCTTGGTGCCGCATGGTATCTGCCTGAGGAGCGCACTATCACCACACGCGAGCAAATGCTTGACGAGGTGTGTTCGCTGCTTGGCGGGCGTGCTGCCGAGGAGCTGTTTGTAGGTCATATATCGAGCGGTGCGCTTAACGACCTTGAACGTGTGACCAAACGCATATATGGTATGGTGGCCTACTTGGGCATGAGCGACAAGCTGTCGAATGTGTGCTACTATAATGCGCAGAATGAGTACAACTTTACAAAGCCCTACTCTGAGCGTACCTCCGAACTGATTGATGCCGAGGTGCAGCGCCTGATTGCCGAACAGTATGAACGTGCCAAAAAACTGTTGGAAGAAAATGCTAACAAGCACAACCAACTGGCCGACTTGCTGGTTGAGCGCGAGGTGATATTTACCGAGGACGTTGAACACATATTCGGCCCGCGCCCGTGGAAGAGCCGCGCCGATGTGCTGATGGAAGAAGAGGCACTCAAACTGGCCGAAGAGCGTGGCAAGAAGTTGGAGGCTGACAAGCAGGCTGCTGCCGGCGAGGAGGCACCGACTGCTGAAAAGGAATGTGACAACGAACCGGCAGCCGCTGGTTGTGTGCCGCCACCTGTGCCTGCCGGCTTGGGTAAACAGCAAGATACAGATAAAACTTCATCTGACAATAACAACAATGAATAACCTGATTGTGCGTGCACTCACAGGTGCGGTCTTTGTGGCCGTGCTTGTGGGCGGCACGCTTTTTTCGCCTATGACGTTCACGCTGCTGTTTGCAGTGGTGACGGGATTGACCACTTGGGAGTTTTCGCATAATGTGAACAGCTATGCGGGGGCCTCGGTCAACAAGTTGATAAACACGGTAGCTGCGGTGTATTTGTTCGTAGCCTTCGGCGGCTTTTGTGCCGACCTCGTGCCTTCGCGTGCGTTTATCCCTTATTTAGTGTCAATCATTTATATGCTGGTGAGCGAACTCTACTTGCAGAAGGCCGACCCGCTCAAGAATTGGGCCTATGCCTTTGCGTCGCAAATTTATGTGGCCTTGGCTTTCAGCCTGCTCAATGTGCTTGCCTTCCAGTACGACCCCATGACCAACAAGACTGCCTTTGAACCAATTTACCCGCTGAGCGTGTTCTTGTTTTTGTGGACGAGCGACACGGGGGCCTATTGCTGCGGTTCGTTGCTGCACAAATATTTCCCGGCCAAATTGTTTGAACGCATATCGCCCAACAAGTCGTGGGTGGGCAGCATTGGCGGTGGCGTGCTGTGCTTGGTGGTGGCCGCTGTGCTGTGGCACTTCAACCCCACGTTGCTCACCTTGCCGCAATGGCTTGGTCTTGGTGCAGTAGTCTGTGTGTTTGGCACCTGGGGTGACTTGGTAGAGAGTTTGTTCAAGCGCCAGCTCGGCATAAAGGACAGTGGCCATGTGCTGCCAGGGCATGGCGGCATGCTCGACCGTTTCGACTCCGCGTTGTTAGCCATTCCGGCTGCGGTGCTCTACTTGTATTCGGTACAAGCCTTTTAGGTAAGTATAATTGTGTTGTGCTATGACAGCTTTGGAAATTAGAATACAAAGACGCAAATTGCTGTGGCGCATAACGGCGGTTGTGCTCAGCTTGACCATGCTGGTTGGTGGCATAACTTATGTGGTGATGAAGCGCCCGTTTGCCGACGACTACGAATTGGTAGACCAGCTTGGAGGCAACCTCTTTCCGTCTGCCATATTGTCGGTAGCTACAACCAACACCCAGGTTATTCCGCCCATGAGCGGAGAGTATGTGGGCAATCCCAAATCGTGTGTGGCCATCAAACTGAAGAGCGGACACGCCAACACGGTGGTGCGCATCGAACTGGCCGAGACACCGTTCTACGCCCGTTCGGTGTCGACATTTGTATTGCCCAAGGAGCATACCGAATACATCATCTATCCCGACATATTGTGGCGTTACAATGCTTTGCGCGACAACGAGCAGGCCGAACCTATCAGTGTGGTGGCCAATGTAGAGGTAGATGGCAAAGACCTGGGGCAGAAGGTGCGCACGTTTTCGGTGCGGAGCATCAACGAGTGCCTGTTAGGGTTTAACAAGCAGTTGCCAGACGGCCGCACGCGTTATGTGAGCACACGTTTGTTTTATGCAGCCTACGTTAATGAGGAAAACCCGCTTATTGACAAAGTGCTGCGTGAGGCGCTCAACACCCGCATCGTACGCCGCTTTTTGGGCTATCAGAGTACGCCTGAAATGGTGGACAAGCAAGTGTATGCCCTGTGGTATGTGCTGCAAAAGCGCAATTTCAAGTATAGCTCGGTGTCGTACTCAAGTCTGTCGAGCAATGTGGTATACGCACAGCGTGTTCGCACGTTTGAAGACGCGTTGAACTCGTCGCAAATAAACTGTGTGGACGGCAGTGTGCTATTTGCCTCATTGCTGCGTGCCATCAACATAACGCCGGTACTGGTGCAAATGCCCGGCCACATGTTTGTGGGATATTATACCGACTCTGCCAAGAAGAACCTCACATTCCTTGAAACAACAATGATTGGTGATGTAGACCTTGACGACTATTTCCCCGACGAGAAACTTGACTCTACACGCACCACAAAGTCGCAGGGTGAAATGTCGCGTCTGACGTTTGAAAAATCGAAAGAGTATGCCCTTCGCGAGTATATGCGTGTGAAAGATAAGGTGCAGGCTAACAAGCCCAACTATCTGTTTGTCGAAATTAACAAGAATGTACGCCGTAATGTGCAGAGCATTGGCAAGTAAGTGTGACGTGTGCGCCGCGCACCTTGTATGCTTAGGCGCTTTATGAGCCAGGTATGCACGCGCTTAGACACTCTAATTGTGAGCCAATTCATAAAAGCAAGCAGGCCAACTGAGGAATATGTAATGCCTCAGTTGGTCTGCTCGCTTTTGTTTTATTGCTGTCCGGCAAAACGCAAACATGCGTAGGGACTCAAGCAGCAAACGCAAGCACTAAACGCAAACACTAAACGCTAGCACAAAACGCTACCACTAATGGGGGCGACGCGTCTCGCGTCGGGCATTAAGGCAAAGGCTCACAGGCAGGTATGTAATTAGTGCTGTCTGTGAGCCTTTGTTAAGTGTATAAGTATTGCATTTTTCCCGACGCGAGACGCGTCGCCCCCATTAGTGCTTGCGTTTACTAGTAGCGTTTAGTGCTTGCGCTTGATGCTAGCGTTTAGTGCTTGCGCTTGATGCTAGCGTTTAGTGGCAGCGTTTTGTGCTTGCGTTTAGTGCTTGAATGTCCTTGTTTACTCTCCCACAAAGTTGCGCACCTTTTGCAGTGGAATGCCAAAGTTGAAGTTGTCCGAGCCGTTAAGCTTGGCAAAGTTCACACCCACAAGATCGCCCCACTCGTTCACAACAGGGCTGCCGCTTGAGCCTTGCATGGTAGGAATGCTGTAGAGCAGCCGGTTGCCATCAGGCATTTGGGTAATGCGTCCGCTCGTCATTTGCACTTTGATGCCCTTGCGCGTATTAGCCAACACAATGCCGGCATTGAAGCCAATCATGTATAGCGGTTGGTCAATTTTAAGATTGGTGGGCGAGGCCGCCTTGTCTTTGCCAAAAAGCCGGTTCCAAAAGCCGCCATTTGTGTTGCTGCCATCAACAGCAAATATGTGGCACTTTTTAGGCGTCAGTCCGCTGCGCAGTTGTATGAGAGCCAGGTCAGTATCCTTGTCTTGCGCTATGCGCAAAGTGTTGCAAGGGTTGTTTTGCAGAAAGTCGGCCTCGGTTGTAACATACGAGTCGTTGTAGGCTATGCCCATTTGGCAGATGGGGTGAATGCTGATGCTCGACACATCAAGTTGTGCGTCAAGGTTGCTGCGCTCCTGCGCAAGCTCGCTGAATTGTTGTTGCAGCGCATTCTGCTGGCTCTCAATTTGGCTGACCCGCATTTGGTCTATTTGCGTGTAGCCCCAATAGTCGGTTGTGACACACTCCGACTTTTGTGCTTCGAGCGCATTATATTGTGAGGTGAGTTCACTCATGCGGGCTTCGTACAGTGCCTTGACATATTCAATCATGTTCATCAAGCACTGCTTGACTTGTGCCTCGTCAATGGTGGGCGATGCCACATGGCGGTTGGTGAGCAAGGTGCCTTTGTCGTCAATAAAAAAGGCAGTGCCCGTCAGGTATCCGCAGTTGCGGCGCACTTCGTTCACATCGTCCGTCAGCCCTTCGAGTGAGCCGTCCTCGGCAATGCCCGTAAAGTACAGATGCTCGCCATTCGGCATGGAAGCGTTGTAGTAGAATTTGTTGAGCACCATCACCACGCCCGAGGCTTCGTCTTTATACAACTCTTCGGGGGTAGGTGGCTTTGGCGAGCACGCAGCTAACATACATACGGCAGTCAGCAATCCAACGACCAGAGTTTGGGCTTGGCGCATGAGTCTTGTTATTATGTTCATGATATATGATTGATAGTTGCTTGTTAGCAGGCAAATGACCTGTAAATAGGGTCAGCTAATTGCGACACGGCATATCGGCGAATTTGCCTGTGCTTAGAATGGTGGCGCATCGTTAGGCGCAGGCGGAAATGAATCGGGCAGTGGTGGAAATCCCGCTGGTTCGGGAGGGAAGGGATTGTTGTCGACAGGTGGCTGGGTGGCAGCAAGAGCATCGGTGCCAGGTTGGTCGTTGCTGCCCGTTGCGGCCGAATCCATTGTAGCCACTTCGTCCTCCTCGGGATTTTGAAATCTGGCATATTCGCCGCGGAACTTGAGCAGCACGCTGCCAACAGCACCATTACGGTGCTTGGCTATAATGATTTCGGCCTTGCCACGCAAGTCGCGTCCGGCCTCGTCTTGGTAAATCTTGTAGTACTCGGGTCGGTGAATGAACAACACCATATCGGCATCTTGCTCAATGGCTCCCGACTCACGCAAGTCGGACAGTTGCGGACGCTTGTCGCCCCCCTCACGGTTTTCAACACCACGGTTCAACTGCGACAGGGCAAGTATTGGTATGTTAAGCTCCTTGGCCAACCCCTTAAGCGAGCGCGATATGGTTGACACCTCCTCCTGGCGGCTGCCAAAGCCCATGCCCGAGGCATTCATCAGCTGCAAGTAGTCAATCATCAGCACTTTAACACCGTGCTCTCTTACCAAGCGTCGTGCCTTTGTTCGCAATTCAAACACCGAGAGCGATGGCGTATCGTCCACATAGAGTGGGGCACCCATCAGCTGCTTGATGCGGAAGTCGAGCTGGTTCCATTCATACGGCTTCAGTTGTCCGCTCTTTAAGGTTTCACCTTTAATCTCGCAAACGTTTACAATCAAACGGTTAACCAACTGCACGTTAGCCATTTCAAGAGAGAACAACGCCACGGGCACCTGTTGGTCCACAGCAATGTTCTTGGCCATGCTCAGTGCAAAGGCCGTCTTACCCATGGCCGGACGTGCTGCAAGAATAACCAAGTCGGAGTTCTGCCAACCCGAAGTAATTTTGTCGAGTGCATGAAATCCCGACGGGATACCGCTCATACCATCGGTTCGAGCAGCAGCCTTTTGCAGCATTTCGTATGCCTCCTTAATGACAGGGTCTATTTGTGTATAGTCCTTCTTCATGTTGGTCTGCGACAGCTCAAAGAGTTTGCCTTCGGCCTCTTGCATGAGCACATCAATGTCCTGTGTGGCGTCAAAAGCCTTGGTCTGAATGTTGCTCGTGTACGATATGAGCGCCCGTGCCGTAGCCTTTTGGGCTATGATGCGTGCATGGTATTCGATGTGGGCCGACGAGGCCACCAAACCGCTAAGTTGGGTGATGTAAAAGGGGCCACCCACCTCTTCAAGCTGGTTGGTGCTGCGCAGCGCCTCGGTAACGGTGAGAATGTCGACAGGCTTCTCCTCAAGGTTAAGCCGCTGTATGGCCTCATAAATAATGCGGTGACGGTTGTCGTAGAAACTTTCAGGGCGCAGTATTTCACTTACTTGAAAGTAGGCGTCCTTTTCAATCATCAAGGCACCGAGCACAGCTTGTTCAAGTTCAACAGCCTGAGGTTGCAGATGCCCGAAGTCATCGGTCTGTGGTGAGGTTTTCTTCTTATATGTAGGGCGGCGGTTGCCGCTTGTCTTTTCGTTTGTTGCCATATGCTTTATTCTTTACGCGTTGGCTTAAGGGATTGTACACAATGGGTGGAAGACACGTGCGGGGCTGCTGTTGTTGTCAGCTTCGGCGTCTCAGTAGTTTCGGCATGGTTATAGCAGCCCATGTCGGGGCGTGCGGTTCTTGGTGCCCCCGTTCTGTCGTAGGGATAATACTGTTGTGAGATGCTTGGCGAGGCCTGGCCTACGGCAGGCGAGTAAGGCGAAAGTGTGAAGTAGAACAGCAAGTGGTCTACATTAAAGGCAGGTGTAAAATTCTTGTCGTGCACGATGCTGTCAGCTTCGGTTTGGTCTGTCGACCGTGTGTCCCACAGGCAACTCTCAAATCCGTCGTCAGGCTCTTTGGGCTGCGGCGTGTCAAGCAGACTGTAAGCAAAGTTGTAATTAAAAGCGTCGTTCTCGAAATCGGTGTTTTGCCCGCCTATAATCTCATCATCTTGGTAGCCGGTAACGATGCTGTTAGCCACATACAAGTTGTGCAGCGGCAGGCGGACATCGCCATCAAAGTTGGCAAAATCCAAGGCGTGGCCATAGCCTCCCGTAAACACGTAGAACCTGCCTACCGTGCAATGCACCAATGACACGTCGCCACCGCGCACGTGCACACAGTCGCCGCCGGCATTCGTTATTTGGCTGTTGCCCACAAACACATTCGCCATGCGCAGATTGAGTGCATGGTTGGTTGTGTTGTGAATGATGCTGTTCTCCATCTTGAGTTTTAAGCGGCTTATGTCCGACGAGTCGGCACAAAGGCCATTGGTGCTGCTGTGTATGTCGGCATAGTTGATGGTGTTGCCATACGATTGCGATTTCAGCACAATGCCGTCCCACAAGCCCGGTGTGCGGTCGTAGGGCTGGTTTTTGAACATCAAGTCAAGCCTGTCGCCGCGTAGCGTTACGGGTTTCTCCCTCGACCCGTCAATGTGCAGTGTGCCATGCACAATAAGGCCCGCCTTGTTGTGGAACAAAAAGCGCGTGCCTGCCGCCAAGGTCAGTTCTGCACCCCTCTCCACCACCAGACTGTCCATAACGCGGTAAGGCTTGGTGGCGTCCAACGTGGTGTTCTGGCTGATGCGCATACCGCTCAGCGTTATGACATTCTGCCCTTGAGCCGTAAGCACAACCTCCTGCATGAGGCCCGACTCCGTTTGAAAGCACAATTTGTCCTCAACCGCCACCGCATCATCGGCATCAGATGAGGGAATGTTGGCCATTACGTAAACAATCATGCTGTCCTTGCGGGCTATTTCAAAGTCGTTGGCCACGCCATTGACTAACTGTGTGCCATCGGCATTGACATAGAACGGCGAACTGCCCCCCTTGCCAAGCATGATTTGGGGTATACGTATGGCTTTGTCGGCTTGATTGTAAATGGTCAACGAATATGTCTTTGACGGTGTGCCGCTAATAATGGTGTCAACCGCCACAGTGTCGCGGCTGAATGTGAGCTTGTCGTTGGCCGAGGTGGTGTAATCATCATCTTTCAAGCATGATGTGACCAACAACAAGGACATGAGCAGCAATACCACTTTTTGCATAAAACAGACTCTTGATTATTTTGTGTTGGTGGAGTTGGTTGACGAGTTAACTAGTAAATCCAATTTCCACTAACGGGTGTTGATTATTCAAATTTATACCTTACACAACCGCATATAAGCTAACAGGCAGGCGGGTTAGCAGGGTGACATAGCAAAACGGGGAATGGCCATAACGCCCTTGGCCGTGTGTAGTAATCATTAGCACACGGAGCCAAGTATGGCACATCAGTCCGCACAACTTGTCAGCACCTGCTAACCCGCCGCCATCTGAATCCGTCGAAATGACGGGTTACGCATGCTTCAGTATGTCAAGCAAGTGGTCCCACACCATTTGTACGGTAGGAATAAGCAAGCGCTCGTCAGGCGAGTGCACACCGCGGAGCGTCGGACCAAAGCTTACCATGTCGAGTTTGGGGTATTTTTCAGAGAACAGGCCACACTCCAAACCAGCGTGAATAGCCAATATTTTGGGTTCCTTGCCAAACAGACGCTCGTAGCTTTCCTTGGCAATGCGTACAATGTCGCTGTTGGGGTTCAATTTCCAGCCAGGATAACCCTCATTGGTCAGCACATCGGCTCCGCCCAGTTCAAAGGCAGCACGTATGATGCTTGCCATGTTCTGACAGGCACTTGCCACGCTGCTGCGCTGGCTTGTTGTAACAACCACCTTGTCGCCCTCCTTGCGTATGCTTGCCAGGTTCGACGATGTCTCGACCAACCAGTCAATGTCCTGGCTCATTGCATAGACGCCGTTGTGCACAGCGTGGAGCGACAACAGCATGCGGCGCATGGCAGCAGGCTCCATGCCCACCTTCTGGCAGGGCTGCTCGGCAATGGCAATGTGCACGTTCTTCTCCGTTGTGGCAAATTCGTCCTTCACGGCAGCCTCAAAGGCTTTCAAGTCGGCTTCAAGTGTTTGCTTTTCAGCTGCCGGAACCGCGCACACAGCATGCCCCTCACGTGGAATGGCATTGTGCAAACCACCGCTCTGAATGTCAATCAGCCGCAAATCGAACTTCTGCATTTCGTCCACCAAGAAGCGCACAAGCAGTTTGTTGGCATTGGCCCTCTTCTTGTTGATGTCGTCACCCGAGTGGCCGCCGGTCAAACCCTTGATGGTTATTTGGAAAGTGAAATAGTCCGATGGCACCTCCGAGGTCGGGAAGTCGTATGTGGCAGTGGTTCTTACACCACCAGCACAGCTCACGTACAGTTGTCCCTCGTCCTCAGAGTCGAGGTTGATAAGATAGTCGCCATGCATAAAATCGCTCTTCATGCCTACAGCCCCCGTCAGGCCAGTTTCCTCATCTCGCGTAAATACGCACTCGATAGGTCCGTGCTCAATGTCGTTCGATTTCAGTATGGCCATTTCCATGGCCACGCCAATGCCATCGTCGGCACCAAGCGTTGTGCCTTTGGCTTTGAGCCATTCGCCGTCAACGTAGGTCTGTATGGCATCGTTTTCGAAGTCGAATGTCACGTCCTTATTCTTTTCGCACACCATGTCCATGTGGCTTTGCAAAATGATAGTCTTGCGGTCCTCATATCCGGGTGTGGCAGGCTTGCTAATGCAAACGTTGCCCGTCTCATCTACCTTAGTTTCCAATCCGAGGCCCTCGCCAAACGACTTTAAGAAGGCTATCATCTTATCCTCCTTTTTAGAAGGACGTGGAACTTTGTTCACCTCAGCAAAGCAGTCGAATACGATGCTTGGCTGTAATTGCAATTTTTCGCTCATTTCACTATGTGATTTTACGTAGATATAAATCTGTTGTAGAGGCTGTTGCACTTGGCTGCCCTCCTCGTGGACGGGTGCAGACAATAACAAAAAGCTACTTTTGCGCCCAATTTATTTTGCCTTTCAGCGGGCTTGTGCTAACTTTGCCCCGCGCTCATGCGCGCAGTTGGCGCACAGCGCAAAGCAAAAGTAAGAAAAAGATATGAATTATTTCATCATTACATTGCTAATTGTTGCTATTTGCATGGCATTACTATCAGTGCGCCTTTTCTTTGGCAAGGGCTTTGTCAAGACACATGTCGACCAAAGCAAGGCCATGCGGCAACGAGGCATTGGGTGTGTGCAATCGCAAGATGCAGCTGCAAGAATAGAAAACAGAAAAAGAGTAAAAGAAAATGTGCAGAATGGTTATTAAAGCAAATGTCGCAATGCTGCTCGTGGCAGCAGGCTTGTCGTTGGTGGCATGCAACAAAAAAGACTCACAAGTAAAACCTAATGGCCTGCCCAAGGCTGCTGCAACCAATGCCGGTGCGGCATCGTCGGTGGCAGTGGTAGATATTGACACGCTTGCAGCAAAAAGCGAATATTGCAAGGACGGACAAAAGGAACTTGAGAACAAGCAAAAGAAATACCGCGAACAGCTGAACAGCAAGGGACAGGCTCTGCAAAACGCAATAGCCAGTTTCCAGAAGAAAATGCAGAGCGGCGCATTCACCTCGCAGCAGCAGGCCGAAAGCGCACAAGCCCAGTTGCAAAAGCAACAGCAGGCTTTACAGGCTTTCCAAGAAAAGATAGAAAACGAAATGGCTCAAGCCACGCAGAACTATCAGAAAAAGTTGCGCGAGGACTTGAACACCTTCTTGAAATCATACAATTCAGACGGCAGATTTAAGGTTATCATCAGCAAGAGCGGCGATAATGTATTGTATTCAGACCCCTCGGTAGACATTACCGAAGATGTGATTGCCGGTCTGAACAAGAGCTATAAGAAATAACTATTACCGGGCGATGCGCCCCGCGTCGGGGATAACGCCATGTCCATACACCAAATAAAGGCTCACAGATAGCGCTAATAACACGCCTGTCTGTGAGCCTTTGCCTTAATTCCCCGCGGGACGGGGCTGCTGAAAAATACCATGTCCATATACGGCGCATATTGAAAATCTGTGAGTTACGTCATTTGATTGGGGACGCATTAACGAAGTCTGAAAGAGGGTGGGTGAGGTTGTAAAGCGCGACAGAGACGTTTGGTACGGGGGAGTAAAAGCATATCAATGCTGGAGAAAAGATATTTATAAATATTGCACTGATTTAGCAGAAATGCTCCTGTTAGTAACAGATTATTGTGTGTAAGTGATTATATTTGCAACGTTGTTCCATTCTTCTGTTAAAACGAGGAATGGGTATTTCTTGAACTATAAAGAACATATTATGAAGAAGACTTTTTTAGCAATGGGGTTATTGGCCCTGTGTAGTGTGAGTTTTGTGTCTTGTGGTGGCGGTAATGGCTCAAAAACACAAGATGCTTCTGAAACTGTGGCTGATGATAAAGGTGTGTTGGCCGACTTGGTGGACGTATATGTGGACATGGCAAAGTTGGAATTAGATCTGGAGGAAAAATACGCCAAGAATGATATATCGGGCGATGGGTTCCAGAAGTACCAGACTAAACTGCAAGAATACGAAAAAAAGGCTAAAGAGTTGGGCGCCACTTATGAGGGCAAACCGATAAAGTTTGAGAGCTCTGAAGGCTTGGGCATAACCTTCGCCGATGGGGTGATAGCTAATGTTAAAGCTGATAGGGCGTTGCAGGTGAATTTCAGAGCCAAACCCTCTGCTGAGGTAAATCCGGTTTATGCTTATTTTTTAGACGCTAATAACAACCTTGTGCTTAAAACAGTGGGTAACTACAGAAAGAGCGATGGCATGGTTGATGTGACATTGCGCATGGCTGTTAAGGGTATGCGTAAAACTACGCCTGTTGAAAGTTGGGAGAATATTGCCACTATTACCAAAATAATGGTTGTAACTAAGGACGAATACAACGCTGGCGTGGTGCCTGCAGCCGCAAATGGTGCTACCAAAAAGGTAGAAGCACAGTCTGCCAGCAAGTTTGTGATGACGGACAAAGGCGTGGATAAAATAACGTTGGGTGCTGACATCAACAAACTGCCCAAAAGTGTTGAGGGGTTGTACGACAAGGTGGTTGTGAAGTCTGAGTATAACGCGATGGAGGACGAAACAACTACAACGGCTACCTTCACCTTAAAAGGTAAAGAGGTGATGACCGCCATGGCCGATGAGGCTAATAAGGTTTGTTATGTCACAGTGCAAGCACCTGGCGTAGGTGTTAAAATAGGGACTGCCACCTTCGAGGTTGGGGCGCCTGTTAACGAAGTGCTGAAAGCCAGTGGCGTGAAAAAAGACGATACCTATGCCGCAGTTTATGGCAAGGTGCAGTTTGAAGCAGATGTAAACAACAAGGTATGTAACATTTCGGTGGGTTCGGCATGGTAAGGCTGTAACAGCATAGCTCTATATCTATTCAGAACGCTTGGCGTAAATAGGCTAGGTATAGGGTGGTAAAATATTTATTGCTGTCCGCTGTAATAATCAAAGGGTACAAATATTCCGGTCAAAGCCCAATTTATGAGGGCTTCGGGTGGAATATTTGTACCCTTTACCGTTTGGTAAGTCTGGTGGCTACTGTCATTCAATATCTCTCATCGCATCTTGCAATCAGAAAATCAGACTAAGCGTATGGACAGATGCTGAAAATGATCATATAAACTAATTTTGAAGAGTTTGAAGGGCTGCTTAAGGTATATATCGGTTGCTAACGTGTATTTCGTACATTAACAGTGGTGTTTTATACAAGCCGCAGTGTTGGCTTTTTTAATCAAGTAAAACGTTCATATCTTTGCCGCGTCAAAAAACAGCAAGGACAAGAAAAACAGCGAAAAACGTTAAACGCCATCTTTCACGTTGGCATAAAGTAAATATTACAAGCTATGAAAACAATTTCAAAAGAATTAGAGCAAGAACTCCGTGACGACCTCTACAGTTTGCTTAATAATAAGAATGTAATGATGGTTTTACAATCAGAAGAACGTAAGAAGCAAATAGTAGAAGATTGTATTAAAGACCTTAGGATGTTGCCTGACAGCTCTCTCGATCCCGAATACTGGTTGACATACGGGTATATTGGACATATACCATTAGCGGATCTTATATTGAATTATTTAACCGAAGAGGAGATGCAAACATGGGAATATAACTATGTTAGCAGGTATGTCGTGCCGCACAAGCAAACGTATGCCCAAGCACTTCAGGAGGTAAAGAATGGTAAGAAAAAGACACATTGGATGTGGTGGATATTTCCACAAATGAAAGGGCTGGGTAAGTCAGAACGGTCGCGGTTCTATGGTATCCTTAACAGGAAACAAGCAAAATTGTTTCTTGAACATCCCATATTAGGAAAGAATCTCTGCGAAATAACACAGGCTGTTCTTGATAGTGACAAGAACCCTTATGAAATATTTGGAGCTGATGTCATAAAATTCCGCTCATGTATGTTGTTGTTCGCCTCATTGGAAGGAGCACCTGCTGTATTCAAGCGGGTTCTCAACCGAAATCGTTGGAAATGATATATTCTCCCCACCTCGTGTTACTAAAAAAGAGGGTGCATTGCTAATCACATAATGATTAGCAATGCACCCTTTTTATGTATCTATTCCTTGTTGAATGAGATATACAGCGTATTGTTACTTAACCTCCTCGAAAATAAGTTCCTGTCATTTTCAATATCCGATGATACTCTCATACATAAACAGCTATTTATAGAAAACGCATTTGAAAATCACCAGGTCTTTAGCTTGGCGGTAGTTCAACATCGCCTACAAACATCTTGGTTAGAAAGAATGCAAAGCGAGGCATTCATATTGAATCACTTCTTGATAATAACCCAACGACCATCCTTGCGACCACCTTCCCGAGCTAGGAAACCTTTGGCTTGGAGAACAGATATTTCTGTTTTTACAGTTCTCTCACTAACTTTGAGCTTTCGTGCAATCTCTGGTATAGTAACCGTTGCACTTAAGCGGAAAAGACCAAGGATAATAGATTGACGTTCAGTGATTTCTTTCGTGCAATCTTTCGTGCAATTACACTCTTTCTGGTTTCCTTCGTCCAGCTCCTTACCAATTGAAGCCAGATACGCCTTTTCGTCTACAAATGCCTGATGTATAGGTATGGTAGCGAGGAAGTGGGCATTCCTCTCGTCCGTCTCAAAAATCGGCATAGGAGAGTCATTGCGCTTGACTGCCCGATAGATTTTTGGAAAACCTGTAGAACGGCCCTCCGTCATGTGCATCTCCTTCAGAAAGTCACCGATGCGACGGTTGCGGTAGTTACGGCTGATGATGCGAGGTCTCTTGAGATCGGCGTCCGTGATAGGGAACATTGGTCCTTCAAAGTTCAATACTTCAATGCTATTATAGTTGATGCGCACCTCGATAGGGTTGTGATTATCCCACGATTTATGGAACACGGCATTGGCCAATATCTCCTCCAGTGCCTCATAAGGATAGTTATAGCAGCGCACAGCCTTCTCGTCACCAAGAACCTTGATGACTTTCTCTAACAATACTTGTTCACGGATGTAAGTCAAGGCCGCTTCCAACTGCAGGTGTATCGGACCATGTAGTATCTTTTCGGTGAAGCGGTCGCCTACCTCATCCAGGAAATGTACCAACTCAATGCGAGCATAAGGGAAATACTTTTCAGGATTCTTCGAGAAAAGTAAAAGTCCCACATTCTTTGGATGAAGGTCTTCCGTAGATCCAGCGATAATCTGTAGGTTCCATCCCAATTCTGACATCGGCATCTGCATAATTTCCTCGTGTGTCATCTTGCTACCCACACGCTTCAGAAAATCTTCGATATACATGCGGTCGAGTTCTTCAATGTTGGCTGTCTGGTTAATACGGTCATCGAAAGGTACCTTGTTGCAGAGTCCCATTAGCATACGCTCCTCTTCCTGATCTGCAATCTTGGTAACAGAACCTTTGCGCACATAATATAGCTTACCCGCTTTTTGCGCCTCCTTCCCCAAACTCTTTGGAGCTTTGTAAGGACGCAACTCACCACCTGGCACATAAATTACAAGAATCATCTTATCCATAAACTCCACAGGCTCAGCTAAGACATTCAAAGTAGGTTGTACTTTAATACAAAGATTCACCAACTCCTTCTGTATGCCATCCAAAGCATGGATATCTATGCCGACTGGAGGTAAAACAGGAACGCCGTTCTGCTCGTCCACCCCCACAATGATATAGCCTCCACCCCAATTGTGAATATCATTAGCAAATGCACAAGCTGAGTGGATAACATCCTCAGGATTCCAACCACGCTTGAAGTCTAGACGTTCCCATTCTACTGTCTTGCCTTTCAGCAGTTCTTCTATATTTATTGGTAATGCCATACCTTTATTATATAAATGTATAATGATGTTATATTGTAGGGCGAAGCAAGTCCCTCATGTCCACATCTCTTATCCCGAACTCGCGTTATAATGTGGCTACTTGTTGTTCAAATAGTTCGGGAGCGCAGAGCGCCTTGTTGCGTATTTTTGACCGGTAGTTGTAAACGGTGGCAGTGGAGTAGTCAAGGAAGTGTGCAATGCGTGATGTGTCGTGAATGCCCAAGCGAATGAGCGCGTAAATGCGTAGCTCAGTGTTGAGTTGACCATGCTTTTTCACTTGAATGTTGTGGTCTGGTTGAAGCAACGCATTGAATGCCTCAACAAAGTTGGGGAAGAGTGTGAGAAACGCAGCATCAAAGTCGGCATAGAATTGAGCCTGCTCAGTTTTAGCATTCAGAGCCTTTTGCAGCGATTGTGCAATGTCGTCATAGCGGCGGTTTTTGATAAGACGCAGAGTAGTGCTTCGGAAGTCAGAGAGTTGGTCTAAATACATGCGGCAGCGATTCAGGTAGCGCGCTATATACTCCTCTTTCATCTTGTCGGTCATGCGCAGTTGGCTGTAGGTGCGTTGCAACTCCTCGTTGGTGCGTCCCACCTCGTCGAGGGCTTCTTGCAACTTAAGGTTGGCCACTTTCATTTGCTCATTGGCCTCCGCCAGTTGCTGGTTAGACAAAGCTTGCTTGCGACGCATCACTCTCAGCTTTATCATTTGCTTGCGCAAATACACCACCGTGCCACTCAAAGCAACAAGTAAGGCAATGAGCAAGTATATGAGCAACCGGTCGCGATGGCGCTGCGCCTTCTCTTGCTGCTTATATTGCTTGTCAATAATAGGGAAAATGTTGGAAACCTCAATGGCTCGCAGTCCGGCCTTACAAAAGTTGGCGTCCTCCATAGAGCAGAGCAAATAGGTGTAGGCACGTTTCACATTGCCTGTGCGGAACAGCACTTGTGCCAATATGGGCAAAGCTTGATATTCGCAAGTGCCTTTGCGCAAGTCGGCAATGGCGGTGAGCGTGAGGTAATAGGCAGCTTGTGTTGAGTCGTTGGCCAGCAAGCAGGCATGTGCCATGGTAAAGCATATATAGGGCATGGGGTTGCTCTCGCTCATCTTATTCACATAAGGCCGCAACAACGCAATGGCCTTCTGAGGCTGGCCAAGAGCGTTATACTTGTCGGCCTGTATAATGGCTCTGTGTACTCCCTGTGTCGCATTAATCGAGAGCAGTGAGTCGCGGTAATTCATAGTTTTTTCGGCCCAAAGATGGTGCTGTGTAGGGATTTTGGTGTAGTCGCTCATCCACCCATAGAGCGTACGTTTGGTGCGAAAGTAGTAAAGTTGCAAGTCGGCATGCTCATGGTTGATGAGGGAGTGTGGCACCTTTTCAAGTTCGCTGATAGCTTCAGTATATAAGGCCGAAACCGCATATATTTCAGCTTGAGCAATGTGGAGCGTGGCTTGCATTACAACATCACTCTTGTATTCGGGCAAACGGGTCATGGCATCAATGTACACCTGTGCAGAGTCCGTTTGATAGTGTGCGTACAGGTCAAAAATGTTTTTGTATATGTTATATTTGTTGTATCCCTTTGCCTTGCGTGCCAGTGCTTTGAGTTGACGTATTCGCTCGTAGTGCTTGGCATGGTATTGTGCTTTGTTCTTCACCATGTTGTCAAGCGTGAGCAGCAACTTTTGTGTAGACTCATTCAGCACCAGAGGCTTGCTTTGCGCTGAGGTGGATATTGATATTGAGGCGAAAAGGCTCACAAGTAGGGTAATCAGCAAGAATTGCTTCATGATAATGCGTCTGTAAAAGTGCATAAATGGGATTGGTTGTCGCGTCAAAGTTAATTTCTTTTTCGAAAATAGGGCTTATGCGGTGTAAGAAAAATAAATAACTATTTATATTTTTATCGTGGCTTGTGTTTGTTAAGTGATTGACTTTCAGCGAATAACGCTTTTCTGACGTTTATATTTTAATTATAAGCTCTTGCAAACAGAGCAATGTGATTGTAATTTTGCCCAAGTGATAACACGGCAAACACACAAAAACATTTTTACATACGCTTGGAGGCTGAAGATGATAAGGGCAATAATGTGAATGGTGCCCTTACATCTTCAAAGTCCGAAACCTTAATACCATCAAATTGCCAAAGGCTGGCAATATGCCAAAGGCAGAGCCTATTCATGCAACTCCTTAAATGTAACACCATTAACCCCATTATAAAGAATGAGCAAGCTATATACTCTCTTATTTGTATTGTTCACCCTGCTGCCCTTAAGTGCAAAGGGGCGTACACAGTCGTCGGTGCAAGTGCAGCCCGCCTTTTGGTGGAGCGGTATGGTTAATCCCACCCTGCAATTAGTGTTGCACGGACACAATATAGGACATAGCCAGGTAACGCTCAGTACTACTGACGTTAGCATTGACAGCATTGTGCGCCCGGTTAACAGCAACTATTTGTTAGTATATCTCAACATAGGCAGGGCACGTGCTCAGCGCTTCAATTTGCAGTTGCAATCGGGACGCACACGTCAGCGCATAGCTTATGAACTCAAGGCACGCGATGCAGCCCCTAAAGCACAAGGCTTTGATGCCGCTGATGTGCTTTACTTGCTCATGCCCGACAGGTTTGCCAATGGAGATGTGCGCAACGATGTGGTGAAAGGCTTGCGCGAGAGCACAGCAAGTCAGGCTCCTGATGCACGTCATGGGGGCGACCTGGCAGGTATGACCCGTCATCTTGACTACTTGGATAGCTTGGGCGTGACCACTATATGGCCCACACCACTACTGCTAAACGATATGCCTGCTGGTTCGTACCATGGTTATGCCATTACTAATTACTATGAGGTAGACCCTCGTTTTGGCTCAAATGCCGATTATCGTGATTTTGTGTCACAAGCCCATAAGCGCGGCATGAAGGTGGTGCAGGACATGGTGTTCAACCATTGTGGCAGCATGAACCCTTTGTTTGTTGACAGGCCCGACAGCACTTGGTTTAACAATAATAGCCATTATGTGCAGACCAGCTACAAAATAGCAGCCGTGACCGACCCACATGCCAGCAGCGCAGATGCGCAGAATGCGCAAGATGGGTGGTTCGTAGCCTCCATGCCCGACTTTAATCAGCGTAATCCGCACGTGATGCGCTACCTTATACAAAACGCTGTGTGGTGGATAGAGTATGCCGGTATAGACGGCATACGTCAGGACACTTACCCCTATGCCGACCGCCAAGCTATGGCGCGTTGGTGTGAAGAACTGAAAGCACAATATCCACACCTTAACATAGTAGGCGAAACCTGGTTGAACAACAATGTGGGGGTGAGTGCTTGGCAAAAGGACAGTCCGGTGGCCAAAGGCTTGTGTAACAGTCAGTTGCCCACGGTAATGGATTTTCCGCTAATGGGATTGCTTAATTCGGCACTTGATGAGCGCACCAATGAGTGGGATAAAGGTTTGGTACGCATTTATGACTATTTGAGTCAAGACAATGTGTATGCTGACCCTGCTCATTTGCTGACTTTTATGAGCAATCACGACACCGATCGCTTTGCCCGTGTACAAGCCCAGGCCATGCAGTCGTGGCGTTACCGGCAGGCACTCACTCTGTTGCTTAGCCTGCGAGGCATTCCTCAGCTATATTATGGTGATGAGCTGGCCATGGCTGCTAACAAAGGTAAGGGCGATGGCGCATTGCGTCAGAACTTTCCAGGTGGTTTTGCGGGCGATAGCATAAATGCCTTTACGGGCAGCCACATGACCCCACTTATGCAGCAAACGCATGACTTTACCCGTCGATTGCTGCAATGGCGCAAGCAGTGCGATGCTGTAAAGTATGGTAGCTTACGTCAGTTTACGGTGGCAGATGGCGTGTATGTTTACTCCCGCGAGTATAAAGGCCACACCGTAACGATAATGCTCAATGGCACAGATGCTCCAGCATGTGTAAGTTTGGCACGTTATGCTGAGGCTTTGCCAGCAAGCACAGCACGCGATGTGGTAAGTGGACGTACCCTCCGTCTTGACCAAGGAACCCTGCAATTAGACGTGCGTGGGGTAGTGGTGCTTGACTTTGCTAAATAGGTCTGCTCGTTGGTGAAAATGGTTGACGGGTTGACAGGTTAACGGGTTAACAGGTAAGTTTACCAAGTTTTTAAGGGTGGCACTCCCCTCACAGCACTTTTGGGGCAAATTGCTTGCATCTTGCACTTTTGCCTACACTCGTGCTGATTTTCAATGAGTTACGGAGTGTAGGTAAGATTGCTTTTTGTATGCACTACAGCCTACACACTGCACTATTTATCTACACTGCCTGCACTGTCTGCACAAACTCACATGCACAGGCGTAACACGTGCCGTGCCAGCAGGGTTTTGCGGCATAGGGAGGGCGTTAAACTTGTCGGAGCAATCGGATATCCGCCCTCCCTATGCCCGACAAACGCTCTGCCTATGCCGGAAATGCACACTGCCGCCTGCTATGAGTGTAGGTGGTAGTGTAGGTAAAATCTCACCTTGCCTACACACTGTATTGTAGTGATTATCAGTAAGTTGTGAGGCAAAGTGCAAGATGCAGGCAAAATACGGAAAAAGATTTTCCAGATAGTAATATTTTGATTTATAGGTTAGGTTTAGGTAATAAGATATCATTACAAGTAGGTGCGCCTGGTTTCTTTCATGTTATGGTTTGGGCGCCCTTGTTTTGTAATGTGTTTAGGATTTAATGTTTTACCATGTAAAATGGTATAGGAACCCCCTCCTTCGTGATGAAGGGGGGGCTTTTGTGTGGGTAAGCGTGTCGGAGCAGTTGCGCCCTACCAGTATAAGGTGGGGAGTTCAAAATTGGCATCAAAAATGAGATCGTTTTGGGAATTTCTATTCGTTGTTATGGTTGTCCGGTAAAACATAAGCATGCGAACGGACTCAAGCACCAAACGCAAGCACTAATGGGGGCGACGCGTCTCGCGTCGGGAAAAGATTCTGCCATTATTAAGTATGGTTCGTATCTTTCCTTTTAATTATCCCGACGCGGGACGCGTCGCCCCCATTAGTGCTTGCGTTTTTTTGCAGCGCGTTTCGGGCAACTTAAAATGTAACAAAAACGGTCGCGCTTTTGATGCCGCTTTTGAACACCCTGCCCTGAAAGGGCAAAAGCATTGAATGCGCGTTTTGGCGTTTTACCATACATCAACATTCTGAATCGATTACGGGCCAACTTGTTGTGATAAGAACTGTGTATATTGTTAACGGAAGTCATAAAACGTGCTTTATAACATATAATCATGTATTGTAGATGTGGCAAAACAGCAAGTTATGAGAGCGGCTCCCTTATATTGGGTTTATAAATTATAGGTGTGAGAAACATTGTAAGTTGTTGAATTTCAGCGACAATGCTTTTTGAAACGTTTATATTTTAGTTGTACCTCCTTTTATTCACAAATTCTTAATAGTAGTTTTGCAATGCGAATTGAGCAAAAGCTTTCGCAAACAAAATCATACGAAGTAGTAACACATAGCAACTACAACATAGGCAAAACATTATGAAGAATTTATGGTTTACCCTATCGCTTGCTTGCATATCAATGACAGCAGCGGCGCAAGACTTACAGTCGCCTAATGGAAATTTCAAAATGAATTTTTCACTCGACGCACAAGGTCGTCCTACATATTACCTAAAATATAAGGGGCGGGATATTATTAAGCCCTCGCACCTTGGGCTGGAACTCAAACAGGAAGACCCCAACAAGGCACAAGACTTTGAATTTAAGACACGTGCCGATGCTTCGAAATTGGCCCAAAAGGCTGATCTCATGACAGGCTTTGTTGAAACTGACCATACCACGGCTACTTTTGATGAAACGTGGCAACCAGTGTGGGGCGAGGAAAGTAGCATTCGCAACCATTATAATGAATTGTGTGTTACGCTGTCGCAGCCAAAGAATGAACGTGAAATAAAGATACGTTTCCGCATGTTTGACGACGGGCTTGGCTTCCGGTACGAATTCCCGGCACAGAAGAATCTTACCTACTTTACCATAAAAGAGGAACACACACAGTTTGCCATGGCAGGCGACCACACCGCATGGTGGATACCTGGCGACTATGACACGCAAGAGTATGAAACCGTTACCAGCAAGCTTAGTGAAATTCGTGGACTGATGAAGAGCGCAGTGACGCAGAACTCATCGCAAACCCCTATATGGCAGGGTGGGGTGCAAACAGCCCTTATGATGAAGAGTCAGGACGGACTCTACATAAACTTGCATGAAGCTGCTTGTATTGACTATTCAACCATGCACCTTAACTATGATGACAAGACAATGACCTTTGAAAGCTGGCTCACCCCAGATGCACGCGGCGACAAAGGTTACTTGCAAGCCCCGTGCACCTCGCCCTGGCGTACTGTCATAGCAGGTGAACATGGTGCTGACATATTGGCATCGCGCATGACGCTCAACTTGAACGAGCCTTGCAAAATAAAAGATACCTCATGGATAAAGCCTACCAAGTATATTGGCGTTTGGTGGGACATGATTACCAACAAGGGAACTTGGGCTTACACCAATGACTTCTCTACCGTAAAATTGGGCGAAACCGACTATGCACATGCCAAGCCTAACGGTACACACTCTGCTAATACCGAAAATGTGAAGCGCTACATTGACTTTGCTGCAGAAAATGGTTTTGACGCGGTACTTGTTGAGGGTTGGAACATTGGTTGGGAAGATTGGTTCGGACATGAAAAGGACTATGTGTTTGACTTTGTCACGCCTTACCCTGATTTTGATGTCAAGGCAATTCATGAATATGCTGCCTCGAAGGGTGTGAAAATGATTATGCACCACGAAACATCGGGTTCGGCCCGTAACTATGAGCGCCATCTTGACCAGGCTTACCAGTTTATGGTTGACAATGGTTACCCCGCAGTTAAGAGTGGCTATGTGGGCAACATCGTTCCACGCGGTGAACATCACTATGGCCAGTGGATGAATAATCACTACCTGTATTGCGTAACCAAGGCCGCCGACTATAAAATAATGGTTAATGCGCATGAGGCCACTCGCCCTACAGGTATATGCCGCACCTATCCTAACTTGATTGGTAACGAGAGCGCACGTGGCACAGAGTATGAGAGCTTTGGTGGTAACTCGGTGGACCACACCACGATATTGCCTTTTACACGTTTGATTGGTGGCCCGATGGACTACACTCCGGGCATATTCGAAACAGATTGTTCAAAAATGAATCCTTCAAACACCAGTCGTGTGCGCACAACCATTGCTCGCCAATTAGCTTTGTATGTAACCATGTACAGCCCCTTGCAAATGGCAGCCGATGTGCCAGAGCATTATAAGGAGCACATGGACGCATTCCAATTTATCAAAGATGTGCCTGTTGATTGGCAAAAGAGTGTTTACTTGGAGGCTGAACCTGGTGACTATGTAACGATAGCCCGTAAGGATAAGCACTCTGAAAATTGGTTTGTAGGTTGCTCGGCTGACGAGAATGGCCATACTTCCAAGCTCAAACTCGACTTCCTTACTCCTGGCAAGAAATATTTGGCCACTATTTATGCTGATGCCAAAGATGCTTCGTGGGATAAAACCCCTAAAGCTTATACCATTACCCGCAAGGTGGTGACTAACAAAACGAACTTGAAACTGCATGCTGCAAGTGGTGGCGGTTTTGCTATCAGCATTGTAGCGCAGTAAGAGGGGAGGGAGTTTTAAGTTTTAAGGTTATGAGGTTATAAGGTTAGTTTTAAGTTTTAAGGTTATGAGGTTATAAAGTAACCTTTGAGAGTCCTACACGCAGAGGTAACTTTATTCAAGTTTTAAGTTTTAAGGTTATGAGGTTATAAAGTAACCTTAGAGAGTCCTACACGCAGAGGTGACTTTATAACCTTATAACCTTAAAACTCATAACCTAAAAACTCATAACCTAAAAACTCAAACCTCAAAGATTCTTTCACGCAATTCACTAATACTTCTTAATATCATGAACAAGAAGATGCTCAACTCCAAGCTTTTGTCGCTGATGCTGGCAGGAGCAAGCCTTCCGCTCGGTGCTTTGGCACAGGGCCTCACGGTGAGCGGACATGTGCAAGACACTACGGGCGAGTCGGTAGCCTATGCTACTGTAACTGTGCCTGGGTCGAAAACGATGACGCTGACCGATGCGAATGGTAATTTCAAACTTAACGTAAAGCCCGGCGCGACCCTTCGTGTAACCTATATTGGTTACAAAACGGCTACCGTAAAAGCTGATGGCACAGTGGTAATTACGCTTGAGGATAACTCAATGCTGAATGAAGCTGTGGTTATTGGTTATGGCACAGCTAAGAAAAATGACCTGACGGGTTCGGTAACAGCTATCAAGCCTGATGATAAGAACCATGGCCTGCAAACTTCGGCCCAGGATATGATTCAAGGCAAGGTGGCAGGTGTTAATGTGGTGAGCAGTAGTGGCGCTCCTGGTGGTGCCGCAACAATACGTATTCGTGGTGGCTCTTCGCTGAATGCTAAGAATGACCCATTGATTGTAATTGATGGTCTTGCCATGGATAACGATGGCCTTGAAGGTTCACCCAATGCACTCACACTGGTAAATCCTAACGATATTGAATCCTTCACGGTGTTGAAGGACGCATCGGCTACCGCCATCTATGGTTCACGTGCCTCGAATGGCGTTATCATCATCACGACTAAGAAGGGACGCAAAAATACCCGTCCGCATGTGTCGTACAATGGTAATGTGTCAGTAAGCACCAATACCAAGTATCTGGAAGTGCTCAATGCACAAGAGTTTATTGACTTGATACGCCGTCGCACGGGGCTGACCGATGATGCTGCTTGGCAAGCTTCAGAGTATTATAACTCATTGGGCTATTGGAATGCTGCAGGCGAACACCACTTTGCCGACACCGATTGGCAAAAGGAGATATACCGTACAGCTGTATCAACTGACCATAACATCACTTTAAGCGGTGGCATCAAGAATATGCCCTACCGCGTAAGCTTTGGTTATACCAACCAAAAGGGTACGCTCAAGACGTCAGACTATAGCCGTTACACGGGTAGCTTCAATCTTTCGCCCACCTTCTTGCATGATCACTTGTCGGTTAACCTCAATGGTAAGTTCATGTATTCACGCTCATCATATGCTAACACTGATGCCATAGCCCAGGCATTGAGCATGGATCCTACCAAGCCCATTTATGATGATCGCGCTGAGGCAAAGGAGTATGGTGGCTTCTGGCAATGGCCTGCTACGGCAGACTTTGGTGACAGCGAATGGACACATTCCAGCAACAGCCAGGCTATCGGTAACCCTGTAGCGACTTTGTTGCAGCAAGAGAACATTGGCAAGAGCCGCTCATTGCAGGGCAACCTTGAGTTGGACTACAAGGTGCATGGCTTTGAAGACTTGCGCTTGCACGTGAATGGTGGCATGGAAGTGGCCCATGGCCATAGCGATAAAACTTGTTTGCCCACCGACTATGGACATCTGTACTATGGCAGCAAGGGGTGGAATGAGGCCGACAAGTATAACCTCTCGCTCAATATGTATGCACAGTACGCTAAGAACTTTACTGAGGCACATCATTTTGATGCCATGTTGGGTTATGAGTGGCAACACTTCCACCGCGAATCGGACTTTAGCTATCCTGTTTACTACCCGTCAACTCACTTGACGCACCCTGGTGAACTGACCAATCCTAACTACTTTGCTGAGAAGAACAGCTTGTTCAAGACCGAATACTATTTGGTTAGCTTCTTTGGCCGTTTCAACTATAGCTTGCTGAATCGCTACCTCATTACCTTCACGCTGCGTGACGATGGTTCATCACGTTTTTCAAAGGATCAGCGTTGGGGCCTATTCCCTGCAGCCGCCTTTGCTTGGAAAGTAAAGGAGGAGAACTTCTTGAAGGACGTAAAGGCCGTGACCGACTTGAAGCTTCGTCTGGGCTGGGGTGTCACTGGTCAGCAAGAGCATGGTTATGGCGACTATGTTTACATGCCTAACTACTCACAGAATGTGGCCGGAGCTTTCTATCCTATAGTAGGTGATGGCACAACTTATCGTCCGGAAGCTTATAATAAGGATTTGACTTGGGAAAAGACGACTACTTACAACGTAGGTCTTGACCTCGGTTTCTGGAATAACCGTGTAATAGCCAACCTCGATTGGTATTACCGCAAAACAACCAATTTGCTGAACACGGGCTTTGTGGCAGTAGGTTCAAACTTTAGCAGTAGCGTGCTCAGCAACATTGGTTCACTGCATAACACAGGTGTTGAAGCCATGTTGACCGTACGTCCTGTTCAAACCCGCGATTGGGGTTGGGAGGTGTCGTACAACATAGGTTGGAACAAGAATGAGATTGACGAGCTCGTAGCCTCACAGGGTCCTGACTATTACATACCTAACGCTTATTGCTCGGGTGGTAAAGCCACAGCCGACAACATGATTAAGGCTTGGAAGGCAGGCGAGGCCGCCAGTGCTTTCTATGTGTACCAGCAGGTATATGACGAGAACGGACAACCCCGCTTTGGTGAGTTTGTTGACCGCAATGCTGATGGCGTGATTGACTATAGAGACCGCTACTTCTACAAAAAGTCTGATCCTGACGTAACCATGGGCCTTAGCACCAAACTTACTTATAAACGCGAGTTCGGGATAAGGATTGCGTAAAAAATTAGGGTAAAACGAGCCAAAATAGTTCGCTTTACCCTTTGCTAATTCATTGATTATTAGTAACTTTATAGTGAAACAAAAAACAAATTACTAATGATTAGCAAGGACAAAATTACTGAAATTTTCTGCATCGCAGACGACTTTTGCAAAGAACTTGAGAAAGAATTCGCAAAAAAAGTACTTCCAGATAGTGATAATGCGCCCAAAAGGCACCGCAAGCGTATGATGTCTGATGCAGAAGTCATCACTATACTGATTTGTTTCCACTTTAATTCTTACCGCAATTTTAAGCACTATTATCTGTATTGTGTACGAACAGTGTGGAAGGATTTATTTCCAAAAACCTTTTCATACAATCGTTTTATAGAGATTATGCCTCGTTGTTTCGTTGCAATGACGATGTTCTTAAAATTAGCAGTGTTCGGTAAATGCACAGGTATTAGTTTTGTTGATAGTACGTGCATTCCTGTTATACACAACAAGCGCTTTTACAGCATGAAAGTTTTCAA
>OLQN01000356.1_pt1 | contig 42398 bp, 37 predicted proteins | sample 1673181 | NCBI WGS metagenome assembly OLQN01 (sample SAMEA3136763, study PRJEB25190) | human gut metagenome | biome: human gut; feature: human-associated habitat; material: faeces | place: Austria | collected 2013
GAGGGCAAAGGCGGCATTCTGAAACAGAGGCTGCCCGCCAAAGGCGTGGGTCAGCCCCGTGATCTCCAACAAACTCATGGTATTGCTTGTCATCCTTTCTGAAAAACGAAAGCGGGCACAGGGGCCCTCGCCCCTCTGCCCGCGCTCCTCTGCGGTCCAAAAAAGCGATGGACGAAACATCGTCCATCGCCTGCAAAATGGGTACGGGAAGCCGGAGCGCCCTCTGGGCCGCCCTACCGCTTCCCGATGAAACCCAACCGCGGTTCAGCCGCGCAGCTCTGCACAATGTTTCACCGGTTCGGATTGTGCAGAGCGGAGTCTTTTTACCCGTTTGTCAGTCAGATGAAAGTTCATTGGCTGTTCTCCTTGCTATGATACGCTCTCAACCATAGCACAGGTCCCCGGCTTTGTCAAGCCGGGGACCTGCACGGAGAGGCAGCCGCCTCAGGCGGCCAGATTGCGGACGATATTGAAGATGGAGATGGCCAGCACCAGGAGCTGGACGGCGTTGAAGGCCTTCTCCACCGCCGCCTCGGAGCACTTCTTGTTGAGGCTGGCCCCGATAAAGCCGCCGGCGATGGCGCCCACGATCATGACCGGGGCGATGGACAGGTCGAACACTCCGAAGCCGGTGGTGAGGGCCACGGTGGCCAGCTTGGAGATCTGGGCGAAGAGGATGGTCACCAGGGAGCACACCGTGGCCGTCTTGGTGTCAAAGGAGAACAGGTAGATGATGAGGGCCACGTTGATGGGCCCGCCGCCGATGCCCAGGAAGGAGGAGCAGACGCCCAGGAAGACGCCCACCAGCAGGGACACCACCACGCCCCGCAGCTCCCGGCTGGGGATGCGGCTCTTGTTCTTCATGTAGAGGAACACGGCCAGGATGAGCAGGGAGAGCACCACGTTCTGCACCACGGTGACGGCGGAGTTGGCCCGGAGGGCGTCCACGATCACCTGGAGCAGCTTCTCCCCCGCCAGACCGCCCGCCACCGAGCCCAGGGCCAGGGGGATGGCGGTGCCGAAGGGGATTTTGGTACGGGCCAGCATCTGCTTGCCGATGGACACCACCGACATGGAGAACACCGTCAGGGAGGAGAGCACGCCGATGGTCTGCACATCAAAGCCGTGGAGCACGTCCATCAGCGGCTTGATGATGACGCCGCCGCCCATGCCGGTGAGGGAGCCCACCGTGGTGGCGCCGATGGCGATGAGGAAGTAGAGCACGTACTGCAAGGGAACGCCTTCTTTCGATGGAATTCAGCGCCGGCTCAGCCGCCGCAGGGGGTGCCGCCCACGGGGGCGGAGTTGAGGGCGGGGTCCTTCATGCAGAGGTGGACGGCGGCGGTGGTGAAGGTGCGGGGCAGGGCCAGGATGTTGGGGTTGGGGCCGGTGTACTTGCGCATGGCGTCGGCCAGGGCCTCCTCGAAGGTGGCGCGGGTCTTGAGGCCCATGCTGCGGGCGATGCCCGGCTCCCGGGCGCCCACGATGTAGATGGCGCTGGTGTGCTCCTCGGCCAGATGGCCGCAGCTCATCATGGAGAAGCCGTGGAAGGGGTGGAAGGCGTTGGCGAAGCGGTACTTGCGGATGTACTCCTCCTTGGTGGCGAAGTACTCGCCGTACCGGTTCATGTCGGGGAGGATGTTCATGTAGTCGTGCTGGAACAGGTCGTACAGCTCCCGCAGGTAGGGCCAGCGCTCGTCGTGGAAGTAGCCGTCGCAGATGGAGGAGACGATGAACACGCACCGGTCGCTCATGATGCGCCTGTGGCGGATGACCTGGGCGGACAGGGCCTGCATCATCTGGATGGGGTTGGTGCCCATGCCGTTGCCGTAGTGGAAGTTGGTGGGCATGCCGAAGACGATGATATCGTACTTCTTCTCCGCCCAGTGGACATAGGTGCGCTTGTCCGCCATCTTCCAGGACACGGGCTGCATCTCCCTGGCCCAGCCGGAGTGAATCTCGATCTGGCGGCTCTTGGTGTCCAGCACGGCGTCGCAGCAGAAGAATTTCTTGCCCATCTTCTCCTCCATCCGCATGCCCTGCTGGTCGAACTTGTGCCGCATCTCGCTGTTCGTGGACACGGGCACGAAGTCCTGCCGGTGCATCACCTGGGGCACGTGGTGGGCGGAGATGCTCCGCCAGTGGGAGATGCCGGTGGCGCAGTGCTTGTAGCCGCCGGAGTAGCCGCCGTAGGGGTTGCCCTGGGTGTGCCCGATGAGCACCGCCACGTCCGCGTCATAGACGTACTTGTTCATGATCACGTGGTCCCCCTGGGCGGTGTAGCCCAGGTCCACCAGGTGGTCGTAGTCCTCGCTGTCGTGGCTGGTGATCTGGCCGGTGGGGTAGAACTCGCCGAACAGCTCGGGGCCCAGGATGGTCTGCATCTCGGCCACGGTGGCCCGGGGGTGCAGGCCGTTGGAGAACAGCAGCAGCACGTCCTTCTGCTCCACCCCGGCGGCGTACAGCTCGTCCAGGCAGGCACGGATGGCCACCTTCCGGTGGCTGGTAGGCTGGTTGCCCCCCTTGACGATGTCCGGAATGACGATGACCACCGACTTGCCCGGCCCGGCCAGCTCCTTCAGCGGGGGCATGCCGATGGGGTTGCGGATGGACGCCAGGGTGGCGGCGTACAGGCTGTCCCAGTCCTGGGGCAGACAGGGCGGATCCGCTACCGTCTCCCCGGGGATGAAGATGTCCGTGCTGTCGGGCAGCTCCGCGCCCAGCAGGCCCTGCCCGTATTCAAATTCCAGTTTCACAAAATCACCTCTTCTAATTTACGCAAATTTGCTTTAAGAAAAGTTAAGTTTATTCCTAATACTTTTTATCACTATATAATATTACTAAATTACACCAAGATATTAACACACCATATTATTAACTTCAACAATATTACTCAAACTTTGGCACCCATCTTTAAGCAATCGATTGTTTTTTGTGCTAATTTTATTGATTTAATACAATATAGAGTAGTATACCTTTTACATATTGCACATAATGTAAAAAATTTTACAAATATCTTGCCACTTGGCACGAGAGTTCATAAAATTTCTTAAGTGTATCTCTTGTTTTACTCAAAATTTGTGTTAAAATAATAACAAATTATTCAAACAGGGAGGCATATCATGACACTCAAAGAAATTGCGAAAGAAGCGGGCGTTTCCATCTCCACTGTCTCCCGTGTTTTAAACCAGCCAAACACCAAAGCGGCCAGCGCTCAGGTACAGGAGCGCATCTGGAACATTGTTCGAAAAACCGGGTATGTCCCCAATCCAGTCGCACGCGAGCTCCGGCATGCTTTACAGCCCACCCCGGTTATGCAGTCTATCTACGGATTAATTGCCTGTTCCCCCGGGGAGGTACGGGATGACCCCTTTTTCCCCCGCATTATCTCCAGTATTGAGCAGGAAGCATTTCAAAGCAACTTTGTACTGAAATACACCTATTCCATGCTGGAATTTCAAACTCCGGCGGCAGCACGCCAGTCCGGGGGCTGCGACTCAGACAACCTGATCATTGTGGGACGGTTTCAGCCCTCGCTCCTCACCTCCATGAAAAAACGATTCCGCAATATTGTCTATGTTGGCCTCAATAATCTGGAGGCTGAATGTGACCAGGTACTCTGTGATTGTTTTTTTGCCGTTCGGGATACCGTACGCTATTTTTATGACCGGAATCATCGGAATATCGCTTTTATTGGAGCAGAGCAGGAGGGACGCTACCGCGGCTATTTAGAAGGGCTCCGCCTATGCGGCCTGCCCCCTTGTCCGGAGCATCTGGTTCAAATCAATACGCTCTCCATGGACGGCGGTCTTCAGGGTATGAAGCAGCTTCTCAGCCAGAACCGCAACATTACAGCCGTCATCTGCGCCAATGATATGACCGCTATCGGCGCGCTTCGGGCCTGCAGGGAGTTGGGCGTTCAGGTTCCTGACGAAATTTCCATTATTGGAATTAACGACATTCCAAACGTCCGCTATGTCCAGCCCAAAATAAGCAGCATACACGTCCCTTTGGATGAAATGGGCAAGATGGCAGTCCGTACCCTAGCCGACCGAATCAATGGCGGTCACCAACTGCCCGTTAAAATTAGCTTGCCCTACCATATCGTCGAACGCACCAGTTGCATGCCCTGCGCCAGACCTTCCGGAAACATGCAGACGTAACTGTGCGCAACATATCTCCCCGCTCCGACGCATATACATGCCCCGTGAGAATCATTGCGGGGAGTGTTGCTGTTTGAAAGGGAACATCGAGGAGCGCGCCTGCCAGCTGGCGCTTTACATCATAGAGAACAAAGCGACGGTGCGCAGCGCGGCCCAGAGGTTCGGCATCAGCAAATCCACGGTCCATACGGAAGTGATAAATTAGAACGGTTAATATGGGCGATAGAGTAAGAAGCCCATGTAGGCAAATAGGCGGCATAGATCAGTACCGGGAACGGGCTGGTCTATGCCGCTTATTTTGCATTTTGGAGGAAGTGTGACCACACACTCCGACAAAATAGGGTTTCCAAAGGGTACCCCTTTGGCACACGACTTTGCTTGCAAAGTGTAGTGTGTTATACCTGCTGTCACGACTGATGGGTAAAATGAGGGTTTCGCCGGATGGAAACACTCGTTTTGCCCGGCAGGAAAGCGGACAGGTTTTTGCGGACGGGAATGAGCAAAACACTGGGCGGTTTCGGGAGTGGTAGCAGGTATATTGGCTATTACTGGAATAATCTATTTATCTCTTGATCAATATGCTGTTCATAAGCATCAAATTGACCTTTATCATACGGCGTTTTACTATCATAACAATCTATCAGTTTAAACGGAACTCCATAATCACTTACTTTACGTGCATTGGGAGAAAGGGCATTGTATTCAAGTTTTTGAAGAAGTAACCCCAATCCAGCCACATCTTCCATAGAGATATTCTCTGACTTTGAGATTTGATATCGGAAGAACACATCAAAAAGGCCGAGATATTTTACTAAATGATACTTAAAGACATTGTAAACGAAGTCAGCTACTTGCCGCATTGCTTCATCCTTTGTTTTTGGATTATCTTTCCGTCCGACATAATATTGTACCATTGAAAGAAAACCGCCCGAAAGATATGAACTCAATAGATTTGTTATCAATGAGTACTGATTTTGTCCCACTCGTATTACAATAAGTTGTTTAAGTTTTTCTTCGCGTACAACGGGCAAGATAATATCCATAATGGCTTGAAATCCGGGCCAATATAGTCGATGTGCATTGCTGCCTGCCAATGTTATTGAAACACGTTTAATATCTTCAATAGTCCACCATGGCACACTTGAAATATAACTATATAATGTTAATTTATCTTTTGGTCCAACAACCCGAAAACAATCAAATACGTCTGATGGGATTTCAGATGCAATAATCTGAGCTTGGATATCTTCTTTATCTTGGCGTTCAACTTCAGATAAATATTTATCTTTTGTTATCTGGTAATCAACATCCGTTTTCGGGAAAGTTATATAGTTAAAACTCAAAATCCAGCAATATCAGGGCTCAAACGGTCAAGGTGTAGGAGTAGTCAAGAAATAGCCGACTCTCCTACACCTTTTTCCGCTCTTAATTGCGAGGAACACCCTCGTCCATTCGGGGCTGGCTCTCCTGAAGGAAATCCCTCTTTTTCAGACGCTCCTTATAGACCTCTCGAATGTTCTCAATGGCCAGGACCGCCCGGTTATTCGGATAATCCTCATGTTCGTCGCAGTACCGCTCATACTCGTCGATTTTCACCAGCACCTCCACAAACTCCTCTTTTGTGTGATAAATGGGCCGGAGCAGTTCGTTGTTGAAGTGCAGAATTTGAGCCCGGCAACTGTCAGCGGTGCGGCGGCCATCCGTCTCGATATGTTCGTCCAGTTTCGCTCCGATTTCATCGAGTCTGCCGGATATGTCGGCGTTGATGGCTTTCCCAATGGCTTTAGCCAATGCCGACCATGGATTGATTTTGATGGGGGCGATCTGTACCAGGGTCATCAGGATCAGGAGCAAGCTGCCCCCACCAAGAAGAAAATCTTTGATAGTCAAAATTTAACTTCCTCCTGTTTGCGTTAGACCTCGGCATGCAACATTCCAATAAGCTCCTGGTACTCGCTCTCAGTGACCTTGCCCACAGCGAAGAAAATGTCGATTTTCTCTTCCAGACCCTCAGTTTGGCCTCTTTCAATCATACGTTTCAGAGTACGGTACAACATAATGAAAACCTCCTTCTTCTTAAATAGAAATATCCGTCAAACCAAGCTCCAGCATGGTCAAACGGTATTCCTGATCCACGTTCATGGCGTCCATGTCTCGCATGGCGCTGTCTGTCTTGGACTGCGCCTGATACAGAGCCTCGTTGCTGAGGTCGATCTCATTGTCCATGCCTTTCTTCAGAAACTCCTCATAGTTGTCTCGGACATTCTGGACAATGCCGTCCCAGGTTTCCACCTCCACATGGTACTCGTCGTACTCATATCCGGTGAACTCCTCGGTCTCTGCCGGTTTCACATTTTGAAACAGCCGTACAAGGCTTCGGTTGGTTCCCGGGATCTGCTCCACGGTAAACTTCCCCGGATCGACCATTCCCTGTACTTTCATAGGTGCCACTCCTTTCAGGCCGCCCGATAAGGCGGATATAATCGTTGCAGCCGCCGACATTCCCTTCGGACGACTTTCTTGAGATTGAACATGGTATTCGGCTGGTAATACCGCTCCAATATTCGCCGACTGTTGCACTTGCGGAGCTGCCCCAGTCTTGAGATCAGTCCGGACGCCCTCTTGAACGAGATGACCCGGTTCCGGTCTCTCCGGTGGTAGTAGGTGTGCAGCGCCCGCTTGAGCCGGAACAGGTTGTGCTTTCGGAGGATCGTGTACCCATGCCCGAAACGATAGCCCAACGCAGACGGAATTCTTGGCCAGCGGTGCCGCTGCTTTTTCTCAGGCAGGGCATCGTGGGCTTTCTCCACTTTCGGCGTAAAGCCAACCCGGAAGATCTGCCAATTTCCCTTCAACCGCAAGCCCACCTCGGCCAGCCATGCCCGGACATCCTCCAGCAGCCGCCTCAGTTTCCGCTTATTGGGGCCGAAGATGGTGAAGTTATCCATCTGCCGCAGATAGTGGCTCACGCCATATTGCTTTTGGTGGATCATCAGATCCAGCGGCTGGAGCAGCAGATGCAGGAACCATGCAGAGAAGAACGCGCCGATCAGGACTCCGTACTCCATCAGCGCGTCGCACAGCCAGAGCGTTTCCCGGTCCTTGAAGAGACGTTTCAGCGCATGGATGACATACGGCGGGTCCACCTCCACAAAGCAGTGGTGAATATCGCACTCCGCACAGTATTGGGTGCCCACTGGGTCGTTCTTCATCCATTTCTTCAAAACCTTTACGCCATAGGAGTTGCCGCGCCCCGGCACGCTTGCGATGCAATACTTGTCCATGCTCCGCCTGATGTGCGGAATCATGGGTTGCACCACCGCATGGTGGACATACTGGTCCGGCCACAAAAGCGGCTCGTTGATATCCCGCCATTTCCCTTTGCCGCTGTCCGCGTTCCGGTCCCATTTCCGCCGTTGCAGGGGTTTATGCATATGCTCGTCCCCGGTCACCAGGTCTTCGATGAACTTGCGGAGTTTCACCACATATTCATCGATATGCGCCTCGATTTCCATAACCTTCTTATTCAGGCTGTGGTCGCCGTTACGCCGATGTCCCCGGTTGACCTCCTGAATGGCCAGGCGAAGATTTTCATCGGAGATGATTTGTTGGTAAATTCTAACTCGTTTCATCAGGGATAGTGTTCCTCCTTGTAGCCTCACAACTGTTCCATCGCCGCGGGTGGTTCCGGGGCGGGACCCGGCCCGAAGTGTACTAAGCTGTGTCCTGACGGCTCATCTTCAGCAAGTGCTGCGCGGTCAACGATGCGTAATAGAAAGGGTGAGGAACCCTGACTACCAAAAGGAGGTTTAGCCATACCCGACAGGTCCTTCGACCTGCGTCTGCTTCAAGAAGGCGACAGCCGATGTTGGAGTTGGAGTTCGACGTGTTGTTGTAGTTCACGTAGAAAGGCCCGTGATTCTGGTTCTGGTTATAGTTACCGCCATGGTGCAGGCACGGGTTACTACCGTTGAAATTCCAGTTATCCGGGACATCGTCTGCTGCAAAGTTGACCCCGCGCTTTCCCCTTACCAAAGGAAAAGCGGTTTATAAGAGCAAAAATCGCTCCATTTTGAAATTGAAAAACGGCGGAGGTTGGGGGAAGGGACTGCGGTCCCCTCACCCCAAACCCCCTCCTCCACAGGGGACTAGGTCACGCCGCCTTCGGCGGGCGCTCCTGGAGGCGACAGCCGATGTTGGAGCTGGAGTACGACGCGCTGCTGCAGTACACGCAGAAAGGCCCGTGATTCTGGTACTGGCCATAGTTACCGCCATGGCGCAGGCACGGGCTACTACCGTTGAAATACCAGTAATCCGGGACATAGGTAGTCGTACTGCCAGAAGATTCGGTGGGGTAAAGCGCCCACTCCAGGCCGCTTTGAGTCGGGATGGCGAAATCGCTGGGGTAGCCGCTGGTCGGCTTGCCCACCAGGACCCCGTTGGCGCTGTCGCTGAACTGGTTGGGATTCTTGATGACGTTCAGGCCGCTGCTGGTGTAATAACACCCGTCCATCCAGTCGTACACGTTGTCCCACCAGCCCTCGATGTTCCGATACTGGCAGAACCCGTAAGAATCCCGGTTGGCCGCCGTGGTTCCCGTGTGGTACTTCATGGCGTCCGTCTTGCCGTTGTTCTCCTTGGAGCCACTGGCCGAACAGCCCCGGCCGATGCGTTCACCGTTCCAGTCCGCGAACTCCACCAGGAACAGCATGTTCACGTACCACATCTGGGCAAAGTCCAGCTGCCAGATGTTCGTCCCCAGGTTGTGGATGCGAGTCCGGGCCGTGCTCCGGGTAATATCTACCTGCTGTGCCTTGTTGGTCTCCGACTTATAGGTGCCGCTGGCGCAGTGGTAACGTCCGATATAGGAGAAGTCCAGTTCGCCAAGGCCGTCGCCCCGGTCCATGTTCACCGGGTCCACATGGAACCCCTCCACCGGGCCGTCCGCGATTTGCAGCTTCAGCTTCTTCCCCGTTTTGGTCCACTTGTACCAGTATTTGGGCTCCTTCACCATCACGCCCCCGGTCCGGGTCGTTTTGGTCATGTCCATCCACGGGTACAGGTTGTCAAAGGGGGAGGAACCGCCGCCGTTGTTTACCGCCGGATTGGGATCGCCGAACCCGGCCGCCCCGTCCGTGCGCTTGCCTTTGGTGGAGCCGCTGCTGGTCCAATCCCACTCCACGCCATAGATGGTGACGAACTGAGCCTTGACCTGCACCTGCTTGTCCGCGCCGGCCAGATAGTTGGCCCCCTCTGCCACCTTGACGGTGATGGTGGCGGCGCCTGTGGTGTCCTTTACGCTGTTCACTGTCACTTCCCCCGTGACCTGGTTGATGCTGCTCACGGTAGCCACGCTCTGATTGTTGGAGGTGGCGGAGATCACGCCGTCCCCCTTCCGGGTCACCGTGAATTTGGCGCTTCGGGCGCTGGTGTTCAGGGTCACAGCCGCGGGGCTTACCGTCACCACCTGGTCGCCCTTGGCAATAGACCAGGTCGCGGTCTTGCCGCCCACGTCGCCGTCCCACCACTGGTGGTTGGAGTCCGGCGTAAAGGTGGCGGTGTATCCCGTCCCGGCGTTGATTTGAGGCTCCACCGAAACGGTCATCTTATTGCTGTCATAGTTGCTGTCCCAGGATGGGGTCTTGGGGTTGCCGTCGTACTTCGGCACATTGCTCTGCTTGGGCACCGCCGCCAGGCTGGCCCGGCCAATGGTCCAGTTTACCGTCTTCTTCCCGGTGGTGCCGTCCGACCACATGCCTTTCAGCAGGGTAAAGGTGGCGGTATGGGTGCCCGCGTTGGTCTGGGGCGTCACCGATACCGAGGAATTCTCCTGGTCAAAGTTGTCCCACTCCGGCGTCTGCGGCGCGCCCGTATAGACGGGAGAGCCCTTCTGCACCGGGATGGGTACGATGACGCTGGTGATGGTCCAGATGACCTCCTTGGCCCCGGTGGAGCCGTCCCACCACTTGTAGTTGGGCGTGGGGGTGAAGGTGGCGGTATAGTCCTTGGCCTCTGTGCCGAACCGCTCCCCGCCGATGGTCAGCTTGCTGGTGTCATAGTTGTCCCAGGTGGGGGACTGGGGCTTTCCATTGGCCGCCAGCACATTGCTCTGCTTCGGCAGCGAAGCGATGACCGCCCGGTCGATAACCCAGCTTACGGTCGCCTCATTCTGCCCTCCGGGGAATACATAGCCATAGTTTAGAACAAACTTGGCGGAATAGGTGCCTGCGTTTACGCCATTGGTTTCTCCGGAAATGGTCATCTTTCCGGTGTCATATCCGGTCCACGCCGGCGTCTTGGTCTCTCCGTCATAGGTCGGAACTCCATTTTGAACCGGGACGGCCACCTCGATGGAGTTCACCGTCACCGCCAGGCTTGCGGTCTTGGTCACGCCCTCGTAGGCGTACTGGATCTGCACCGCCTGCTGCCCCAGTGCGGAGAACGCGTCCGGGGAGTGGGTGTATCCGGAGACTTCCTCCGTGGATTCGTCCGAATAAGTGGCTGTGACCACCATTCCGGCCGGATCAAAGCTCTCCAGATACTGGTATGTCATCTTTGTCGGGTTTGCCGTGATTGCGATGGACACCAGCACCTTCTTCACCGTCACGGGTACGCTGGCCGTCTTGGTGATCCGCCCCTCCGTGTAAGTAATGGTCACCTCCGTGACCCCATCCGTCAAAACCTGAGGCGAAATGGTGTAGCCGGTCACATCCGAAGTAAGACCATACCCATAGCCCGCCGTGACCACCATGCCGGTCGGGTCAAAGGACTCCCCGGACTTATAGATTGTCTTGTTGGGCTGCTTGGTAATTGTCAGGGTCTCCAGCTTCAGAGCGCCGCCGCCACCGTTGCCGCCGGTCATGTTGAAAACCTTGCCGACGTTAGCGTTACTCATTGCTCTGCTCGACCTCCAGTCGCAAAATAGAAATCGTCAGGTTCTCCGTGGGGGTGACCTCGCACCGGAACGTGACCTGACCGTCCGTTGTAATGTTATCGGCTTTTACGCCGGTCTCGCTTGCCGCCATAAAGCAGTCTGCGTCGGCGCATACAATGTACCAGTATTTGCCGTCAGCCAGGAGGAACTCGTCCTGCACGGTTTGAGCTCTGCCGCTCCACTTCTCGGCCGGCAGAGTGACGGTGATGCCGGCATGCTGCGCGCTTTCCAGCAGAGGGATCATCGAGTCCAATAGTTCGTTGATGCGGATCAGGGTGTCCTGTTTCCCCCGCTCTGCCAGTGCCCGTAACTGCTCTATGGTGGTGAGTTGTTTCTCTGCCATATGAGAGCTCCTTTCGGGAAATATAAAAAAGGGGGACGGGAATCTATGCCCCCATCCCCCCCCCTTAACGGAGCCGTTTAAGGCTCCTCTTCAGTGGCGCCGAAGACCTCATCCAGCATGGACTGCACCTCGGTGTCCTCAGCCACAGCCATGTCGTCCAGCTTCTTCTTGTCCTCCTTGGACATCAGGCCGTCCTTCTCGGCGGTGGCCTTCTCATAGGTGGTGTCCTGGGCGGGGATGCCCAGCTTGGTGATATCCTCCTTGGTCACGTTGCCGCCCATCACCACATGGCCATTGACGTCGCTGCCCACCTTCTTGAATCCGGCCTCCACGGCGGAGCCGGCGGGGTGGGTGTAGACCACAGTTTCTTTGCCATTGATTTTGATGTTGCCGTTGATCTCAGACTTCTCCACCTTGGTCGCGTCCGGGGCAATGCCGGCCATGGCGGCAGCGATCTTACCCTCAATGGCAGCCATCACAGTGGCGTAGTCATCCTCCTCGCCGCCGATGCCGTCCACAATGGCCTGGAGCTTGCCCAGGGCGGTGTTCATGGCGGCGGCGTCATCGGGGTGGTCCTGAATCCACTGGGCGATCTCGGTCAGGGTGTCCAGGGACTCCTGAGCGCCTTCGGGGATCAGCTGCTTGGCCAGCTCCTCGTTGGCAATGGTGCGGGCGCTCTTGCCAGTGTCGCTGCCGACCAGCGTCGCCAGGTCAGTGGCGGAGGCCTTGCCGTTCAGAACTGCTCTCAGGGCGGTATCCAGGTCATCCTCAGAGACCTGGGCCTTGTAGGCCAGGGCGGCCAGGCCCTTCACCGTCACGTCCCTACCGTTGACGGCGAGGGTGCCGTTGGTGGTGCCGGTGGCGATCAGGATGTCCACCATCTTTTCCGCGATGGACAGGGCGGCGCCGTTGACCTTGACGCCTACCAGGGCCTTGGAGTCGACCTTATCGATCTCGCCCTTGGTGCGCTGGGCCAGCATCTTCAGCTGGTCAAGAGTAGTGTGCTTAGACATAGATATGTCCTCCTTAAATGTATTTGTTTACGGCTCGTCGCCGAAAACATCGTCAAGAACGTCCTCCACCTCTTCGTCGGTGGCCGTATTCCCCGGATGCTCCGGGTCGTCCGGGGGCGTCCAGTCGGATGCGAATGCGTCATCCAGGGCCGCGTCCACTTCTTCGTCCGTAGCCGTGTTCTCCCGGATGACTTCCAGAATCTGAGCCCGTATGTCTCCTCCGGAATGGGAGGGCGGAACCAGCTGGGCCGCATCGACGGCATACATGATGCGGCTGGTCAGGCACCATACAGTAGCTTTTTGCCCCCCGCCCTTGACGCCGGACACGCCGATGTGAAGACTGACCCCCGCCTGCTTCAAACACTCGGCGGGGATGATGCACCGGTCGTCCGTCAGCTTCACGGACAGCTCCACGCTGCCGGCCTTGAAAATGGCCGTCTTTGTGTAGCCATCCCAGCTTTTATCAAAGAGGAACTCCACGATGTAGAGGGTTTCGGCGTTCTGCACCAGACTCTCATCCTTGAGCATATGGGCATAGGTTTCTTTGACTGCGATTTCCACGGGCCGCACCTCCTTACTGAATAGCCCCGTTGCCGGACAGCTCGAACCGGATGAGATGGACCATCAAATCCATCGCCGGGTCGGTGTCGCAGGTAAACACGAGAAAGCCGGAGGCGGTGATGTCCTTCGGCTGTACGTTGCAGTCGACGAACTCCTCCTTGCAGGCCTCCTCCGCGCTGAGAAAATACTTGTGGGTCGCCAGGGCCAAAAGCCGGCTGTCGGCAACGGTGACGCTCCCGTCCTTCCACCCGTTCTTGGGGATGACCAGATCAAAGGAGATGCCCAGCACGTCCCCCGCGCCCGTTCCGTTCAGGCCATTGTAGACCGAGATGTTGTACGAGGACCCGTCTGTCAGATGCACGGTGTAAACGTCTGTGCTACCGGGGGAGTGGTCGCCCTCGGTCAGCTGGATGTCGTCGATACCCACGCCAATGGGCCCTCGCAGCTCACAGCTGATTTTTGTATCGTAGTATGCGCCCGTTTCCGCGTCCCAGATCCACCAGGTTCCATTTTGAGGCTTGGGCGGTTTCCCACTGTACTGTTCTGCCCTGGAAGCGCTCTCCGCGGCGTTTCCGGCGCTCTCTTTGGCGGCAGTCTTGGCCTGTTCCGCGGCCAGTTTGGCATTTTCGGCATCCTCTTTGGCCTGCGCGGCGGAGAGGGCGTCGTCCTCGGCGCTCTCTTTGGCGGCTTGAGCCTTGCCGCTTGCGGCCTCCGCGGCATCCTTAGCCCCCAGCGCGGCGGTTTCCGACTTCTTGGCGTTGGTCTCGCTGAGCTTGGCTGCCGCCTTTGCCTCCTCGGCGTCCTCCTTGGCGGCCTGAGCAGCCTTCGCATCTGCCGCTGCCTGGCCGCCCAGAGTTTCTACCTCATTCCTGATGTTTTTGGCCCGCTCCTCAGCGGCTTTTGCCTCGGACGCGCTCAGAGCGGCGGCATTTCTGGATTCTTCCGCCTCCCGGGCCTTCTGGATCGCCGCCTTCTCGGAATCAGCCGCATTGGTCTCCGACTCCTCGGCGCGGCTTGCCGCATTGATGGCGTTGTCAGAATACTGTCCCGCCTGGGTCTCAGAGGCCTTGGCCCGTTCCTCGGACGTTTGGGCATCTTTGGCGGAGTCCTTGGCCTCCTCCGCCTTTTGAGCGGCGGTGGCCGCCTCACTCTTGGCCTTCTCGGCGGAGGCGGAGGCAGAGTCCTTGGCCGTGGCCGCAAACTCCATTGCGCTGGAGGACTCCTTGTTCATGGCGGCCAGGGCGTCGTGGATGGAACCGCGCACCTCCTCGCCATAGATAGCCTCCAGTATTTTCTTTAGATAACTGCTGATGTCGGCCAAATCAACTCACCCCTTCCTAATCCTCCAGCATCCAGTCGATCGCCAGAATCTCTTCCCCCGACAAATTTCCAACGGCGTCGTCATACTTCGCCATCATCAGCTCCACCTCATGCTCCATTTCATTGAACGGGGCCAGCTCGTCGCAGAACTGCTGAAAGTTGGGGGAATCCATTTTGAGCGTATAGGTCGGCGCGCCCCGCTCATCCTTTCCCTTCTCACCGTACTTTTCGATCAGGCTTAAGCGAATCGTCTCGAACTCCACGATGGAATTGGAGAGAAAGCGGTAATTCCGGGCCGCCATATATCCGATCTTGTCCCGCCTGGAGAGCAGGGGCTTGAGCGACTTCAGATATACGAGCACTTCGGAATTTTTTAATTTTTTCTTCATAACGGCATTATTCTCCTGTTCCAAAATCCAGACCTCGGACGGTCGCGCCGCTGAAATCCACATGCCCCTCAAAGAAAACGACACCGCCGCTGCCCCGGTTGCCAATCGTGATATAGCCTCCGCAGGGGCTGTAAATGTCGATGTAAGGGGCATCCCCCTCGTAATACTCGATGGCCAGCATGTGGTATCGGCTGTTCCCATAGGGGCCGTAGAGGTTGAAGCTCCCAAAGTCGCTCCCGGCGATGATGTTGAATTCCTCGCCGTAGAACTCTCCGCCTTCGATGACCGGGGAACGGATCGTGGTCTGGTCGATATAGGTGCTCTTGATGTAGCCGGGCATCTCAATGGAGTCCGCCAGCTTGTACGCCCGGTCGGCCCGGGAGTATGCGTCGTCGGCGTAGTCATAGGCCTCGTCCGCCAGATTGTAGGCGTCGTTGGCCATGGAATAGGCCGGATTGGAATTGATGTTCTGGTTGCTTACCTGGGCCCAGTTGATACTGCTCCCGGCGCCCATGGTCACGCTGCCGTTGATGGTGACAAGGCCGTTGGAGCTCACGGCGAACGTCACCGCTCCCGTGCTCTTGTTGCTCACGGTCAGGCCGTAAAGGTCCAGATAATCCGCCTTGAACTTGTCGCCCGTCAGCATGCTGTTTCCATAGGGGTCCAGAAAATCCTCCGCCTGTACCACGCCTCCGAAGGAGCCCTTGGCGGCTACCAGCGTTCCGGCAAAGGTGCCCCGCCGCGCAGTCAGATTCCCCTGCTCGTCCACGATAAAATTCCCGCCGATATTGATGGAGCCTTTCTTCATGGTCAGCGTGCCCGTTTTCATATCCAGGGAAAAGTTCCCGCTGACGTCCTTAAGCACGCCTGCCCGGATCACATCGGCATTGAGCACGCCCGTATTGACGTAGTCGGCCACGATGGACCCGTCCATGGTCATGGCCAGCCCAAAGGTCTTGCCTCCATCATTGGAGTACCCCAGACCGTTCATGTTCCACTTCCACAGCTTGTCCGCCTTGGTGTAGTCCCGCACGTTGGAGATATAGAGCGTATCCGAGCCATACTCGTCCCGGGTGATGGTGATGTAGCCCGTGGTGGCCATGTTGATGATCTCCGTGGCGTTTTCCTTGGCCTCCTTGAGAATGGAATGGGCCTTGGGAAGCCCCTCGATCTTCTCCAGCACCGCGGCGTTGGTCTGATTGTTCACGCTGGTCAGGCTGACCTGTACCGAATCCCCCATTTTGAACTGGGTGTTCTCCGGGTGATCCAATGGGATCTCCAGCTTGGTCACCGGGAACATCCGGTCCAGGCCGTGGGGGCGGGAGATGACCCGGATCTCGTCCAGCAGCTTGACCGCCTCTGTGTTTACGTCCAGATAGTGCAGATCCAGCGCGCTTAGCTCCAGCTCCAGATTGTCGAACTGGAGGTCTGCCAGATACTCCCTGGCCTTTTCCAGAAGCGCCTCCGGGTCGCTCACATCGTCCCAGCTGACTGTCTTGGCGATCCAGCCGTAGTGCTTTACCGCCTCGTCCGACTGGACATAGAGGCTGCCGCCGTTCACGCTCTCCACCGTCAGGTAGGCGTCCAGCGCCTCAATGGGGCTGTCGTCCAGCCGGCTGCCCAGCGGGATAATGGCGGTGGCATACTCCGTGGAATCCCAGTTGCGGGTGAAGTCGATGAGATTGGACCCAAACTGGATGACCTGGCTGCAAGTGTCGGGGTACTCCTTCAGGTAATCCAGATACCGCACCCCATCCGCCTTCCGGACCCGGAGATGGCCTCCGTAGGTTTTCACCAGAGCGTTGAGCAGCTCCATCGTCTTCTCGTAATTGGTGTAGTAGGTGGGGAAGTTCTCATCCACCACCGTCACCGCGCCGATGGCGAATTGCCGGTTGGCGCCGACTTTGGAGTTGTGAACGGCAATCAGCTGCTCCAGATACTCCCGGATCGATTTTCCGGCATACTCCGCCGGAGGCTGAACGGAATCGTTGAAAAACGCCAGTTCTCCCTCGCAGTAGAGCACCCGGTTGTTCCAGAAGTCCTTGTTCTCCGAGAGCGCCCGCCCCGCCCAAATCTCCTCTCCGTTTTTCTTCACGGAAATATCCGTGACCATGCGGACAATGGTGTCGTAGGCCTTGTTGGTATGGGGGAGGGCCATCTCCAGCGATCCGGCCGCGCTGTCCTCCAGCGTCAGCTTGGGGTTGACCACCTTCATGTCATCCAGCGAGAACACATCGTTGTAGATGCACACGCCATCCGCGTAAATGCTATACATCCCTCACAGCCTCCCCACTCTGAAATCCATCGAGACCGTGCCTGTGCCGGTGTCGCACCACAGCTCCAATGTGGCTCCCTGGCCGCCGAAGAACACAAACTCCGGGAACTGGATGGTGCCGTCGGTGAGCAGCTTCGTCTCATCCAGCCCCAGCGTTGGGTTGACAAACCGGATGTGTACGCCCCTCTGGTCTGAACTGGTCACAAAGAACTGCGGACACACCGGGGCCCGCCCAAAGAGCGCGGCCTCCAGTCGGATGGTCCTCTTTTCAGTAGTCACGGCGATGTCCTTAAACAGAGCCGGCCGGATCACGCCATTTTGAAAGTTGAAGGGGTCCCACAGCCAGTCGTCCGTGGAGGACAGAACCGACCACTTGTAGGGCCCCACATCATAGTCGATGGTGATGCGCGACCAGTCCTTTTCCGACTTCCAGGCGTTGACCACGAACCGCCCCTCGTAAAAATACTCCGGATCATCCTCCAAAATCGCCCGCAGCTTCTGGCCGTGCAGATAGTCCATGATGTCGGAATAGGCCATGTGCCAGGGCTTAAAATCGTTCATCACGATAAACTCAATGGAGCCCGTCCGGTTCTGATACACCGGATACCCGGTGAGAGACTGGGATAAATCGATCACCCCGTCCCCACCGGGTATTTCCAGCGTCTTTACCTTCTGGGCCGGAGGATTGAACACGGGGCGGGAGGCGGGAACCAGCCGCCAGTCGTCCCAGGTGTTTTTATCCCCAAAGGTAACCGAATGGTACAAGCTTAGTTCCCCCTTCCTCTGCGCGTGACCCTCTGCCCGAGGGCGTTGTCCATGGGTCCTGCCATCTCGCCCACCAGCGTGCCGGTATCCAGGACCACACGCATCCGTTCCATTCGCTCCGTCATTTCTGCCATTTCACTCCGAAGGGCGCGGAGCTCCTCCACAATGTCGCCGTTGTCCACATTGACCACCGTTCCGCCGCTTCGGCCGGACTCGGCAAAGGCCAGGCTGGCCTGCCCGGCAAGGCCGATGGTCCGCTGGGGATAGAACAGGCTGTTCAGCTCGTCCGCCCCGCGCATTACGTCGGAGAGGTCGAGCACCGGCCGGATCGTAGGCTGAGCATCCATATCTCCGCTGAGCAGCTCGGCCGCGATGGACATGGCGTTGGAAAGACCGTCTGCGGCGTACTCCGCCACATTCGCCCCCGCGGCGTAGGACTTCTTCGCGTAGTCTGCCAGTCCCGTCACAAAGCCAAGCCCCGTAAAGTTGCCCAGCTCCCGGAAGACCCGAGAGGGGGAATTGATCTTCAGCGTGCTCTTGACCGCCTCTACGCCGGCCAGCGCCATGCTGGTCAGTTCATCGAGGAAAGCGGATTTCGACAGGGAGACGCCCTCCGCAAGACCGGCGGGGATCTGCTGTCCCGTCTCGGTCCATCCGGCTTCCTTCAGGATCTTCGTGGCCGCCTCGGTCATTTCCCGTATCTCGGCCTCGGTGTCCTTCTTGATCAAGCCCACGTTTTCCGCGAACTCCTGCCGGAGCGACGCCAGTTGATTGGCTGTATCCTCTTCCAACTGGGACAATTCCTCCTGCCAGGTAATGCGGTACTCCTCCAGCTCCGCTTCTGCGTCGGCCCGCAGCTGAGCGATCTGCTCCTGGGTTTCCACGCGGAGGCCTTCCAGCTCCGAGGTGGCCTGTTCCCGGGCCTGAGCGTGCTTGACGGACCAGAGGGAGACGTACTTCTCCAGCTCGTCGTCGCTCATGGAGTTCAGCGCCCGGATCTCTTCGATGGCGGACGGCCCCATCTCCTGGAGTTCGGAAATCAGGTCCGCGTCAACCCCCCTGGCGGAGAGCTGGCCCAGAATATCCTGCCATTCGCCGAACTCCTGCACCTGCCCCTCCAGGTTCTTCATCAGGGTATCGCTGCTGACGGCCTCCTTCTTTGTAACTTCATCGAAAAGGCCGTAGGACTGGTAGAGACTGTTGGTGCGGGATTCCACCGCGTTCTGATACTGGTCATTCAGCGACTGAATATCCCGTTCCAGCTGCTCATTGACAGAGCGAACCTTGTCGGCATACTCCTGCTCCAGCTGGATGCGCTTCTGGTTGGCGGACTCCTGAACGCTCTGGACGTCGGCGATATACTGCTTCTGGGCCTCATAGATCTCCTGTTCCAGCTGATAGACCTTCAGGTCCATCTCCTCGCGCTCTTTGCTGCCCGCCGCATACCGGCTCTGAACACGCTTATAGGCAGCCAGCTCGTCCGCCAGGCTCATTCGGCCGTAGTTCTTCTCCTTCTCGATCCAGTCCATGGAGTTCTGATAGGACTCGTCCACAAGCTGGTTACGAAGGGTATAGACCTCCCGGTCGATCTTCTTGCGTTCCTCGCTGCCCTCCATATACCGGGACTGCATCCGCTCATAGGCGGCCAGTTCCTCCTCGGTGCTCAGCCGGTTGTAGTATTTCTCCTCCTCGATCCAATCGAGGGAAGCCTGATAGGTGGATGCCACCAGTTCATTTTGAAGCTGATAGACCTCCCGGTCGATCTGCTTCCGCTCTTCAGAACCGGCTTTGTAGCGCTTCTGAAGGTTTTCCCATCCGGCCAGCTGGTCTTTCAAACTCAGCTCGTCGTAATAGGTCTTCTCGTCCACCCAGTCCTTCCAGGCGTCGATGCCTTTGTTGCTGACGGCGATGACCTCGCCGATCATGTCGGAAGTGGCCTGGGCGGCCGGGACGATGCTGTTGTCGACGCCGATGGCCAGGCCCTCACCGATGTTCTCGCCCAGATAGATGAACTCCCGGGAGGGAGAATGGCTGTCCAGGGCCTTTTTCGCCGCGTTCAGCGCGGCAAGGCCCAGACTGCGGCCCGCGGAACTGGAGGCGCTGAACTTAGAGCGGATGCCTTTGACAAAGCCCTGTCCGGCATTTTCACCGGCAGTCTCAAACTCGGGCTTCATGCTGTTGATTTGGGATACGGCCGCAGATGCCACCGTCCCCGCTGCCGCTTTTACGGCGCCGGAAGACGATAGGATTGAAGCGGTAAGGTTCCGCATCATGCCGTCAACCGCGTTTTCAATCACAACGACCTTTTTATCCACGATGCCTGCCATCGACTCCACAAGCGTCTCCATGGCGGAGCTTGCCACCGGGATATTCGACGTGATGGAACCGCGGACGGAGGTCAGCATGCTGACCACGGCGCTGTTTACGGTGCCGCCGCAGTTGTAGAAGGCGTCGGTGAATCCGGAAATCCCGGCGTCGCCCATCTTCTTCATACTGTCGGCGAATTTGGTCAGGCCGCTGGTGTTGACGCCGTTTACACCTTCCGCCAGCTTGATCAGATCCCAGACCTGGGTGATGACGTCGGACAACTTGCCGAGGTCAATACCGGAAATCTCATTGTAGTAATCCTTCATGGAGGCGCCGAATTTGGAAATATCCGCGCCAAAGGACGCCAGCGTCTGATCCCCGCTGAACCACTGGTCGAACAGACTGCTGTCCGGAAGGCCGGTCGCCAGATTGGAAAGCGCGCTCGCAGCGTTGGCCGAGGCCGTTACCGCTTCCGGCTTCACATCCTTGATGGTCTCCGCATAGGCGGCCAGATCTGCTCCAAAGGCAGTAAGGTCATCCCCAAACGCGGCAAGATCAGTTCCTCCTGTAAAGAAGGAAACCAAACCGCCGGTATTGGGCAGAGTGTTCGCCAGTTCCACCAGGGCTTGCCCGGCGGAGGCAGAACTCTCCACAGCGGTCGGGTTGATGTCGGCCACAGCGTCGCTGTAAGACTTCATGGCCGCGCCAAAAGGCACGATTCCGGCGGCAAAGGTCGCTAAGTCATTGCTCCCGTTGAAGAAGGTCATAACGCCTCCTACCAGGGGGAGGGACTCTTGCAGCCTTGCCAGAGACTGAGCGGCGACCGCGGAAGCGGTAATAGAATTGGCATTGATTTCAGCCACAGCGTCGCCATAGGATTTCATCGCCGCGCCGAAGGGGACAATGCCCGCGGCAAAGGTGCCAAGGTCGTTGCTGCCATCAAAGAAGGTCATCACACCGCCCACATTGGGCAGATCGGTCTGAAGCTGGGCCAGGGACTGGGCGGCAACCGCAGAAGCCGTGATCGCCTCGGCGTTGATGCCGGCCACGGCTTCCCCATAGGATTTCATGGCCGCGCCAAAGGGCACAATGCCCTCCGAGAATGTACCGAGATCGTTTCCTCCCGTGAAGAACTCCATAACCCCGCCAACCTGCGGCAAAGCAGCCTGAAGTTTTGCCAACGACTGGGCGGCGACTCCAGACGCCTCCACGGCGCCGGCGTTGATACCGGCCACAGCCTCTCCATAGGACTTCATGGCCGAAGCAAAGGGGATGACGCCCTCAGAGAATGTTTCAAGGTCGTTCCCGCCGGTGAAAAACTCCATGATGCCGCCCACGTTGGGCAGGGATGCTTGCAGCTCCGCCAGGACCTGCGCCGCCACAGCCGAGGCGGAGACCGCGCCGGCGTCAATGCCGGAAACAGCGCCGCCATAGGCTTTCATGGCCAAGCCAAAGGAGAGAACTCCATCCGCAAAGGCCCCAAGGTCGTTTTCGCCGGTGAAGAATTCCAGCACCCCGCCCACATGGGGAAGAGACGCCTGAAGCGCGGAGAGGGCCTGGGCCGCGGTAATGGAGGCGGAAACAGCGCCCGCGTCCAACCCGGTCACGGAATCGGCATAGGCTTTCATCCCTTCTCCGAAGGGGAGCAGACCGTTTGCGAAGGTCTCCAAGTCGTTGCCTCCGGTGAAAAAGTCCACCACCCCGCCGATATTGGGAAGGGAGGCTTGCAGCTCTGCCAGCGCCTTTGCCGCAGTGGCGGAAGCGGTGACCGCTTCGCCGTCCATGCCGGTCACGCTGTCGGAATAAGCCTTCATCGCCTCTCCAAAGGGAACCAACTGATCGCCAAAGGTCTCCAAATCGTTGTCGCCCGTGAAGAATGCGACCAGACCTCCGGTATTCGGAATGGTATTTGCCAGCTCCACCAGAGTTTTTCCGGCAATGGCCGAGTTCGCAACCGCGTCGCTATCCAAACCGCTGACCGATTTTGAATAATTCTTCATGGAGACGCCAAAGGAGGCAAGCTGCGCTCCGAAGGTTGCCATATCGTTGTCACCGGCAAAGAAAGCGACAGCGCCTCCCGTGTTCGGGAGCGTGGCTGCCAGCTCCGCCATGGCCTGCCCGGCGATGGCTGAGTTCTTAACCGCGTCCACATCCAGTCCGGTCACCGCGTCGGAGTAGGCTTTGATGGCCTCCCCAAAGGGGACCAGCTGGTCGCCGAACGCGCTCATATCGTTGTCGCCGGCAAAGAAAGCCACCGCTCCGCCTGTATTGGGCAGGGTCGCCGCCATTTCCGCCATGGCCTTCCCCGCGATGGCGGCATTGTTTACCGCGTCGGCGTCCAGCCCTTTGATGCTTGCGGCAAACCGCATCATGGACCCGCCGAAACCAACCAGCTGGTTTCCAAACTCGTCCATGTCATTTTCGCCGGTGAAGAACCCCGCGATGCCGCCGCGGTTCGGCAGGGTCGCCGCCATCTCGGCCAGTGTCTTTCCGGCAATCGCGGCCGTGCTGACCAAATTGCCGTCAAGGCCGGCGATGCTGTTGGAAAATTTCATCATCGCCTCACCGAAGGGGACAAGCTCCCCGGCAAAGGCGGACAGGGAAGAACCGCCCGTCAGCCAGGAGGTCAGCCCTTCCAGCAGATCAGCGGCAGTAATCAGCAAAATCGCCTCGGTAAGCGCCTTTACACCATCCAGCATGGCGGCGTCAATGCCACGGGCTCCGTCGATAAACGGCTGCACGTTGGTCATGAACGCCGCGAGATCGGCGCCGATCTGCGGGAACGAGGCGGATATGCCGCCCATAAACCCGCCGACAATACCGCCGATAAATCCGCCAATGGCGTTTCCGATGGTTTGCAGCAGCTTGCCGCCTTCCCCAATCAGCCAGTCGAGGCCGGGAATCTGCGCCAGGCCTCCAATGGCCGCCAGAACAACGGCAAGTTCCGCCATAACGACGCCCAGGCCAAGCACACCCACCATTGCGGAGGGAATCAGCCCGGCCAACGCGCCGAGGGCCACCATAATGCCGCTGAGAAGCCCGATCCCGGCGACGCCTTTCAGAAGGGCGTCAGTGTCGATGCTCCCCAGGGCGGATACGATTCCGGAGAAGAAGGACATCAGCAAATTGACCACCGACTGGATCAGTGTCGGCAGATTGCGCGCCAAGCCGTCGATGACTTCGATCAGGAACTGCATGATAGAATCCACGATCTGCGGCGTATAGGCCGCCAGCGCCGCAAGGACTCCGGCGATCAGCTCCAGAGCCCCGTTGGCAATCGCGGGCACACACTCCACCAGGACGTCCACCAGGGTGAGCACCAGCGCTTTGACCGCGTTTCCAATCGCCGGGGCGCCATTGGTGATGACTCCGGCAAAGGCGATGACCGCCTCGCCCAGCTGTTGGGCAATCGCAGGGATTAGCGCGGCAATACCCGTGATAATGGACGTCAACCCGGCCACAATGATGGTCACGCCTGCCCCCAGGGAGGTAGCCAGGCCCGTGATGCCGACCGCGATGGCGGTGAGCCCAGTCCCAACCAGAAGAAGCCCCGCCCCAAGGCCGGCAATACCGACGCCAATCAAAGCAAACGCGCCGCCCAGCCCGAGAATGGTGGGGAGCAGCGGCGTGAGAAGCGCGCCGGCCGTCCCAATCACCGTAAAGGCTCCGGCAACGGTAATCAGCCCCTTGGCGATGGACTCCCAGCTCATGCTCCCCAGGGTAAAGAGTACGGGGGTCAAAACCGCCAAAGCGCTTGCGGCTACCAGCATAGCGGCGGAACCGGCCAGCGTCCCGTTCATAAAATTCAAACCGACCGCCAGCTCGGCCAGAGCGCCGCCCATGGCAACCAGGCTTTTCGCAACGGCCTCCCAGCTCATGCCCCCCATTTTTCCGAGGGCCTCCGCCAAAACATTCAGCGCCGCTCCAACTGTGACAAGCCCCGCGCCCGTGGTAATCAAGTTCTTCGGCATGGCATTCATGGCGATCGCCACTTCCGCCAAGGCCCCGCCCATGGCCAGCAAGCCCTTCCCGATCTCCACCAAAGACATGCCGCCGAAGTCCGCCATCGCAGAAGCAAATATCTTCATGGCCGCGCCGATCTCAATCATGGCAAGACCAGTGGAGATAAGCCCCTGTGCATTTCCAGTCAGTTTTGTGAATGCGGTAATCTCCAAAAGGACAGCTCCAACAGAGCTCAGCCCTTTCACCAGCTCGCCCGCATTCATCTGCCCAAAATCCTTGCAGGCGGAGGCAAAGACCTTCATGGCGCTGGCCAGAACCAGAATCCCGGCCGCAGTAGCCATGGCGCCCTTGTTGACCTTAACCGTGTTCGTGAACAGAGAAACCTCCACCATCAGAACACCGACTCCGGTCAAGCCCTTTGCCAACCCGGCAAAGTCCAGCTGGGCCAGGTCGATACAGGCGGAGGCAAGCATTTTGATTGCGCCGGCAAACACCACCATCTGGGCGGACCCCTTGATGACGGAGCTGGAGCCGCTCCCCAAAACTTTGGCCGCAGCCACCAGCGCGGTCATCAGCCCGGCAATCCCGGCAAGGGCCACGACCATCTGCTCCGGCTCGATATCGGAGATTTTCTTCAGGGCGGAGGCCAGCAGAAGAACCGAGGCGGAGACCGCGATCATCGCCGAAGTCCCTTTGATGACTCCTTTTATCTCCCCGCTGATTCGGCTGAACACCGCCATGGAAGCCATCAATTCCGCAAACAGTACGGTAATGGCGCCCAGAGAAGCGGTCAGCTTGCCGCTGTCAATCAGGGAAATGGTTACGATCGCGGCCGCCAGCACGGCAATAGCGGAGGCGATTTTCAGAAGGGTTCCGGCCTTCAGCTGGGTCTGATAGGCTTCAAAGCAGCCCCGCACCCCGTCCAAAATGCCCTTTACATTGTCAAGAAGGCCGCCGACATCGTCGAAAGACTTCGTCAGGCTGTTCATGAACTTGGTGATGCCTACCGCGATTCCGCCCAGAGAAATGCCGTTGAGTAAATCAATCACTCCGCTGAAATCGGCGTTGCCAATGGCGTCTATCAGCGTGGCGGACAAGCCGCCGAGCACGCCGATGATTCCGCTGGCAATGGTTTTCACGCCGTTGAACAGGCTCTGAAGCATTTGCAGGAATTTGCTGTTTCCAACGGCGGAATCCATGGTGTTTACCGCATCGTCCACCCCAAATCCCAGACCGCCGACCGCGTCGATCACCTGACCGATTCGGGTCTGGATGCGGCCGAGAAGCGCCTGGAACGCCTCAAAGCCGGGGAGGGCAAAGGCGTCGCCGAGAAACCCGATAAAGGTTTGGATTCCTGATACAACGAAACCCAGAGCATCCGCGATGCCCTGGGCCACTTTACTGAAAACTTCACCTTTCTTTGCCGCATCGTTGATGCCGGTCAGAAAATCGCCAATCGCGGCGGTCACCGTAAGAAGACCATCTGCAAGGGACCCTATGCCTCCAGCCATAGGCATGACCGCGTTGACCACCGCCATAATTGCCTGACGGCCCAAATCCAGCATGGAAAAGAGCCCTTTAAAGGTCCGCTGCAATTTATCCGCTGTTTCATCCGAAATCGTCAACCGCTCGGAAAAGCTCCGCAGCGTCTCCGTCAGCGCGTAGAGCTGGTCGGAAGTAGCGGGCGGAAAAATATCGCGGAACGCGTCCTTGATTGGGGCGATAACACTCACCAATCCCTTGGCCGCGTTCCAGACCGACTGGATCAGGTTCTCCCGGCCGGACGGGCGCAGAATCTTCTCCGTAAACTCATCCATGGAGACGGAGCCATCCCGAAGACTGTCAGCCAGCGTTTCGATCTGCTCCACCATCTCCGAGGTGTATCCGGCGGCCTTGCGCTCCTCCTGAGACATGCCGGACATTTTCCCCTGGAGATGATAGACAGCCTCGGACAAGGTTTCAGAGGAGATTACTCCATCCTTCAGCCCCTGCTTCAGCGCGTCGGTAAAGCTGTCCGAATCCGCCACCAACTGGTCAAAGGCGTCGCCGCTCTCTCTGGCCACCGTTTGGATCGACTCAATAAAGCCCGCTTCATCGGCAATTCCCTGATCCAGCAGCTGCTTCCAGCCGGAACTCAAGCCTCCGCTGAGCAGTTCGTTTCTCGCCTGGGCGGACTCGCTGATCACGCCGCCAATGGTGTTGGAAATCTCAGTCAGCAGCTCTTTGGCTTCCTCAAAGTCGCCGACCAGGATCTCCCACGTCGAGGTCCATCCGGACTGGGCGCTCTCCTTCAGGGTGTCCCACAGCTGGGTAAAGGTTTTTACCTTTGTGGCGGCGTCCTCTGCCGTCTGCGCCATTTGGGCGATTTCCTTTGCCTGAGCCTCCGTGAAGCCCTGCTGCACCAGATCCGCCTCGGTATATGCGCCGGCAAACTGCTTCAGGGTCTCCGTAAGGACTTCCGTGGTGAGCCACTCGCCCCTGGTAAGGGATTCCCGGAAGGAACCATACATATTGATGGCATTCTGGGCTCCGGTGCCCAGCAGCTCGGATGTGCGGACCAGGGCGTCCTGGAACACCTTGCCGCCCATGCCCGCGTTGACCACCGAGTTCCAGTCCATCAGCGACACTCTGCCTGCGGCCAGCGCCTGGGAGAGCTGATACATGGCCGTGGACGCCTGCTGGGAGGTAGAGCCGGAAATGGCGGCCAGATTCGCGATACCCTTGATGGAATCGACCGATGTCTGAAGATTTACACCAGCCGCGGTAAACGTGCCGATGTTCCGGGTCATTTCCGTGAAGTTGTAGATCGTCTTGTCCGCGTAGGTGTTCAGCTCATCCAGCGCCCGGTTGACCTGCTGAAGATTGGTCCCTTCGTGCTGGGTATTCGCCAGGATGGTCTGTACCGCTCCGATCTGGGTCTCATACTCCTGAAAACCGCTTTTGATGGGGTCGATCGTAAGGGCGGACACAAGCCGTTTTCCCGTGTTCAGGGCTGAATTTGTAATGTTGGAAAGGGTCGTCATGGCAACGACTTCAAGCGCCGAGAATTTCGCCCGAACCGTCTCGACGGAGCTGCTAAGGGCGGACATATTGCACTTTTTAGCAGCGTCGCCCAGGTTTTCAAGCCCCTTGGCAGCACCGTCCAGATCCAAACCCTGCTTGAGTTTGTCGAGTGTTGACAGACTGGTCTGCACATTCCGCTCAAACTGTCTGTTGTCAAATCGCATCTCGACGATTCTCTCGTCGATGGTCCTGCTCATGACCGTGTGACCTCCTTCCATGCGTAATCCGCGATCTGGTCAAAAATAGGCTGGATAGCAGGGTTGATGTAATCTCTTCCCTGTACCCAGCCTCCGGTCCCAGTGCCATGCCCGTATTGCAGGATAATGGCGATGGGAACTCCATTTTGAACATTTGAATTGTGAAACGAGATAGTGACGGTGTTGTTCTTGTTGGTAATTTTGTAATACCAGGACGCGGCCGTCTCTCCGGAGTCGACAGGCGTTGCAGACGCAAGGGCGGCCACGCCTTCCCGGCCAAACTTGTCCAGATCGCCGAGATGGACCGTCTCCTTTGCTCTTTCCAGAAATCGGGTCAGCTTGGAAAAATCGCCCTTGTGTCTGAAACGAATCACTGCCGTCTCCTCCCATCATTCCGTTTTCTTAGGCCAATTCTTGAATGTCTCAATCAATTTGTCGTAGCCTACCATGGCCGCGTAGGCGGACAGAAGCCCGACCACGACAGCCGCAAATACCAGATACCAGGTAATTGCAATCCCTTTGATTTGTGCATAGGCGGCGCCGGCGGCCAGTGTCAGCGCCTCCGACACCATAAGCGCAAGGAAATTTGTGGGAATCTTGTCCCAGGTCACAGTCTTAACCACCTGGACAATGATGTTGGTCAGGATCGTAACCCCGCCGATAATCATTAACAGTGTCGAAACAATCTCCGTATAATTCATGATGCGTCCCTCCTTAAATCGCCGGGCTCTCCACGGAGCCGACGGGTGTTTCCGAAACATTTACATTGAAATTGGAGGCCTTCGCCGTCTCAAAGGTGATTCCGCCCTCACGGTGATCGGACTTGCACAGGTTCAGATAGAAACTGCACACCACGCCATGGGCCGTCCAGGGAAGACCGACCATAGCGCCGATCCAGGGCAACGCTCCCATATACCCCTTATAGACACAGTAGAAGGCCAATAAAAAACCGCCGATTGTCACAATCCACAGCAGCGGACGGATATCGGCGATCATCCATTTTGAAAACTGCGAAAGGTCGGGTTTTCTTCCAGATCTGCCTCTGGTCCGGCTTCTCCTGCTTTTCATCACGCAAGCCCCACCATCTGGGCGAACCGATAGAAGAGCTGGGCCGCCTGCTCTCTTGTCAGACCGGACGGCCACATCATGTTCGGTTTGCCGTCAACCGCGGTTCCGTTCCCGGCAAAGAGCCCCACACTTTCAGCCCAAACCCGGGCCTCTTCGGACCAATCGCCGCAGTTGTTGTTCTGAAGACCCTTAAGGTAATTCGTCATGGCCGCGCCGAACATCTCATTGAATTTCGCCTGATCCATATCGTCGTCCTCCTCCGGTACGATAGAATAGTCGGGGCGGCCGTAGCCGCCGATCTTGTTGTATGCCAGGGGATAGCTCTTATCCCGGACACAGCCGCCGTTTTCCACGACGCCGGCCGCGGAGCTGGTGTTCCCCTCGATGGTGTAGACCCGCCCGCCGGACACCTTCTCCACGATACCAGTGTGGTAGAACGACTTACCGCCGTCCTTCGTAAAGAAGATCTGGTCGCCAGGCTGGGGACCTCCGGTGTAAAACCGTCCCTTCTGCTTATAGTAGTTGGCGGAACCGGTGCATCCAGCCCCCACGCCGTTCTTTGCCTGGCAGAGCAGTTTCAACGCCAGCTCCAGACCGAACGTATGGATGTGGCACCAGTCCACAAAGATGTCGCACCATGAATAGCCGTTCTTCTTTCCGTTATAGACGACCCCCAGCGCGTCCAGGTCCCTGGCGTACTTGTTCCAGTTTTTATCTCCGGCATTGGCCGTCTTATGATCGAGCTGGGCATTAGTTTCTTTCTCGATATAGCCGATCTCGGCTCTGGCCGTGGCTAGCACGCGCTCCACAGCCGGCAGCATCGTTGTAGAAGACATCGTTTCACCTCTTCCTGCAAATTGGTCGTAATACTTCTGCCCGTAAGCGGCCCGTCTGGCCTTGGCCGTCTCGCTCTGGTCTGTGGGGCGCTCAAACTGTACCAGCACGGCGTCGGAGGCCGCCCGGACAGATGTGGCGGTCTTCAAGATGTTGACCAGAGAGGGATAGCTCTCGGTCAGTTCCTTCCAGAGAAAGTCCAGCTGCATCTCCAAATCCCCGATGCTCTTGCCGCGGCTCAGGGCAAAGGCGAACAGCTTTTGCTTCCGGCTCCAGAATGTCCACTGGGCAAGGCCATATCCGGCGCTGTCGTGGACAAAATCCTGATAGATTCCGGCGTCCACCTGGGCGGTATAGTCCGCGTCGGACAAGCCCAGCTTCTTTTCACAGGTGTTCTGGAGATTGTCCGGCTTCAGACCGCTCTCGGCATAGAGATTCCCCATCAGTCCGGCCGCTCCGCAATCCGAGAGGCCTTTCTTCTTGAAGAAACTCCAAATCATTGCTTCGGACATGTGCATCATCCTCTCGAATTGGCTCTCTTTCTGCGTGCCGCATTCAGCGCACGGTTCTGTGCAAAGATTTCCTTCTGGCTCATTTTCTTTTGAGGGCCGTTCTTTGCGTTGCAAACGTTAATCAGCGTCATAAGCCGGTTCAAATGCCACTTCTGGCACTCAAAGGGGATCTGGTGGGAGAGCATCCAGTAGTAGATGATCTCCGCCGTGACGACCTCATTGGCCGACCGGCCCTTCCGGCCTTTGGCAAAGGTGGTCGCCGTCATGGAATCGTCGATGTAGGCGTCGACTGTTTTCAGCATCTGGGGGGTAATAGCGGTGTAGACATCGGGGTCCACGTTCTGGGTCAATGTCATGCACCGGATATAGTCGATCCGCTCCTCCCGCGTCTTCGGCTTTCGGGAAAGGTAGGGCTTATGCCATTTCGATTCCCATTTTGAAAGAGAGACCAGAGAGTGTTCCAGCCGAAGCACCTGCTTCTTGGTCGTGATAAAACGGTCGTTCGCCTCGTCATACTGCTCGGTCTCCGGTATCACAAGTTCCAGCATCTCTGATCTCCCCAGTCGGTCTTATGCCCGAGGGGCGGGGGAGCCGGAAGAAGTCGGAGCCTTCTTGCCCTGGGGGACGATGCCGTTGATGAACCGGGCCGCCGCTTCCGCATCGGTGGCCAGCTCCATGAACAGATCGCTGTATGCCTCCGTCTGGGCGAACGCGTCCCGCAGCTCCTGGTTCTTGATAAAGCGCTTCCCGTCAGGGGACTTCTCGCCATAGGCCCGCAGAATAATGTCCTTGAAGATGGCGATGATCTGCTTCCCATCCTGGGCCGCGACAATGCGGTTGATCATCTCCACCAGACCGCCGTCCACGGAGAGCTCCAGCTCGGTCACCTCGGCCTGGGTCAGATTGAAGTAGAAATCCTCCGTACGGGAAACGCCATTATAGTCGTTGTAAGTCCTTGTCAGCTTCAGCATTGCAGTTTTCTCCTTTCAAAAATAAAAGAAAGCGGAGCCCTCGGTGAAGAGAGCTCCGCCTTGCAGATTCGTTGTCTGGATTTCAGTCCCCGTTTCTCAGGACTCCAGAGTCAGGCCGGTCAGAGTATAAATCTTGGTGACAGAGGAGCTGTCCTTGGTGGAGATCACCTTGACGCTCTGGGAATTGTTCTTGATGAGCAGAACAATGTTCTTGTCCTCATCCAGAGCCACAGGCCCCTTGGTGCCGCCCACCAGCTCCACAGTGGTGGTGGCGTCGGCCGGAGTGACGTCGAATTTCAGAGCCAGATAGTGCCCCTTCTGCTCAGAGGGCTCGCTGCTGAACCCGGTATAGCCGGTCACATTCTTCAGGCTGCCGGTGATGGCGCTCTCGCCCACTACGACGTTGCTCTGAAGTTCGGAGACCTTCTTGCCCAGCAGGGTGGCGGAGGGGCTCTCCGGGGCGACGGCCACTGCGACATCGTTCGCCAACAGCTTGATGACTTCCTCGGGCAGAGGCAGCCGGGGCTCCGTTTCCTCGGTGCCGTAGAGAATGTCCTCCAGCGCCTTCAGCTTGGCGGGGTCGGCCTTGGTGGAGGTGATGATCAGACGGGCGGTGGGCTTGAAGCCGGGTACGTCCACGGGAGTGGTCGTGATCTCCCAACTGGGGTTGATGGGTTCGGGAGAGTCGTTGACAGTCTGATAGCCCCGCTCAGAGGGAGAGGCCAGGCCGCCGTAGACCAGGTGCAGCTTGTAGCCGTGGTCCTGGCCGTCCACATCGTTGCCCACCTTGGTGCGGTAGCTCAGACCGAAGACCTTGCGGGTCTGCTGGCCGGCCATCACGCCGGGGGCGATCTCCGCGGAACCGTCGCACTCCTCCCACTCGTCGGGGTAGGTGTAGGCTTCGATGGTCAGGCCGAAGTCCTCAGCGCCCACCAGCACCAGGTACTTGATGTTGTCGGCGTACATGTTGTTGGGCTCGGCGCCGGAGGGGCTCTCGTTAATGGCGGTGATGCCGCTCCAGGCTACACCCCTGTCGTAGACGCCGGCGGCGCTGATGGGGTAGAGAACGGCGTGATCGACGCCGGTTTCGTAGAAACGTTCCCCGATCTTGTCCCATACGAGTTTACTCATTTCGGATTTCCTCCTTTTAATAGTACAGGTTGAAGATGTCGTGGTTCAGATTGTCGGCCGTAAAATGACGGTCGTGGGCGCACATGGGCAGCATGGCAAGGCGGTGGGGCAGATCGCTGTCCGGGTTCTTGTAGATGGCCGTCACCTGATACCGGTCCAGCAGTCGGTAGGGGGCGTTGTCAGCGTGGATGGCGCTGATTTCGCTTCGCTCGTAGACGATGCAGGGGTACTGGATTTCCTTGCTGGCCGGAGGCTGAAAATAAGCCCGGCACGCATCGCCGCGTTCCGGACAGCCAAGAATCCCGCACAGAAGGGTATGAAGTTGAATCCTGTCACCCATTATAGAGCCCCCCAATCGTCAGGATCAGGCGGGGATATCCCACTTCGACCTTGGAAATCTTCCATTTCGCGCCCATGTACGCCACATACCGCATCTTGTGGAAGTTCTTCCTGGCGAACGGATCGGCGACTATGCTGATCTCATTCGCGATATTGATGTCGTCGTTCAGGGTCTCCCCAGACTGAAGCTGGCGTGTATTCCGAGTCAAATCGCCATAGTACGGATACTCAACGATCTTCTCTTCATACACGCCAGGGGCAGTCTCAACGGTATCAGCATAGCCTACCGATCCATAAAATTTCGCCATTTTGAAGCTTCTCCTCAGGGAGTGCCGGCGCCGGAACCACCGCCAGAGCTGGCGGCCACAGGCTCCTCCAGCGCGATGGCGGAGTAGACGCGGGTCAGCGCGCCGGACAGGCGGGTCTCGATCAGGTACTTCTGCTGGTTGAAGTCGATGTCGAACTGGTCAAACCGGGTGATCTCGCCCCCCTTGGTGGAGCCCACGGTATAGTCAGCCAGGTTGACAAAGAGGCCCAGCAGCTTGTGCTTGGTGCCCTCATCGTCCATACGGACCAGGCCCTCAAACTGCTCGGCAGTATAGAGCTCGCCGATGTTCAGGGCGGCGGCCAGGTCGGCCTTGGAGTTGTAGATGCGGCGGCCGTTCATGTCCCGGGCCAGCAGCATCACGTTCACCAGATGGGGCGTGCAGAAGAAATCGGGGGTGCCGGTGCCCTTGTACTTCTCCCGGGCATAGAGAGCGGCGGTGATGATGGCCTCGGAGTAGATGTAATTCTCGCCGAAGCTCATATCGGTCTTGCTGCCGTTGAGCTCGGCGCGGGCGGCCTCAATATCCACGTCGTAGTGGATGGTGTAGAGGTCGTTGTCGTTCCAGATGGAACGGATGTGGTCCTCGGAGATCTTCATCTCGTCGTCCGCTTCGCGGCCGTCGCCCACCATGATGGCGGTAGCCACCTCTTCGTTGAGGTTCTCCCGCATCACGGCATACTGGTACTCCACCACATCGAAATCAGTGATGTCGACAATGTCGTCCCGGTGCAGGGCGTCGGTGCGGTACACCGTCTGAGGGTCAGTGGTCCGGGTGATGACGTTCATGTTGCCGGACAGAGTCTTGCGCTTGCCCTTCTGATAGCCGTGGGCCCGGATGGAGTCCTTGCGGGTGTCCATCTGGCGGGTACGAATGCGGCTGATGGGGCTCTTGTGGACCTTCTGCATGACAGCAGTCACCCAGCCCTGGTCGCGGGTAACGCGCTCAGGCGCGCCGGGGCGCAGGTCCTTGAAGTCCGGGAACAGGCTCTCGATATTGTCGATGCCGTGCTTGAGCTCGTTCTGCTCAGCGTAGATCTTCAGAGCGGTCTGAAGGCTGCCCACGCTGTTGCTCTTGGCCAGAGCAAGAATGTCAGCGCGGTCGGAGTGGCTCAGAACGGTGTCCTGAGTGTCTTCGTTCTCGAAAACATTGTGCTTCATGGTCTTGTTTCCTCCCTTGGTTTTGTCAGATTTCTTGTCGGGGTCGTCGTCATCGTCGTCGCCCCCGCCCCCCTTGCCCTTCTGGGAATCCAATTCCTCCATGGCCGCGGCGATCAGGGCATACATGACCGTTCTCTGCTCCTCGGTCATGCTGTCCACCACGTCCTGGACGGTCTTCTCATCCTCAGGCTTCTCCTCTTTTCCGTCGCCCTTGGGCTTGTCCTCCTTCTTGCCATCCTCAGAGCCGGCCTTGTGAACAAGAGGGGGTTTCTCGTCGGGGCGGAACAGGGAAATGGGCTCGTAAGCGGACAGGATCATCTCCTGCTCGCCGCCTTCGCCATGGGCCATATCCACAAAGTCAATAAAGGCGCCGGGATTTGCCCCGGCGACCACCAGGCTGACCTCCCGGATGACGCCGTGCGTCACATCCTTGCTGGGGGTCTGCTTCAGCCCATTGGCGTAGATGGACAGGGACGCAATGTCCCCATGCTGGACCAGCATCTTGGCCGCCTTGCCGGCGTCGGTCTCGTTGAATGTGCAGTAGGCGTAAACGCCGTCCTTCCGGTTCTCCAAAAGGGCGTGGCCCAGGATGTTGCCAGGTTCGTCGTGCTGGTGGTTCCAAACCAGGGGAACCGTCTTCCCGTCGCAATCCTCGAATGCGTTATGGCGGATGGTTCGTCCGTCCGCGCAGACAAGGTCGTTCCGGGTCGCCCAGCCACTAAAGTCATACTTCAGGTTCATTTTGAACGTTTCCTCCTTCAGATGTTGATGGTGGCTGATTGCCCTCCTCTTTCGGGGCGCTTAGGTTGCTGTTTCGGAGCTCGTCCGCCTTGGGGTCCTTCGACGGCTTCATGCCGATCTTCTGCCGGATCTCATTGGAGGTCATGATCTCGTTGCGGGTCATCTTGTCGGCAATTTCGGCAATATCGTTGATGGGCACCAGCCGGAACGGGTCTCTGAAGAAGAGGATCGACTGCTTCTGTGACCGAGCAGTTTTGGTGAGGAATTTCCTCTTCATTTCGTCAACAATGGCTGATAGGATCGGTTCAATCGTCCGGTTGTCGTAATTCAGCTTCGTCCGGTCATCGGCAGTCCCGTCCAAAATCCCCTGCGTGATCCCCAACTGGCTGTAAAGCATGCTCGTCAGGTATTCAATCTGGGACATCAGATTGTTGTCGATGGGCCGGTTCAGCTGGACCACATGCTCCGTGCCGTCGGTGTAAGCGACGCCGTACTTGGAGCCGGACAACTGTTCCTCGATATCTTTACGGCGTTTTTCCGCCTGTTGACGCCTCGCTTCCGTCTTGATGACGTAGGGCAGCTGAATGATCAGGTTGAGTTTTCCAGAACCGCTCTGCTCGTCGATTGCGTCCAAAATATTGAGTTTTCGGATCAACCGCTGCATGGTGGAGTTGGGCTCGTTCATCACCGCAAAAAACGGGTTCTCAATGATGGCGACCCCGCTCTTCGGCAGGATGACATCCTGCTTCTCACCCCGGTTCTCGTTGTAGACCCGGACCTTGACGTGCTTGGGATACCACTCCACGATTTTCCCGGTACGCATCGTTTCGATCTTGAATGAGCCGGTCTCCGGGTCGAGGTCGGTATCCGTGGGCACGATGGCCACGCATCCCTCGTCCAGCATGGACATGACCACGTCCTGGATAAAGGCCCGCCCGGTCTGGTCCAGATTTGCCTCCAAAGTCAAACAGCCGTTCAAACTTGAATTGATCACCTCTGTAAACCGGCCGTCGTCATCCAGGCGGACATGCTGAATCCCAATCGACGCCGCGTCCAGCGCGATCCGGTTGTAGACGGAGGTAATGATGGAGCGCTCGTTTCCCCGGCTGAAAATGGGCCGGTCCGGGCGGTAGGAGTAGCTGGGACCAAGGGAATAGCTGTACTTGAAAAACTCATTGCCTAAAAAAGCGTTCCAGGCGTGTTTCAGCCTGGAACCAACTGACATTTCCACTTTTCTCACCTCCTACGACAGCAGATCGGCGTACATCTTCTTGAGCAGCTCGTCGTTCTGCTTCATCAAGGCCGCGAAGTCGTAAGCCGGAGGAGGCTTTGCCGCGGATGCCTGCTTTGTGGCCGAGGCAACGGTTTTTACCGTCTGCTGGACGCTGCTGCCCGGAGACGGCCCCGGAGTCCGAAGCTGGCTGACCGGCGTCGAGAAGACGGAGGCGCTCTTTTGAAGCTGCTCCACAGCCCGCTTTCCCTGCTCTGCCTTTGCGGCCAGCTCCGCCGCCTTTTTCGCCCCGTGCCGTTTTACCAGATAAGCGGTAAGAACGATTCCTGCGGCTGCCGCCGCTCCCACGGCCGCTTTTCCGGCTGCGGGCAGCTTCTTCCGCTCGGGTCCATCCTCACCGCCGTACCGTTTCCGGCCCTGGGGCGTCAAGCTTCCGTCCTTCTGCTGAAATCTCCGCACGCCCCACTTCATCCCACGGATGCCGTAGTGCTGCAAAACATCTGACAATCGCGGTCACCTCCTATCTGTGATAAAATTTGTAACAACTGTCCCGTGTGTATCTAATTTAGGTCAAAAAAAAACCACAGACCCGGTTAAGAGTCTGTGGTGAGGCGTTTCGCCGCTTTGACAGGGCGAATGCTGTGTAGTATAATGCGGTAAAAAGTGGCCGCCAGTAACGTTCGAGTGCAAGTCAGACATTACTGGCGGCGCAGTGGAAAGAAGGACGGAGAATATGAAACCCAATGAAAAGACAACAATCCTCGATCACAACACCCTATTCGATCTCGCCGTTAAATCCGCTTATGTCATAGCAAAAACATTGGATGAACGGTATGCCGATAGGGATCGGCCGGAAGTCACGCCGGTTATTCACTGGTATCATTGATTCCGATAGGAGGAGGGCGGCGCCATGCCGCTCTCTTTTCTTCTTTCCTGTAAAAACCGATGGTCGACCATCGGAAATTACCAAATGTAGTCATAAAATCCGCAGGGCCCGGTTAAAAACTGCGTCAATGAGCATAGTACGCCCGCAGCTTTCTGTTCTCGCTGATGGCCTTTCCAGCGAGCAAAGCGTTCACGATTGTTCCGCCCACTGCGATAGCTGAGCCCGCAAGTTGTGCCGTCCGCTGGTCTTCCATCCCTTTGGATAAGAGTGAACTTACCGCATAGGAACCAACTACTATGGCCGTTTCCGCTAAATAAGCAGTTCGGGTATTCCCGGTAATGGTCTTGCCGCGCTGATAAAGTTTCTTGCCTTCATCCGCTAACTTGTCGGTCTTCAGTTTACCATAGGCATCTTCCATCCGACGTTTTTCGGTTTTGACGGCCCGATTAGCGTCCTTGACCTGCTGCCGGGTAGCCTGCCCGGATTTATGGGCGGCTTTCGTTTCTACCGCTTTTGATTTGGCACGTTCATAGTCCGATTCGGCTTTGCGATAGCGTTCCAGTCCTTTTCGGGTATAGGAACCGTCATAGTTCTGATAACGCCTAACGCCCCATTTCATGCCTTTGATGCCGTAATGGGCAAGGCAATCCTGGGGAGAAGGTTTCTCATAGGGCTTCATAAGTACCCCCCCCCCTTTTTTTTTACTCAAATGCTTCCGGGTTGTGTTTATAGGCGACGTAGGCGTCCATCATGGCCGCCACCGCGTCGATCTTCTGGTCAGACCGCTTTTTCAGCAGTTTGCGGTTGCCGTTGGTGTCCTCCATCGTGATGCAGTTGCCCATAGAGAAGGTGATTAAGTCCTCGTCAAAGAGCAGCATCCGCTCTCCGGCCAGCTTCTTCAGCTCGCCCAGGGGGACGGATTCCGTTCTCGCGCCCTGCCGGACCACCTCGACCCCAAACGGGCCGTTCTCATTGACCCAGCGTTCCACAAATTCCTTGGCGTTGTAGGGGTCATATCCAAAGCAGCGCACATCGTAGCCGCAGTTGATGATGTGGTCGTCCAGATCCTCATAGACCTGCATCATGTCGAGAACTGTCCCCTCCATAACGATCAGGCTGCCCTCTGCCATAAAGTCCTCGTACTTGACCCGCATGGCCGCCGGGAGCTTATGGAGCGTCACCGATGTGATGTAGTTGCGCGACTTAACGCCAAAGGAACCATCCCGAAGAGGGAACAGGAACGTAAAGGAGCAGAAGTCGTCGCCCTGGGAGAGATCGGCGCCCATGGAGCAGGGCATCTGCCAAAACCGCTGCCGGCGGTGTGGCAAAGTCTCCTCGTAGGTGAAGTAGTAGGTGTACCCCTCCATAGGGAGGCCGAACCGCTTTGCCAGCATGTCATTCCGCGTGGCGGGGGCGGTTTCCGCCCGATCCACATCCTTCTGATAGGTCTCATAGGTGACGGTCTTTCCCAGATTCGGGTTGGCCTTGGGCCACATATCGGGGTAGGCCACCTCCTCAACGGAGTCCAGCTTGTACCACCAGATGGAAACATGTTCCTGCGGAGGACCGATGCCCTGGAGAATGTTCATCAGCTCCATTTTGATGGTATCGCCAGCGCCGTTGCGGACTGTACCCTCGGAGCTGGTGGCTATAATAAGGTAGTCGTCCAGCTTGGAGGCGCCCTGTTCCACCGCGCCGATGACGTCCTCCCGGGCGTCGGCGGAGGACAGCCACTCGTCCACGGTAGCCACTTTGCAGCGCAGACCCTGGAGCTTGTCCACCGACATAGGACGGATTTCGACCAGGGAGCCTGAAATGAAATTCTCAATGCCCTTCTTGGTAGAGGCCAGCTTCACCCGGTTGGCCCGGGACCCGGTGGTGTTCTGCAAAGACCCCTCGGTCATGAACTGGAAGACGGGGCCTCTGGCCCGGGTGATGGCGGTCTTGATGGGGTTGATGATCTCCTCGGCCTGCTTCATGGTGGGGGCCGTGGTGATCTGATGGGTGGTGGAACCGTCCACAACGCAAAAGTATGCCTGAATGCAGGAATCGTAGAGCGACTTCGCCGCACCCCGTCCCACGATCAGGTACTGCTTTTTGGTCAGCCGCTGCTTGATCCGCTTGGTCACATAGCGTCCGCCTCTGCCGTCCGGATTGGGCACATAGACAGAGCGGTCGTCGAAATAGTACCAGCCAAACACCTGTTCCCCCCAAAGCTTGAAGGTGTCCAGAAGATGCAGGTCGGAACCATCGGTCAGGGTCAGCTCGTTCTCGCAGAACTCGATCCAGCCCTCTACCGCCCTGTCGTCATAGTAGTAGCTAGGCGACTCGATCAGCCGGTCGATCCGGTACATCTCCATGGCAACTTCCTTGCAGACCGGAATATCGCCGCGGATGACCGCATCGCGGAATGCGCCGTAGTAACGGGGGACGGCGGTGTTGGATAACATCGGTTCACCAGCCTCCCGTTACAGCCCCAGCGCTTTTCTGCCAAGGAGAACCAGGGTGGAGAACTTCTGCTCGCTCAGCTTTGTCCGGTAGGTATCTTTCGGAATAACCTGCTCCATGTCGAACACGATGATGGGCGATTTTGCCTTGAAACCGCCGTAAATGGCGTCGTTCGTGTCAAGGAGCGCGCCGTAGCCCGCCTTTTTGCATTCGTTAAAAAACTTGGTGCGCTGGACATAGACGTCATGCCCCTTCCATCGGTCACCCTGTCCGTCATATGGAATCACATAATTGAACATCCGATAGACTGTCTGGAGATCTTTGGCCGAGGGCGTATAGTCCGGGTCCTTCATCCTTTCCAACACTGCGGCAGCTTCCCGATACCCCTTGAATTTGTACTTGTCTTTCACGAAATAGCTCTGCATCCGGTCCTTATCCGTTACAAAGTTATAAAAATCCCGATCTTTTCGATAGAGATTCATGAAGACCTCTGCGCCGGAGTCCTCGCTCGCCACCTTCAAGTCAGTTTTAAGCGAGTTGTCGATCCGGTACTTCATAAACGCGCCGGTTCCGATTTGCTTCCCATTCTTGTCATATACCGGCTGCGGGATCGGCCGGTTGAACAGTGCGTTATACTGGTGCTTGTCCAGGGAATTGTGGGTTGCGTAGAACATATCGGTGTTCTTGGTCCGGTCCTTGTCATAGGACAACGTGCTCAGGGTCGTCTTATCGGCGTTCAGCACTTCGTCAAAGTGCTTCTTGTTGTAGATACTGTTGCCGCTCTTCCGCTTATTGCGGATGGCTTTTTTCTGAGCCGGAGTGTAGTCGCCGCCCCGCAGGGGATAGGGAGGACCGTTCCGAACGCCCCACTTCTGTTTCAGAATTCCATGGTGATACAGTTCCATAAACAACTACCCCCGCAATTCCTTGATTGCAAGGGCAATGCTCAGGGAAGACCCTGCGATCGCCAGAACGCTTCCCGCCACTTCCAGCGTATCCCGCAATGCCTGCCGCCCTTTGGAAACCTGAGCCGGGGAGGTGTCCGCGAACAGCTGATTGTATTGCCGCTCCAGAAGTTCCCGGTTGATCTTATCCCGCATCTCCTTGTCGGTCATCTTGCTCAGATCCATCCGTTTCGGAGCTGGCTTGGACGTGCTGGTCTGCTCCAGCTTTTTCATCTCCTTCACCAGATCCGAGCTGGAGTCGACGGTTTTCTTGGTCCGCTCCAGGTCCTCCTTAGCCCAGCGCTTCGGGTCCGGGTTGGACAGGTCGATGCGGTTCTCCTTCTTCTTGGCCGCATTTTCCCGCTTATCCCGGTCATAGCGTTTTTCACCGGCGGCGGTCAGGGTGCCGTCTTTGTTCTGGTAGCGGCGGACGCCCCACTTCATGCCTTTGATGCCGTAGTGCAGGAGCATGCTATTCTCCATTTTGACTTTCCTCCTTCCCGCTGGTGTTCTTCACGGGGTCCGCTGCAACAAAAAGCCGCCACTCAAACTCGCTGATCTGCCGGTTGATGGACTCAATGGCAGCGGAGCTGAGAGGCGGGTCGAATAACAACCGAACCTTCATGTAAACGTAGGATTTGACTAAGGAAAAGATGTTCGGCTTATCCTGAATAAATCCGGACCAGATTTCATCTTTTCCTGAGATTGAGAAACCGTTGGCAGGTCCAACGCCCATTTGCGTCAGGATGGAAAACACGCTGTTGATGTGGATGATAATGTCCGGGTCAAAGTGCGTGTAGCTCTCGTCGATGCCCAACAGTTTCTTGATTGATATCAGGATGCTTTCGGAAATCTCCATAACAGCCTCCTCACCGGCGGACTGCGATGAACTTCTTCATGCAGTACCCCTGGGTGCCATTGGAGGTCGATACTTTATAGAAAGCATCTGTTGACTCGTCTATATTGACGGAAACTCTGGTCAGAGCCGTAATGACTGTAAGGACTTTGGAATTTGCTCTCGGCTCTTGATAAAGCGCCGCTCTCAGGCAATTCGTCACAACACCGGCAGCATGATTCTCCATATCGAATCCTCCTCGTATAATAAGTTTCAAAGTTAATAGTTTCAGGTATCAGCAGGCTTTGAGGTGCCCGTGATACAATAGCTGTAGGACAGCAGGGTCAAGTTCTGAGTCCTCCGGTTGAGCCGTAAGGCTACTTCACTGAAAGTCTGTTCCCCTGAACCGGAAGTTAGCTGCAAACTCATTGGCTGTTTGCCTGGGACAAGACCGCCCTTTCAGCAGTGAGGGCTATCGCATTGGTCTGCCCAGGAATGATTCTGATAAGCGAGGGTGCCAGATGCTCCGGTTATCATGGGTATCTCAAAGCCTGCTGGCCTGAAATCTCCATGCGGGGAGGTGAAAATTGTGAATCCACTATTCGTTGGCATTGATGTGAGCAGCAAGAACAATGTGGCCTACCTGATGAAACCGGACGGCAGCAAACACTCCAGCTTCTCCGTGCAGAATAACCTTGGCGGTGCTAAACTGTTATCAGAGAGAATCGTATCGGCACTTGGCTCCATGCAGCTTGAGCGTGTGGTGATTGGCCTGGAGGCCACCTCCATCTACGGGGACAGCCTAGTCTATGCTCTTCGTGAGGATGGCCGCTTGGGGCGGTTTCAGAGGAAAATCCATGTTCTAAATCCAAAGCAGGTGCGGAAATTCAAGGAAGCCTATTCTGACCTGCCAAAGAACGACTGGGTGGACGCCTTTGTGATTGCCGACCATCTCCGTTTCGGCAGAATCAACAGGGAGGTCTACATGGACGATTACCGCTACAAAGCCCTGCAAACCCTTACCAGAGCCAGATTTGATGTCATCCAAAACTTGACCCGGGAGAAGCAGCGGTTCGCCAACTACTTATTCCTCAAATGCTCCGGCATGGCCCAGGACAAAGACATTCAGAACACCAGCGCCACCACCATCGCACTCATGGAACACTTTGAAACCGTGGATGACTTGGCGAATGCCGACCTGGAGGAACTGACTGCCTTTATTACTGAAACAGGCCGTGGCAAATTTGCTGACCCGGATGCTACCGCCAAGGCAGTTCGGGCTGCAGCCAAAGGCTCCTATCGGCTGCCCAAAACAGTAAACGACACTGTAAACCAAGCAATGGCTGTTTCTATTGCCTCCATGCGCGCCTTGAAAGGGCAGGTCAAAGTATTAGATAAGGCCATTGAACAGCAGTTTGAAATCATTCCGAACACTTTGACCTCCATCCCCGGTATTGGCAAGGTCTACTCCGCCGGTATCATTGCTGAGATTGGTGATATCCACCGTTTTGATTCCCAAGCCTCGGTTGCCAAATACGCCGGCCTTGTCTGGAACAGGAGCCAGTCTGGCGACTTCGAGGCCGAACACTCCAGAATGATTAAATCCGGCAACCGCTATCTCCGCTACTACCTGCTGGAAGCCGCCAACTCCGTGAGAAGATGCGACTCCGAGTTCCGGC
>OLQN01000360.1_pt1 | contig 42051 bp, 29 predicted proteins | sample 1673181 | NCBI WGS metagenome assembly OLQN01 (sample SAMEA3136763, study PRJEB25190) | human gut metagenome | biome: human gut; feature: human-associated habitat; material: faeces | place: Austria | collected 2013
GCATGAAGGGCAACCTGGTCGCCGGTGCCAACATCGCCGGTTTCGAGAAGATCGCCTCCGCCATGATGAGCCAGGGCATTGTCTGATACAAATGCAGACAGCCGGGTGAACTCCCGGGAAAAATTGCATAAACTTTTTTAGCAAAACCTATTGACACACACGCCGTGCTGTGGTATTATAATCAAGCACCGCGAAACAGCGTGTGTGTCATATATCGCGGAGTAGAGCAGATGGTAGCTCGTCGGGCTCATAACCCGGAGGTCGCAGGTTCAAGTCCTGTCTCCGCAACCAACAAAAGCTCGTTGAAACGACAAGTTTCAACGAGCTTTTTTCTACATTATGGCAAAAGTGGTAACAGGCTGTTAACTTTGACCCCAAAATGACCCCAAAACGGCAAAATGACTGCGCCCGGACGGATGAAATTTTCAACCGCCCGGGCGCTTTTTGTGGATAAATTTTGCGGAGTTGGCAGGTAAATATAGGAACGGTCAACCTGCTTTGACGAGTACCAACACGCTGTTGTCTGGCACGACGATCTGTTCCTGTTTGGTAGGAATTGGCGGGTTCTTGTACTGGCACAGGGCTTTTTGGATTTGCTGCTTGACTTCCAGCAGGGCGGCATCCAATGTAGGGGTCTGCACTTCAATTTTTGGAAAGTCGGGAACATGGATTGTGCAGCCGTCCGGGGATAAGGTGCAGAGTACAGGGTAAGGCTGGTTCTCTACGGAGATGCTGTACTGCATCCCGAACATATCGTCCATCTTATCCATTTCGCGCCGTTTGTGTTCGTCCATGCTGTGGACGTATGTGTCCATTGTGAACGCCACCGAGTAGTGACCGAGGATGGACGACAGCGTTTTGTAATCCATGCCGCGCTCCAGCGCACGGGTGGCGAAGGTGTGGCGCAGGGCGTGGAAGGTAAAGTGTCCGATGTCGGCATCCTTCAACAGGCGGTCATAGTAATCCTTGAAGGTTTTCTGCTCAAAGTAGTGTCCAAACTCGTTGGTGACGATGAATCCATCGTCGGTGTACTTATCCCCTACCCGCTGCTTGTCCTGCGCCTGCTGCTGTTTCCAACGGGCAAGCTCGTCTGCCATTGTGCGGGTCAGCGGAATCGTGCGGCGGGAGTTTTTCGTTTTGGGTGTACCGAATGCACCGCATTGAAAGTGAGGTCGAGGAAGTGGAAGTTCCTGCCGACAACGGTGATGGATCTGAGGAGAGTGAATATATCGAATCTCAGACAGAGTATATTCTGCACATCACCGTGACCAGTGTGCCGGTGGATGATCTGGCCCATGACCTGTCATTCACAGAGGATCAGATGGATATTCTGCATCAGTTGCTCTCGGATGAGATGCGGCCAATGCTTGTACAGCTGTGCGGCACAGGAACCAGCACAGGGACTATGCCGCCCGTGGGAGATGGGGCGATGATCTGGCCGTTGCCAGGGCATACCAGTCTTACAACTCACTTTGGGGAGGCGGACGCTTTTGGCAATCCCGGGCACCGTGGCATTGATATTCCTGCCCCGGAAGGGACCCTGATTCTGGCTGCACATAGCGGCACTGTTCTGATCTGCGGTTGGAACGACAGTTTTGGAAATCAGGTGTTGATCGACGATGGAGCCGGTCTATCCACACGGTATGCGCACATGACGGCCACAGCCGTTTCTCCCGGCTCAGTTGTTACTGCCGGTCAGGTTATTGGCTATGTGGGCAGTACTGGAGATTCTACTGGAAACCACCTGCACTTTGAGGTAAACGTGGGAGGAGTCCTTATCGATCCACTTGCCTATGTTACACCTCAATAAAGACATTGCGCCTCCTTACAGAGGTAGGACCTATTGTAATTCCGACTCCCTAACAAAAACTGAACAGCTATGTATCCATAAACAACGCCTATTTACAGGTTACCGTGCACGTGATACAAGAAGCGGATGATTCAGTGCTCCTTGAAAGATTTTCTGGTACGACACCCTTCTGAGGCTTAAGGGAAAGTTTAAAAGTGAAACTGTACAAGTCTTTTTGTAGGGTGTGGCTAGACTGATGCGGTGCAACTGACAAAGTCTAAATTTGATGAGTCTGGCAACATTTGTTTGGAAATATATCTGTGAAACTACTTGTAAGCTGAAAATATCAAAGCTTTTTCAGTGTATATGGCACCGAAACAACCGCAAGAAGGACGGTTGGCTTCTATATTCGATAAAAATAAGTATTAAATGCCACTGCTTATTTGGTTTACAATTGCTTTTCCTTTGTGTTATAGTATCTTTATATAAAAGAATAGCTAAAAGTATAGTGAAAGTCTTGGAGCCAAAGACATGCTGGAGGCAGAAATAATGCGGTTTGATAAATATATGATGGCACAGATGAATCGAAAATTGCTGCTGGAATTGCTGTTTCTCCATGGACCGATCAACCGTGCGGAGCTGGCAAAACTGAGTGGGTTGAGTATCCCTACGGTTATGAAAATTATTGATGCATTCGCGGAAGAAAACCTTATCCGAGTTGTGGGAAAGCGTGAATCCACTGGCGGTCGGCAACCGCAATTATATGAGATTGCAAAGGATGCTTATCATAGCATCGGGGTGGATTTTGGCCGCAATCGTACCAAAATTGTGGTTGCAAATTTAGCAGGGGAAATCTGTATCCGGCGTTCATTGCCCACCGGAGATACCATGCCTCCGCAGATGTTAATTGACCGTGTGGTGGCGCTGGTACGTGAAGTCAAACAAGAAGCAGAGGCAAACGGTCGCGTGCTGCTGGGTATCGGGCTGGGTATGCCGGGATTGATCAATCCGGAAAGTGGGCGGGTGGTTTTCTCACCGGATTTCGGTTGGTCCGATGTAGATTTACTGCAACCTTTCCGACAAGAGTTCACCTGTAAGGTAATAATTGAAAATGCTAACCGTGCTATGGCTCTGGGAGAACGCTGGTTTGGTCTTGGACGGGAAGCACGTGATTATCTTTGCGTTAACTTGGGGTATGGAATCGGTTCGGCACTGGTTCTGGATGATGAACTGCATCGGGGAGCCAGTGGGAGCAGCGGGGAGCTGGGGCACATTACTATGGAGCCCAATGGACCGTTATGCCGGTGTGGAAATCATGGCTGCTTGGAAGCCATTGCTTCCGGCTATGCTATTCAGGAACAGGCACAGCAAATGATCCGTGCAGGCCGAGGAAAGGTAATTTTGGCTCAGGCTGAGAATGACTTGGAAGCGGTAGATGCTCGTTGTGTGTTTGCGGCAGCCCGATCAGGGGACGTAGAAGCAGAAACTTTCCTGCGTAGTAGACTGGAATATATCGGTTCGGCGCTGGCTGGGTTAATTAATTTGATCGATCCTGAGTTAGTGATCCTGGAAGGTGGGTTTACTAAATCAGCGGATGTGTTGATGCCGATTTTGAAAGAAGCGGTCCGCACACATCAGATGCGGTTGGCAGGGCGTCACACGCGACTTTTGTGTGGCACTTTGGGAGAGGATATTACCGCCTTGGGAGCCGCCTCTTTGCTGCTGCAGGATATGCTGGAATATGGTGGTATCAGCTGAAATTGTGGGCTTGTTACATAACAAGGACTTCCCGGTATTGCCGGGAAGTTTTTTTGTTAGAAGAAGTATCAAACTGCACAAAATAAATTCTTGTTCTTTATAATTTGTGACATATTTTTGCAAAACCTATTGACGAATGCGAGAAAGCGTGCTAAGCTGACATTGTAGTTAGTTCAGTTAAGAAAGTAATGGAAATAAAGCTTTCAAAGCCGGACATTTTTTTATCCTATGATAGTTAGCTAACTTAAATAAGAAATAGGAGGGGCGGATATACTTTGCCGATGTATCGAAGATTTGATAAAAATACAATGGCACAGATGAATCGGAAAACAGTGATCGATATTCTGCGTATGAGTGCCCCCATCAACAAGGCAGAAATTGCACGCCGGGCTGGACTGAGCGTTCCAACGGTGATGAAGATTGTAGATGAGTTTGACCAAAATGACTTAATTCGTAAAGTGGGTAAGGGAGAGTCCAGCGCAGGAAAAAAACCGGAACTGTTAGAACTGGTAGAGGATGCGTACTATATCGTGGGTGTGGATATGGGGCGTAGTCATATCAAGGTAATCGTTATGGATATGGCTGGTAGAATCGTAACATCCCAAAGTATGCAGACAGGGAATACGAACCCTCCTGAACAGCTGATTAAACGTCTGCTGGATTTAATTCAACAGACGATTGAAAAGAGCGGGGTGCCCACGGAACGCCTGCTGGGGCTGGGGATCGGTATGCCGGGCCTGTTGGACCGTCAGAATGGAGTTGTTCTTTTCTCTCCGGACTTCGCGTGGGAAAACGTACAGTTAATTCAGCCAATACAGCAGTACTTCCAGTTGGAAATAGAGTTTGAAAACTCCAACCGAGCTTTGGGTATGGGTGAGCGTTGGTTTGGTGCCGGGCAATATTCCGAGTATTTTATCTGTGTTAATCTAGGGCATGGTATCGGTTCGGCTATTGTGGAACACGGTAAATTTTATCGCGGCACCAGTGGTAGCAGCGGTGAAATCGGCCATATGACACTGGAACCGAATGGACCGCCATGTACTTGCGGTAACCACGGTTGCCTGGAAGCACTGGCCTCCGGCAATGCTATCGCCCGGCAGGCACGAGAGTTGATCTGCCGAGGTAAGGGGGAGGCTATTCTGGCTCAGGCCGGCGGTGATCTGGATGCAGTGGAAGCAAAAGAGGTTTTTGCTGCCGCGAGGATAGGAGATGCCCAGGCACAGCGGATCGTACAACGTGCAGCGGAGTATATCGGTATCGCACTGGCCAGTTATATTAACCTGCTTGATCCGGATCTTCTGATTCTGTCTGGTGGCATGACGAATGCGGGTGAAATCCTGTTGGAACCACTAGAAAAGGTGATTTGTGCCAGAAGACTCCATGCCGGAGGAGGAAAATTCAGGATGTCGGTGTCTAAGCTGGGGCGGGACGGTACCGCCATCGGTGCAGCATCGCTCATTCTGAAAAAATTTATAGAACGCGGGGCTACCCGTAAAATCATCACAAAAACGGAGGGAGCAATTTGAGCAGCGAGTACTTACTGGAGGCGGTGGACATTACCAAGCTGTTCCCCGCTACAAAAGCGTTGGACCATGTGCAGTTGCGGGTTAAACGCGGGGAAGTTCACGCCCTGTGCGGTGAAAATGGTGCTGGTAAATCCACCTTGATGAACATCATCGGCGGAGTATTTCCGCCGACGGAGGGGAAACTGTTCTTTGAGGGGGTGCAGATTCAGCCCCGGAATCCCAAGGAGGCACAGGACATCGGCATTGGCTTTGTACATCAGGAGCTGAGCCTGTGCACACATCTGACCGCTGCGGAAAACATTTACATCGGTCGACAGCCTACCAAGGGCGGTGGCATGATCGACTTTGAAAAGATGTGGGCAGACGCAGACGCGGTATTGCGGCAGCTGGGAGCCAACTTCAGTTCCCGCAAACAGGTATCGGAACTGACAGTAAGCGAGCAGCAGTTGGTAGAGATTGCCAAAGCAGTATCTTTGAACTGCAAATTTTTGATTCTGGATGAGCCGACTTCTTCCTTGACGGATAAAGAGACATGTAAGCTTTTTGAGGTGGTCAGAAGCCTGAAAGAGAACGGGATGGCGGTTCTGTTTATCTCGCACCGTATGCCCGAAATTTTTGAAATCTGCGACAAAGTCACGATCTTTAAGGACGGTACCTATGTAAGTACTATGGATACGGCTGGAATCACCGGTGAAGACATCATCAAAGCGATGGTAGGCCGTGAACTGGGGAATTTGTATCCCCCCAAGAGCAGCCATATTGACGAGCAGGATCAGATCCTGAGGGTCGAAAATCTTTCCGGTGGAATCTTTGAGAATGTAAGCTTTACGCTCCATCGTGGTGAGATTCTTGGATTTGCCGGACTGGTGGGCTCCGGTCGTAGCGAAATTATGCGGGCGTTGTGCGCTATTGATCCCCGTACAGACGGTACCGTTTGGCTGAAGGGGGAAAAACAAAACTTCCATCATTATCGGGATGCTGTAAATGCGGGTATCTGTTATCTGACAGAAGACCGTAAGACGCAGGGGCTGTTTCTGGAAATGAGCATTCGGGACAATATGGTAAGTGCCAATCTGGATGCTGTTTCCAATGGTATGATCCTGGATGATCGTAAGGAAGATGCTCTGGCCGAAACGTATGTAAAGCAGCTCTCGGTCAAGATCCCGGGCATTGAATATCCTATCAGCAGCCTTTCGGGTGGCAACCAGCAGAAATGCCTGATTGGCAAGTGGTTGTCTATCCATCCCAAAGTCATCATTATGGATGAACCTACTCGTGGTATCGACGTAGGCGCTAAGTCTGAAATTCACAATCTGCTCAGAAATCTGGCAGAAGAAGGAATCGGCGTAATTGTGATTTCCAGCGAATTGCCAGAGGTAATCGGAGTGAGTGACCGTGTGGCAGTGATTCACGAAGGCCATCTGTCCGGTGTGCTGGAGAAGGATAAAATTACCGAAGAAAACATCATGCTGTTGGCGTCCGGCGAACAGCTTTAAGAAAAAGGAGCGTCTCGCATGAAAAAAGAAAATCCTTTTAAGAAACTTTTTGCCAAACGGGAAATGGGCGTTCTGGCAATTCTGATCGCCGTTGTCGTACTGGTACAGCTATTCCAGCCTAAGTTTTTGAATCCTTCCAACCTGCGAAGCATCGCCATCAGCGTGGCGACCGACGGTTTGTATGCCATCGGTTTGTGCCTTGCCTTGATTCTGGGCGGCATCGAACTGAGCGTCGGTGGCGTTGCGGCTATGACCTGCGTAATTACCGGCTACCTCTGCTTGCAGGGAGTCAATGTCTGGGTGGCAGCACTGGCCGCTGTGGCAGCGGGCATTCTGGTAGGCTTGTTCAATGGTTTTATGATCAGTAAAGTGGGATTGCCGCCGTTTATCGTGACCTTGAGCATGATGAATCTTTCCCGTGGTATTGCCTACATCCTTACTGAGGGTTCTCCGCTTTCTCTGTCGGGATATCTGCCGGATAGCTTCCGCGTCTTGGCAACAGGAACCATTGCAGGCATCCCGACCATCTTCCTGATCTATCTTGTTATCGCAATTATTGCGGGCTTGCTGACCCGCCATGCAAAGGCCTGCCGCAATATCTTCTATGTGGGCAGTAATGAAAAAGCTGCTCAGCTTTCCGGCATCAATGTGGATCGCGTCAAAATCAGCGTCTATGTGGTTGTGGCGCTGCTGTCCACACTGGCCGGTATCCTCAGTCTGGCCCGTTTCAATATGGCTACGCCGGAACTTAGCGTCGGTGCCGAAACAACCGCAATCTCGGCTGCGGTAATCGGTGGTACTTCGATGACTGGCGGTGTAGGCTCCATCCTGGGCACCTTCTTTGGTATTGTTCTGCTCAAAGTTGTCAACTCTGCTCTGGTTATGCTCAATGTCTCGGTTTACTGGCAGGATTTTGTTCAGGGCCTGATTCTGGTAGCAGCTGTGACCATTGACTACATGACCCACCGTAAGAGCGGCAACAGCTTTCTGCAGAAAATGTTCGCGTTCCGTAAAAAAGAAACAACAAGAAAGTGAGGAATGATCCCTATGAGAAAAACCTTGCGCCGTGTGCTCGCAACCGCATGTGCGGTCATGATGGCGGGCAGCCTGCTGACCGGCTGTGGAGGCGCGGCCTCCGAAGCGGAATCTGCAACAGCAGAAACCGGCACTACTGTCAGCACCAGTTCCCCGGAAGATGAGTATTACATGGTCAGCTTCCTTTCCGGTATTGATTACTGGAAGACCTGTTTCCGTGGAATGGAAGACGCAGCTTCCCTGCTGGGAGTGACCGCCAAGTATACCGGTCAGACCGACTCTGACGTGGCTGGTGAAGTGGCTGTACTGGAACAGGTCATTGCCATGAAACCCAAAGGCATCGCCATTACCTGCGTGAACTCCACCGCATTCCAAGATACCATCGACTCTGCCATTGAGCAGGGAATCTCGGTGGTGACCTTTGACTCGGACTCTCCCACATCCCAGCGTTCCTCCTATTTGTCTACCGGCAACGAGGATGCCGGTAAGGCAGCTGCTGAATATCTGGTACCGCTGTGCGGCAACAAGGGCAAGATTGCGGTGCTGTATACCGTTGGTCAGGAAAACACCGAATCCCGTCTGGAAGGTTTCCGCTCCTGGTGCGAAGAAAATGCACCTGGCGTGGAACTGATCCTGGTAAATGATGCGGGCGATACCACCACCGCAACCGATAATTTGGCAGCGGCGCTGCAGGCCAACCCGGATATCGTGGGTGTTTTCTGCGCGGATGGTACTGCCGGTGGTGCGGGCCCCGTTGCCGTGGAAGAGAGCGGCATTGAGGGCATCCATACCCTGGCGTTTGACGTGGACAAGACTGTGCTGGACAAGGTCAAAGATGGTTCCATTGACGGCACCGTGGCCCAGGGACAGTACAACATGGGTTACTGGTCCATGATGATGCTCTATGCCGAAGCCAACGGAATTTCTACTGCCGATCTGCCCGGCTATGTGGATACCGGCGTCACCATCGTGACCAAAGAAAATGTGGATGAGTACTATGTGCAGGACAGCACCGGCGGCCAGTTTACTCCCGATCAATTCAAAGGAGCGGAGAGTGACGAATACTACATGGTCAGCTTCCTTTCCGGTATTGATTACTGGAAGACTTGCTTCAACGGCATGCAGGCGGCCGGTGATTTCCTGGGCGTAACTACCAAGTATACCGGTCAGACCGACTCTGACGTGGCCGGCGAAGTGGCTGTGCTGGAACAGGTCATTGCCATGAAGCCCAAGGGCATCGCCATTACCTGCGTGAACTCTACTGCATTCCAGGATACCATCGACTCTGCCATTGAACAGGGAATCTCGGTGGTGACCTTTGACTCGGACTCTCCCACATCCCAGCGTTCCTCCTATTTGTCTACCGGCAACGAGGATGCCGGTAAGGCAGCTGCTGAATATCTGGTACCGCTGTGCGGCAACAAGGGCAAGATTGCGGTGCTGTATACCGTTGGTCAGGAAAACACCGAATCCCGTCTGGAAGGTTTCCGCTCCTGGTGCGAAGAAAATGCACCTGGCGTGGAACTGATCCTGGTAAATGATGCGGGCGATACCACCACCGCAACCGATAATTTGGCAGCGGCGCTGCAGGCCAACCCGGATATCGTGGGTGTTTTCTGCGCGGATGGTACTGCCGGTGGTGCGGGCCCCGTTGCCGTGGAAGAGAGCGGCATTGAGGGCATCCATACCCTGGCGTTTGACGTGGACAAGACTGTGCTGGACAAGGTCAAAGATGGTTCCATTGACGGCACCGTGGCCCAGGGCCAGTTCAATATGGGCTTCTGGTCTATGATGATGCTTTATGCCGAGGCCAACGGCCTTACCGAAGCCGACCTGCCCGGCTATGTAGATACTGGTGTTACCATTGTGACCAAGGATACGGTTGACAATTATTACGTCAGCTGATTGAAGAAATGCAAGCAGAAATGTGAGCGTTACCGGGGGCAGACGTAAAACGATGGCGTCCGTCCCCGATTATTTAAAAAATGGAAAGAAGATGTAATTTGTTATGAAAAACTTTACTTACTATTCTCCTACGGAAATCCTGTTTGGCTGTGGACGTATTCAGGAGATCGCAGCGGTAGCTTCCCGATTCGGAACCCGGGCCATGATCGTTACCGAGAGTATGCAGGGGCCTCTGGCGCCGGTGTTTACCCGTGTGAAGACGCTGCTGGAAGAGGGCGGGCTGGAAGTTGCACAGTTTGACGGTGTCATTCCCAATCCCACCACTGATGTGGTTACGGCAGGTGCCAATATTGCCAAAGAGTTTGGCGCTCAGGTGATGATTGGCATCGGCGGCGGTTCTTCCATGGACACGGCCAAGGCAATCGCGGTAGAAGCCACCCATCCCGGAACTGCTTTTGATTATAACTGCCATACCGAAGGTCCCTCGGAAAAGACCCTGCCGATCATTGCAGTGTCTACCACGGCGGGTACCGGCTCTCAGGCAACTCAGTGTGCGGTCATCACCAAAACGGCTGACAAAGACAAATCTGCCATCTGGCACAAAAACATCTTCCCCAAAGTGGCCATTGTGGACCCGGAACTGACCGCTACCATGCCGCACTCGGTCACCGCACAGACCGGTTTTGACGCCTTCTGCCACAACTTTGAAGCGTACCTTTCGGTAAATACCAGCCCGGTTGTAGAGGCTCTGGCCCTTCAGGCTATTGCAATCGTTAAGGAATACCTGCCCCGTGCTCTGGCAGACGGGAAGGACATGGAAGCTCGTGCCCAGATGTGCGTAGCAGATACACTGGGTGGCTTTACCAACTCCAACGCCGGCGTGACTCTGCCCCACGGCCTGGGTATGCAGGTGGGGGGACACTGCCCCCATGTGACCCATGGTCAGGCCCTGGCCATCATTTATCCGGAGTTTACCCGGTACACCTACCCGGCTGCGGTACAGAAGTTTGCCACGGTGGGACGTATCTTTAACCCGGAGCTGAAAGAATTGCCGGATGAAGAAGCCGCGGCTCGCTGCTGCGATGCGCTGGATGATTTCCTCAAGCAGATCGGCTTGTGGATCGGTTTCAAGGATCTGGGCGTTACGGAAGATGATATCCGACAGATCGCCGACTGCGGTCAGGTGCTGGGAGATTATTTGAATAATCCCCGTGTAGCCAGCATCGAGGAAATGTACGAAATTCTCATGAAATGCTACGAGCGCCACTAAGGAGGGAAAAGCAATGACGGAAACGGGAATTCTTAATCGAGAGATCGCCGCAGAAATGGCAAAAATGGGGCATACGGATATGATGCTTATTGCGGACGCGGGTCTGGCAATCCCCAACACTACCAAGGTGATCGATCTGTCGTTGGCTAAGGATTTGCCTACGGCTTTGCAGGTCCTGGACGAAGTGCTCAAGCACTTTTCGGTTGAAAAAATCATCTATTCCCAGGCTACGGTCGATGTGAGCCCCACGCGGGAACAGGCGTTTCTGGAGCGGTTTGATTCCAGTGTGGAAAAAGAGGTCGTGCCGCATCCCGTACTACGGGACGAGCTTACCCGGAAAGTGAAATTCGCCATCCGCACTGGCGATTTTACTGCCAATTCCAACTTGATTCTGGTCAGCGCCGGCGGACCTCGCTGGTATTGCGAAAAGTAAATAGGAGGCATTACCAATATGTTGCAACAAGTTATGACGGCTCCCGGTGAGATCGAATTCCGGGAGGTTCCGGTTCCGGAGATCACCGATAAGCAGGTTCTCGTCAAAATTATGAATATCGGTATCTGTGGTTCTGATATTCATGTCTACCACGGCAAACATCCTTTTACCAGCTACCCCGTCACCCAAGGCCATGAACTTTCGGCGCAAGTGGTTAAGGTGGGGGCTGCTGTCACCGGACTGGAACCGGGGCAGAAGGTTACGATCCAACCTCAGGTGGTTTGCGGGGAATGCTATCCCTGCCGCCATGGAAAGTACAATCTGTGTGAAAATCTGAAAGTCATGGGCTTCCAGACCACCGGCACCGCGTCGGAGTATTTTGCGGTGGATGCAGCCAAGGTGACCCCGCTGCCTGACTCCATGAGCTACGAGGAAGGCGCCATGATCGAGCCCCTGGCGGTAGCCGTCCATGCAATCCGTCAGGCCGGTGACGTGGCCGGCAAAAAAATCGCCGTGCTGGGCGCCGGCCCCATCGGCATTCTGGTAGCCCAGGTGGCACGCGCCCGCGGTGCAGAGGCGGTCATGATTACCGATATCAGCGATGTGCGTCTGGCAAAAGCCAAAGAGTGCGGTGTTACCTTTACGGAAAACACCCGCAATGTGGACTTTGGTGAAGCTATGGTGCGGAATTTTGGCCCCGACAAGGCGGATGTCATCTATGACTGCGCCGGCAACAACACCACGATGGGCCAGGCCATCCAGCACGCGCGCAAGGGCAGCACCATCATACTGGTGGCGGTTTTTGCCGGCATGGCCCAGGTGGATCTGGCGGTACTCAACGACCATGAACTGGACCTGAACACCACCATGATGTACCGCAACGAGGACTACGTTGATGCCATCCAGATGGTTCAGGACGGCCTGGTGCACCTGAAGCCTCTGATTTCTAAAAAGTTCCCCTTCCGGGAATATAAACAGGCGTATGAATACATTGATGCCAACCGGGAGACCACCATGAAGGTGATTATTGATGTGCAGAAATAAGGATGTGACAGCCCTGGGAGAGCTGCTCATTGATTTTACCGAAGCGGGGGTTTCTGCTAACGGTATGCGCTTATTTGAGCAAAATCCTGGTGGAGCTCCTGCAAATGTACTGGCCGCACTTTCCCGTTTGGGGAAAAATACTGCCTTCATCGGTAAAGTGGGCACAGATATGCACGGCAATTTTCTGCGCCAGGTTCTGCAGGAAAATAACATTGACACAACAGCTTTACAGCAAGATCCTGCTGTATTTACCACGCTGGCCTTTGTTGGCCTTGGTGACGGCGGAGAGCGCACATTTTCTTTTGCACGTAAACCGGGCGCGGATACCTGTCTGAAACCGGAGGAACTTCGTCCGGAATCCTTTACAGATCTCAAGGTATTCCATTTTGGTTCCTTATCTCTTACACAGGAACCGGTGCGCAGTGCAACCCTGCGTGCCATTCAGATGGCAAAAGAGGCAGGCGCCTTGATTTCTTACGATCCGAATTACCGGGCACCGCTGTGGCCGGATCAGGAAACCGCGATGCAGGCGATGCGGTCTGTATTGCCACAGGTGGATTTGATGAAATTGTCGGATGAAGAAACGGAACTGCTCACAGGATACGCGGAACCCCAGCAAGCATTGGAAAATCTTCGCGCCCAAGGTGTGAAGATTGCCTGTGTGACGCTGGGAGGTGACGGTGCAATGGTTGCCTGCAACCAGGGCATGCGCCGTGTCCCAGAGTATTGCGCCAAGGTGGTGGATACGACCGGAGCAGGGGACTGCTTCTGGGGCGGGTTCCTGGGTATGCTGCTGGAAAATGGGCTGGGTCCCCGTTCACCCGGCGATCTTACGTTGGAAGAAGTGGCTGACGCAGCGGATTTTGGTAATGCAGCAGCAAGTCTGTGTGTAGAAAAGCGAGGAGCCATCCCCGCCATGCCACTGCGGCAGGATATAGAGCAGCGCCGTAGGCAGAACCCTTAAGGGAGGCACTTTATGAAACAATATTGTACGGGCGTTCAACATGTTGGGTTGCCTACCAATGACTTGGACAAAACTATTGACTTTTACACGGCTTTGGGATTTGAGATTGCCCTTCAGACGGTCAACAAACAGGCAGGAGAGCGCGTTGCTTTTTTGCGTCTGGGAAACCTGACCGTTGAAAGTTACGAAAATCACAATGCCGCAGGTCACAGCGGCGCATGGGATCATGTGGCACTGGATGTAACCGATGTGGAGGCTATATTCCGTCTGATGAAGGAAAAAGGATACACGTCCCCCAATCAACAAATTGAGTTTTTGCCGTTCTGGGAAAATGGTGTGCGCTTTTTTACGATTACAGGACCCAACGGTGAAAAAGTGGAGTTCAGTCAATATCTGTAAAAATTGTCTTGGTAGAAGCAAGTGTCCAAATTTAACTTTATAGGATTTGAGCTGTTATCCCTATAAGTTAATAGAGTTTTGGCTAATTAAATTTAAATCACATCAATATGTGTTGTTGATGTATGCGTTATAATTGATGTGCTGTAGAGAATATCGAAATTCGCCAAGAATGTTTCTTGCTTTGCTTCTGGCAGTGTAGACCGTTGCTTTCTATGGTTTGACATCACTTTTTTCAAACAATGATCAGAGCCGGAATTTGTTCATGTGCAAATTCCGGCTCTGGTTTGTTTATAATGAATCCACATAGCAAATTTCTGTTTTAACTGCATGTTAACAAAAAGACTCTAGTAAAAGAATCCTATACTCTACCTTGCGTGAGTTCCTTCATTTCACTCTTAATTACAGCCTCATTTAGTTGTACGATTTTTTTCGGACATAGTTTGCCTTCTCCTTTCGAATGGTGTGTCACAACTTCATTCTGCCAGAGATTTGCAAATCATGTCTGTTTTTTTGGAAATTATTTTGCGACCTTTTACAAATTGTTTCATTCTATTTCTATGCATGAGCTTGAAATGGATAGGGTTTTCTAATAATGACATTTCAAACTATACCCTATCCCACGAACACCGTCATCATCGTCATCACCGTCACGCTTATAGTGAAATGACGCTTGCAGTTTACTACTGCTCAAAACAAAAATAGTGATATTACGAGAAACACAAAATCAGAATGACGCAGATGACGCTAATGACGCTGAATTTGGGATATGGTATAGGGATATCCCCAAAACAGCGTCATTAGCGTCATCTGCGTCACTATCGTCACACAAGAGCAGCGCGGGGGTCTGGGGTATACCCCAGAAATGCGTTTGTGGATATCCAAACGCTATGCTAGCAAAACACGTCTACCCCCAAAACGATGACAAACAAACCCGGTACCCGCAAAAATTCGTATATGCTTTCAAGAGTGAATCACTTCTGATTCATCCAAAAATCTTGACTCGAAAAAGTGAATCGGTTCTGATTCATTCCCTGCGGTAGTCAGCCGAAAATTACAATTGCATCACGAAAATTACAATACGCAGATTCCACGGCACGCTATACTGGATACAGAATTCATTTACGAAAGGGAGGAAAACTGTATGCGTGCAAAATTGAGCAACTTACAAAGCATCCCGCAGGTGGTTGCGGAGATGACGCTGGATGAAAAATTGGATATGGTGGGGTGCTACCGCGCCTGCCACACACGACCTATCCCGGATATGGATGTGCCTGCCATCTATCTGATGGACGGCGCGACGGGGCTGAATGGCACCCATGTGGTGCTGGACTACTTAACAGACCCCTGCCGTGCCGATGACCCGCGTACAGCGTATGCCACGCCGGAAATGGTGGCACTGAACCGCGTTGATCTCAACGAGGCCGCGGCAAAGTACAAGGGCGATGCACTGATGACCGACCTTGTGGAGCAGGCGGCAAAATACCGTCCGGGCGGTCGGCAGCATATCAGCTTCCCGTCGGGCATCAACATCGGCGCGTCGTTTGACCCGATCACAGCCGAGACCATCGGCCACGCGGTCGGACAGGAATTGCGTGACGTCGGGGTGGATGTCTGCTTTGGTCCCAACGTGGATATTGCCCGCGACCCGCTGGGCGGCCGTAACTATGAAATGTACGGCGAGGACCCGGAGTTGGTGGCTCAGACCGCGGCAGCCTTTGTACGCGGTATGCAGAGCGCCGGCATTGCGGCCTGTGCCAAGCATTTCCTCGCAAACAATCAGGAAACGAACCGCAACACAACAAGCTCTAACCTTTCAAAACGGGTTATGATGGAACTGTATGCCCGTGGGTTTGAGGCAGCCATCGAGGATGGTCACGTCCTGTGTATCATGAGCGCCTACAACGCCGTGAACGGAGAGTTCACCTCGTATAGCAAAAAGCTGCTGACAGATTTGCTGCGCGGGGAACTGCACTTCGACGGCGCCATTGTCAGCGACTGGGGCGCAGCCGGGCAGAACAAGGAAGGTACGCTGGCGGCGGGTATGGATTTGATTCAGCCCGGTCCAAACGATATGACCGCCTGCAAACAGGCGGTGCAGGAGGGGCGGCTTTCCGAGGAAGTTCTGAACGACCGCGTGACCCATATCCTGCAGCTTATCGTGGAGATCAAACAAAATCAACGCCGCATCCCCGCGCAGTATGACGCCGATGCACTGCTGCAAACCGCCTGCAGGACCATTGAAGACGGCGCGGTGCTATTGAAAAACGAGAATGCCGTCCTACCGCTGGCCGAGACCCGGCGTGTTGTGTTCTGGGGGGCGCGCAGCCGCGACACACTGGAGTGTGGCAGCGGCTCCACGGCGGTGGAGACGGCCCTGCACAGCAATGTGCTGGACGAATACCGCAAACTGCGCGGCACGGCGGCCTTTGAAGAATGGACCGATGCCGACACGCTGGTGTACACGGCGGCTGCCCCGGCTGGGGAAAATGTGGACCGCGAAAGCATGGCGGTAGAGGAACAAGACCGCACCCGCATGACCGAGGTGCTGAAGCAGGCAAAGCAGAAAGGCATGAAAACCGTCGTGCTGTTGAATATTTCCGGACCGGTGGAGATGGCGGACTGGCTGCCTTACGCGGATGCAGTGCTTTGCATCTTCATTCCCGGCTGCATGGGCGGCGTGGCAGCGGCACGTCTGCTGACGGGGCTGGCCGAGCCGGGAGGCCGCCTGCCGGTGACGTTCCCGATTCGTTACGAGGACACGCCCGCCTACCCGAACTTCCCCGGTGAGGGCAACGATGCCTACTACGGTGAGGGCGTGTTTGTGGGCTACCGCAGCTATGCAAAGCGCAAGTTAGCTGTGCAGTATCCGTTCGGATGCGGCTTGAGCTACACAGATTTTTCTGTGGAATTGTGTGAAAATGACTTCCGTTGGGATATGCGCACACAGGAAACACTGAATGTGCCTGTGCGGGTAAAAAACATCGGCAGCCGCCCCGGCAGCGAGGTCGTACAGCTTTATACCCGCGAGGAAAAGCCCCACATGCTGCGCCCCGACCGCACACTGGTGGGGTATGCCAAGGTGCGCCTTGCCCCCGGTGAGGAAACAGTTGTGAATGTATCGGTCAGCAAAAAGGCATTGCGCTGCTATGACGCACGAATGGATAAGTGGGTGCAGCCTATCGGGGCGCACAAGCTGTATCTGGCATTGTCGGCGGAGAACATTTTGGCACAAGCCCCGCTGATGATAGAGGGTAAGAACCCCTATCCCTTGAACGGTGAAAGCACAATTGGGGAAATTCTTGAAAATCCGCGCGCAAAAGAAATCGTAAATCAATTCACGAACGGTATGTTCGATATGATACCGAAAGAAACACTGGACTTCATGGTGTACCGCAAGCTGAATGATATTCTGTCGGTGGGCATGATTCAAGTCATCCCCGACACAGTAAAACTGAGTGCAATTCTGCAGGGGCTGTATGACCGGCTTGCAGAACTATAAAGGAGGAAACAAGATGAGCTTTCCGAAGAATTTTCTCTGGGGTGCGGCCAGTGCTGCTTACCAGATTGAGGGTGCCTACAATGAGGACGGCAAGGTTCCCGGTATCTGGGATGCTTTGAGCGAGGGGCACGTCAAGCACGGCGAGAACGGTAATATTGCCTGTGATCACTACCACCGCTACAAGGAGGATGTAGCGCTGCTGAAAAAGCTGGGCGTCAAGGCGTATCGCTTTTCCGTCAGCTGGCCGCGCGTGATGTCCGGTCCCGACACGGTCAACCCCAAGGGTCTTGCCTTTTACAGCGACTTGGTGGACGAACTGAAAGCAGCGGGCATTGAGCCGATGGTGACGATTTTCCACTGGAATCTGCCCATGTGGGCGCACGAAAAAGGCGGCTGGTACAATGCGCAAATCAGCGATGATTTCGCTAACTACGCCCGTGTAGTGGCGGATGCCTTGTCCGACCGGGTGCGGTTCTGGTTCACCGTCAATGAGCCGACGACCTTCATCGGCAACGGCTACTTTACGGGGGCGCACGCACCGTTTGAAAGCCTGATGCAGGAGCAACCCGCCGTGATGATGAACAAGCTGGCGGCGCTGACAAAAAATGTGCTGCTGGCCCACGGCAAGGCGGTTCGCGTGCTGCGCAGCCGCGCCAAGCTGGCCCCGAAAATCGGTATGGCGCTGAACGGCAGTGTCTACCTGCCGGAGAGCGAATCGCCGGATGACATAGAAAAAGCCCGCACCCAGATGTTCCCGGAGCAGGCATTCTTCTCGCATTTCAACTGGTGGGCTGACCCGGCCATTTTCGGCTGTGTCCCGGCGGGTCTGCAGCCATTTTTCACGGCGGAGGAACTGAAGGTCATCTGCCAGCCGCTGGACTTCTTCGGCTTTAACTGCTACAATGCCTCCAACTATGAGGAGTACATGGGTCCCAACCCCGCCGTTACGCCGGGTATGCCCCGCACGGCAATGGACTGGCCCATTACGCCGGATGCCCTGTACTGGGCGGCACGTTTCTTGACGGAGCGCTACCATCTGCCCATTATCGTCACGGAAAATGGTATGGCAAACATAGACTTCGTCATGAGCGATGGCGCAGTGCATGACCCCCAGCGCATCGACTTTGTCAAGCGTTATTTGGCAGGTTTACAGCGTGCCGTGGACGAGAACATCCCGGTGATCGGGTATCTCTACTGGTCCATCATGGACAACTTTGAGTGGGCGGAGGGCTACGATAAGCGCTTTGGTCTTGTGTATGTAGACTATCAGACCCAACAGCGCATCCCGAAGGATTCGTTCTACTGGTATGCGGATGTAATCAAAAACAACAGAATATCATGATTCGGTATGGTGTTGCCTGCGATATTGCATCGGGGTAACACCATATTCTTTTTTGAATACGTTCTGAAAATAGCTCTGGCTCGAAAAGCAGAGGTAGCTGCTGATTTCGGCCAACGTCATATCGGTATAATACAAAAGGCTTTTGGCTTCTTCCAGCCGACATTCCGCAATATAATTGCCCAATGTCTGACCGGTTTCTTTCTTAAAGAGATTCCCGGTGTAGGACACACTGCGCCCGATAGAGGCAGCCACATCGTTAAGGCTCAAAGGGGTGTTCACATGATTGCGGATGTAGGACATACAGGTGTATACCTCGCGGCTGATACCCGCAGGCAGGCGCAGTTCTCCGAGGCGGCGGCAGAAATCCAATGCAGCGCTTAATTGTAAACGATCAATTTCCGGCACTGTCGCGGCGCGCTCACAGTCCAGCACATAGCTGTCTATCAGCTGGTAGGTTAGTTCGACGTCCATTCCGGCAGGGATGGCGGACATCATACCGATTTTAGTGATGCAGCCGATGAAAATGTTTTTTGCCTGCCGCAGCGGGGTATCAGCCATTGTGCCGTGGCCTAGCCGGGTTGAACTATCCTGCATCAGAAAAGCCATTAACCTCTCCGGGTCGCCCTGCCGAATCAAATCGTAAAACATCAATTCCCACTGGTAGCTGTTGTGGAATTTCTCATTTTCCTTGCGCTCCAGCAGGTTCTCGACGGTATCGCGGCCAACAGTAAAGCTGTCGCGGTCGTTCGTCAAATCAAAGTAGACGGACGGGTCAAGGATTTCACCGTCCATGCAGTAGTAGAGATACGCGGCCTTGTCGAAAAATTCCAGCAGACTCAGATTTGGCGCGGCCTCCAGAATTGTATCGGCTGCGTGGCGCTGCGCAGCCGGGATTTGATTTTCTGCCATAAAGGCATCCACAAGGCTTTCATTGAGCCTTGCGTTATAGACAGGGCCGATAACAATCCGCCAGCCGCCCTTGATCCGGATGGAAGCATAGCCTGCATGGCTGGGGGTGGTGCAGATGTCCAGCGTCCGTGCAGGGTCACGGCCAGCAAACAGTGCAGCTGTGTTGCGCTGCGGCTCCTCCGGGTACTGCAGGTGACAGGTATCTCGTTTGTCGTATAGGGAAAATGCGATCCCCTCGGCCCGGAAAAACAACATACAGAGATTGGTGATGCGGATATAGCGTGCGGTATCCACGGAGCAGACCTCCCACAGATTGATAATTTGATTTTACAATATCAAGTCAAATAATGCAATATGCACGGAGCGGCAGATGCTATACTGAATTCAGAAACACGGGAAGAGTTCCCGAAAAACAGGAGGAAAACAATATGGCATTTGGTAAAAAAGTGCGCCCCACTGTGGATAAGGACGGCGCAGCGCTCGTAATGCGCAAGCGCGACTATCTTGCGGACTTCTCCGGCCAGTTGGGTCTGGGCCTTATGGCAAACCTTGTAGGTCAGCTGCAATACTTCTACACCGATAAAGTCGGGATTGCAGTCGGCTCCGTGGGTGTGGTTATGGTAATCGCCAAGGTCGTGGATGCGCTGACGGACATCTGGTTCGGCAATATCATCGATCACTCCAAGGGCGGCAATATGAAGTATTACAAGTGGATGCTTCGTATGGCGGTCCCGGCCGCGGTTATCACGGTAATGATGTTCACGGTTCCCATCCAAGCCGGTCAGATTCCGGCTGTCGCTTACGTACTGGTGACAAACCTGCTGATTACGGCGGTCATCTACACAATGATTGCCACACCCTTTGCGGCAACCATGATCGTGCGCACCAGGAGCCAGCAGGAGCGCGGCAACATGGGCATTCTGCGTGCGGTCGGCAGCTATGCTTCCGGCATGGTCATTGCCATCGCAACGATTCCCGTCACGAATATGCTGGGCGGCACGCAGGCGGCGTGGATCAAGTACGGCGCGGTCATTGCACTGATCGTTCTGCTGAGCTTGCTCATCTGCTACGCCAACGGCAGCAAGGCTATGCGTAAAGCGGTTGAGGATGACACCGCAGCAGCAGAGCCGGAGGAAGAACCCGTTGAATTCCTTACGGCAGTCAAGTGCCTGTTCGGCAACAAATACTGGGTCATCGTGCTGCTGTTCAACTTGATTACAGCGGTTTCCTCGGCCATCGCCGCGTCGTCCGGCGCATACTACTGCAAGTGGATTTTCGGCAATGATAATCTGGTAGCCATTGCCGGTTCGGCCGGTCTGCTCTCCACGCTTTTAGGCTTCGTACTGTCCAACCCCATCATCAAAAAGCTGGGCGTAAAGGGAACCATCAATCTGGGTTTGCTGGGGTACGCAGCTTCCTGCGCAGTGCGCTGCTTTGTGCCGACCAATCTGGCAGCGTACATCGGCTCCGGTCTGGTAGGAAGCTTTTTACAAATCCCTTTGATGTGCCTGTACGGCGTTCTGTTGGCAATGGCGGTCGATTACAATGAGTACAAATATGATAAAAAGCTGGTGGCCGTCTCTTCCGGTGCGATTGGCTTCGGCAACAAGGTCGGCGGCGGTCTGGGTGCGTTGGTTCTGGCATTGTTCCTGATGATTGGCTCCTACGATTCCACCCTGAGCGCGGCCACCACCTCGATGCGCTATGCGATCTACGCATTTTCCAACTATCTGCCTATCGTACTGAATGTGGGCATGTTCTTGATTTTCCGCGGCTTCGATCTGGAGGAAAAACTTCCCGCCATGCGTGCGGAAGTTGCCAAGCGACATGCACAAAAGTCGGAGGAATAAGACCATGAAATTCACGATTCCCGCAAATGCACCTGCAAAGCCGTTCCATAAGCACTGGCAGTTCTGCGTCGGCAGCGGTCATGCAGCCATGGCAATGCGCACCGATTACTGTGAGCAGCTCAAGCAGATCCATGACGAACTGGGTATTGAACGGGTGCGTTTCCACGGTATTTTCAGCGATGATATGCATACCTACGACACCATGTCCACAGTCATGCCGATGCCCGGCTCCGAGCAGGTGCCGTTCTATGAGAATAGCTTCCGCCTGCCGGGACTGGTCTATGACAATGTGCTGAAAGCCGGCATGAAGCCCTTTGTGGAGTTGAGCTTCATGCCCAGCCCGATGGCCAAGCGCCCGACACGCGGCACCTTTTACTGGAAACCATGCATTGCCCCGCCGAAGGATGAGGCACAGTGGCAGGCGTATATTCAGAAATTTGTCCGTTTTCTGCTGAACCGCTACGGCAAAGAGGAAGTGGAAACATGGTTCTTTGAGGTCTGGAACGAGCCGGACTTGAAAACTCCGTTCTTTGACGGCACACAAGAGGACTATTTCCGTCTGTATGAAATCACCGCCAAGGCTGTCAAAGCAGTGGATGATAAACTGAAGGTCGGCGGTCCCGCCACCAGCAACAGCAAGTGGGTCGCGGCGTTCGTGGACTACTGCAAGGCCCATGATGCGCCGGTGGACTTCATCACGACCCATCAGTATGCAGGAGATCCCATCAGCGAGGTGTGTGACCAGAAAGACGCGGATCACATGAAGGACACTGCGGAGATCCAAGCGGAATACAAGGTCGATTTTGCCCAGCTGTTTGCCGGCTTAAAGCCGGAGGATGGCTTGCTGCCAATGTTCCGCCGCACAATGCCCGACAACACCGAGACGGATGACCTGAATCGCGATCTGCTGCGCGATGCCGCCGAGCAGGTACAGAAGCAGGCTGACGGTTTGCCGGTATACTATACCGAATGGAACGGCTGCGCAACCTTTGGCGCGCCCGGTAACGATACCCGCAAGGTAGCCGCCTACGATGTGCGCGCGGCTCTCAGTGCTGAGGATTTCATCGACGGATCCAGCATCTGGTGCTTCAGCGATATTTTTGAGGAAATTCACCCCTTCCCGGAGGAATTTCACGGTGGGTATGGTCTTGTGACCCAGCACGGTATCGCAAAGCCGCTTTTCCACGCACTGCGCCTGCTGGGGCAGGCCGGGGATAAACGGCTGGAGCTGCCCGGCGCACTGGACGGAGAGGTGAGTGTGGCAGCGTTCCGCGATGCTGCCGACACACAGCTTACCGTGCTGGCTACCAAACAGAACCTGCACCACTTTGCAGGGCAAAGCACCCCGGCCACCCCGGTGGAGATCGAGGTCGAACTGGACGCAAAGCCGCAGAGCGTGCAGCTTTGCCGCATCGACGAGGAACACGGCAACCCGCTGAAGTGCTGGCAGGCAATGGGTGAGCCGGAGGACATGACCCCGGCGCAGGTACAGCAGGTCATTGAGGAAAGTGCAGTGGACTACGCCCCGGCTCCGTATGAATATGCGGATGGCAAACTCACCGTAAAGACAGAGCTTGTCACCAACGACTTGGCTTTTATCCGCATCGTAAAATAAAACTGCGGGGTGCATCCGATCGATGCACCCCGTTTTGCGTAAGAGGGAGTTATTATGATATTGGATTTTAACGCCGATTGGCGCTTTTACAAGGCAGATGGAAGCTGCCGCACCGTGCATCTGCCCCATGATGCCATGCTGGAGGAACCCCGGCAGGAAAACTGCCAAAACGGCAAGGACTGCGGCTATTTTCCGGGCGGGAAATATGCCTATGAAAAGACGTTCTCTCTGCCGGGGGAGCACCTGAATGAGGCGCTGACATTTTTGTTTGAGGGCGTGTATCAGAATGCGGTCGTTTATCTGAACGGCGAAAAAATTGCCGAACACCGTTACGGCTATACGGAATTTACCGCCGATGCCACCGGAAAAGTGCGTGCCGGGGAAAACACCCTGCGCGTCACGGTGGATAACAGTCTGGAACCCAACTGTCGCTGGTACACGGGCAGCGGCATCTACCGCCCTGTGCATCTGATGGTAAAGCCGAAAGACGGCGTGCGCCCGGTAAAGATCCGCACGGTGTCGATTGCTCCCGCCGTAGTTGAGGTGCAGACCGAAACCGAACACGCGGCGGTAGAAATTTGGGATGGCGCGCAGTGCGTGGCAAAGGGTGCGCCGGGGGCCATCGAGATCCCGCAGGCTAAGCTGTGGGATGCCGAACACCCGAACCTGTACACCTGCGTGGTCAAGACCGAAAACGACGAGGAATCCGTTCCGTTCGGCATCCGCACACTGACATGGAGCGCAAAAACCGGTCTGTGCGTCAACGGCAAGGCGGTCAAGCTGCGCGGTGGGTGCATCCACCACGACAATGGCATTTTGGGCGCCTGCGGCTTTGCCGATGCCGAGGAACGCCGCATCCGCATTATGAAAAAGGCGGGTTACAACGCCGTGCGCTGCGCCCATAACCCGGCAAGCCGCGCCCTGCTGGATGCCTGTGACCGCCTTGGTATGTATGTCATGGATGAGGCCTTCGACGGCTGGTACACACCCAAGACCTACCATGACTATTCCCGCATTTTTGCCGAAAACTGGCAGGATGATTTGACCACTATGATTGCCAAGGATTACAGCCATCCCAGCGTGATTCTGTATTCCATCGGCAACGAGGTGTCGGAAACGGCCTTTCCGCAGGGCGTGGAAACGGCTGACAAGCTGACCCGATTCGTACACGCGCTGGATGATACCCGCCCCGTGACAGCGGGCATCAATGTGCTGCTGAACGTCTACGCACAGAAAGGCATTGGCGTGTATAAAGAAAGCGGCCCCTACAAGCCGGAGCCGCTGCCGCCCAAGCAGCCGGAGAAGAAAAAGAAAGAGTCGGGTTCTGCGTTCTTTAATATGGTCACGCAGAATCTCGGTCCGCTGATGTTTTACATGAGCAAGGGCAAAAAAGGCGACGCTGCCTGCCGCGATGTGGCGGAAAAGCTGGATGTTCTCGGCTTGAATTATGCGGCTTCCCGCTATGAGGATGACTGCAAAAACTATCCGAATCGCCTGATGGTGGGCAGCGAGACGATTATTGGCGAGCTGCCGTACAACTGGGCGCAGGTGCAAAAGCATACAGCGCTGATTGGCGATTTTGCATGGGCGGCCATTGATTATCTGGGCGAAGCGGGCATCGGTCAGATGATCCCGCAGGATACGCCGGGTCTGCCGATTGCGGCGGGCAGCGGTGCGATTGATGTAACGGGAAACATTACAGCGGAAAGTTATTTCCAGCAGGCGGTGTGGAGCCTGCGCAAAGCACCTTACTTGGGTGTGCGCCCGGTCAACTGGAACGGCAGAAAAATGACGGGCAGCGCGTGGCGTATGACGAACGCCGTGGAAAGCTGGACGTGGCCCGGATGTGAGGGGCAGAAAGCCACGGTGGAAGTGTACAGCGATGCAGAATTTGTGGCGCTGTACTGCAATGATAAGCCGGTTGGCAAAAAGCGCACAAAGAAATTCCGCGCGATTTTCAAGCTGCCCTACCGACCCGGCACACTGAAAGCCGTGGCACTGGATAAAAGCGGAAACGCCCTTGGAAAAACCACACTGCAAACAGCGGGACAGAAAAACCGGCTGCACCTCGCCCCGGAGAAAACGACCTTGCGCGCAGACGGTCAGTCACTCTGTTTTATTCCCATCACGCTGACCGATGCGGCAGGCATCTGGAAACCGTGCGCCAACGCAAAAGTTCATCTGGAAATCGAAGGTCCGGCTGTCTTACAGGCCCTCGGCAGTGCTGCAACACAGACGGATGAAACCTACCTCGGCAGCAGCCACACCACATGGCTCGGACGCGCATTGGCTGTCATTCGTGCCGGAACCGAGCCGGGCAAGGTGCGCGTCACGGTCACGGCAGAAGGATACGAGCCGCAATATGTGGATTTGACGGTGGAGTAAGAAAGACGGGCTTTCATGCTAAAATTGTACGATTTAACAACAGAATACAAACGCGCACCGCTGGGTTTGGACGGGCGATGTGACGACGTTCTGCCCCACGGCGGCGTTCAATGAGAACATTATGCCGTTTATGACCAAGTGGCTTCGTGACTTGGCCAGTGAACTGGGTCCCGATGTCAGTATGCCGCAGGTCGTGCCGAACATTCTGGGCAACCAGCAGGACGGCGCGGCGTTCTGGGGCGATGTGGTGACCGTGCTGCCGTGGACACTCTACCGCGCCTACGGCGACAAGCGCATTTTGCAGTACAGCTACGACAGCATGAAGCACTGGGTCGAGTTTATCGAGAGCCAGTGCGGCGAAAACGGGCTGTGGCAGACGGGCTTCCAGTACGGCGACTGGCTGGGGCTGGACGCTGAGGCGAATGCCTTGGGTGATGAGCGCAAGGGCGCGACGGATGACTACTTTACCGCCAATGTCTGCTTTGCGTGGAGTTTGCAGATCCTTGCGGATACCGCCGCCGTTTTGCAGTACGCCGAGGACGCGCGCCGCTGGAGCCGCCGCCGTGAGGAGCTTGTGCGGGCATTCCGCGCCGAGTATGTGACCCCCACCGGGCGTCTTGTCAGCGAAACGCAAACCGCCCTGATCCTGGCGCTGCACTTTGACATGGTGCCGGACGAGTTCCGCCCGCGCCTTTTGGACGCGCTGGAAAAGAACATCGGTGCGCATAAAGCGCATCTGCTGACCGGGTTTATCGGCACGCCGTTTGCCTGCCTGACCCTGTCCGAAAACGGCAGGCACGACCTTGTCGGCAGGCTGCTTTTGCAGGAGGACGACCCCAGCTGGCTGTATGAGGTCAAGATGGGTGCCACCACCATCTGGGAGCGCTGGAATTCCATCCGCCCGGACGGCAGCTTTAACCCCGCCAACATGAACAGCCTGAACCACTACGCCTATGGCTCGATTGGCAACTGGCTGTACACCAAGCTGTGCGGGCTTGAAATCCTGGAGCCCGGTTACAAGAAATTTGCCCTGCGCCCGCAGTTTATCAAGGGCATCACCCACGCCGAGCTGACCTACGAGAGTGTCTACGGCAAAATCGCCATTGCGTGGCGGTGCGAGGGCGGCAAGATCACGGTGGATGCCACGATACCCGCCAACACCACCGCCGAGCTGACCCTGCCCGAACAGCCCGAAACGCTGACCCTGGGCAGTGGCAGCTACCACTACGAGTACGCCACCGAAACCAGCTTGGAAATAGACCGCTATTCGCTGGAAAGCCCGCTGCATATCATTTTGGAGCATCCGGCTGCACAGGCAATTTTTGCGCAGTACGCGCCGGAATTTCTGGAAAATCCGATGTTGGAGTATGTGAAAGACGAGCCTATTACAGCCCTGCTTGCCTACGGAGAATCCATGCGCCCGCTGTTTGAGCAGGTGCTGACCGCCATGAACCAAGCTGATAAGCGGTGAGTCTGTATAAATTATACTACGCCCAACATGAAAACTGCAATCGTAAGTTGTACTCTCTGGTGTTAAGTTGTACGAATCGCAGCAAAACCACAGTGGGAAAAATCCTACTTTTTGTGTTTTACGGATAGGATACGATAGTATCTTAGTATTTTATTTATTTAGTATTTATTTGTGTTGGATTTACCTGTACAGGGAAATCCAGTCTAGGTAAAAGCCTTTGTGGTAAAATAAAAAATCCCCGGAAGGCGGGGATTTTGGGGAGATATTTGGCGGGGAGGGCACCGCTCCGACGCGGTGTGAATGCGCCTAAACAAGGGCGTTTCTCGCGGTGACAGGGGCGGTGTGCGGGGATTGCTGCGGCGTGGTACTTGCGTACAACTTCTTGCCGGAGAGTAAAACTTATATACTGGCTCGTTGGGCTTTTCCTGCGTGGGAACTCTGTGATACTGGTATCTGCTTTTCTCAATGAGACAAAAGCTGCGCATTTATTTCAGCGATACTGACGAGAATCCGTCCTGCCGATTTGCCCCCAAAACTGCCCCCAAAAGGGGTTGGAACGGGTCAGCACGATGCAGCACTCTTTTGTACACATGGGACAAAACCCATTCTGAGCCTTGGTACGCAACACCACCAAACCCAACAAAACATCACTGTAACGCACAAACTTTGAACTTCTCATAACCCGGAGGTCGCAGGTTCAAGTCCTGTCTCCGCAACCAACAAAAGCTCGTTGAAACGACAAGTTTCAACGAGCTTTTTTCTGCCTTATGGCAAAAGTGGTAACAATCTGGTAACTTTGACCCCAAAATGACCCCAAAACGGCAAAACGACTGCGCCCGGGCAATTGAACTTTTCAACCGTCCGGGTGCTTTTTGTGGATAAATTTTGCGGAGTTGGCAGGTAAATATAGGAACGGTCAGTGTAGTCAGCTCGCTTTGACGAGTACCAGCACGCTGTTGGTTGGCACGATGATCTGTTCCTGTTTGGTGGGAATGGGTGGGTTCTTGTATTGGCGCAGGGCTTTTTGGATTTGCTGCTTGACCTCCAGAAGGGTGCTTGTTGTGTCTATTACTTTCTATGTGGATGGGGTGTTTCCTTTTGCAGCATTCGCCACAGCGTTGTGCGGCTGATGCCCAAGCGCTCGGCAGCACGTTTCTGGTTGCCGTTTTCGGCTTGCAAGGCCTGTTGCACGGCGATTTGCTCGATCTCTTCCAGCGTTAGGTCAACGGGCAGAGCGTGGGTTTGAGGAACGGCACCGGGGTAGAAGGTACATTCCCGTTTCAACTGGTCGCGCACGGTCTCCACTGAGATATAAGGCGTCGTCGTGTGCAGCACCAACTCGTCCAGCACGCGGCAAAACTGGTCGTAGTTGCCAGGCCAGCTGTACTCCGTCATACATAAGTTCGCCTCCGGCTCAAAACCGATGACTGCACGGGCGTTGCGCATATTCAGGGTACTGATATACAACCCCGACAAGCGCGGAATATCTTGCAGATGACTGCGCAGCGGCGGCATTTGCAGCATCAGGCAGTTCAGCATATCTACCAGTCGGGCATAGTGGGGGTGCATCGTTCCGGAGCTGGAGCTACTGGCGACAAAGAAGAGCCGGTTGCGCTCCTGCGTATGCAGCGCCATTATGGTGGAGAACAACTCGCTGAACTGCTCGTCAGTCAGCGCCTCCACGTGGCTCATCATAAGGGTGCAGCCGTCACCCATCAGGGGGGAACGGTCGCTCGCCATCAGATATTTCCAGCCGGGGTGCATGAGCATGGCACAGTCAATCTTGATGAGCGGCGCGTTAGAAAGCGGCCCTTTGGCGTAGAGCATCTGCACCATCTGGGGCTTGGCTGTGCCCGGTTCACCGTAAACGACAAGTGGGCGATTGCTTTGCAAATATTGCTCCAGTGTCAGGTTGGCGGTGGAGAAAGACTGGGTAATGCCATAGAAACTGTCAAAGAAAGTATCTACTGCCTGTTGGCGATCCGAGTAGGCGATGCCGTATTTTTCCAGCGGGATGGACAGCCGACTCTTTTCGATTGTGACGACATGGCGCAGAGCCCCTTCCATTTGGATAGGGGTGCTCTGCAAAGCATAATGGATGCCATTCTCTTCAAGGCAGCTGCGGTGGGGCTCGGCGGTGCGCTGCATAATAGATGAGTGTGCCTTTGCCAGCACGCTGTCGGGGAGCTCGGGGGAGAGCGAGACGAACAGATCTTGTCCGGCCTCGTCGCTGACAAGGGTGTCATAGGGCATGGCACGGATGACGTCCTGAAAAAACTGCGCCAGCTCCAGCGCTTTACGGCGGGCCAGTCCCTCCTGTACTGCGGTGTTCAGCGCATCCTCCACACTCTCGATACCGGAGGTGATGAGCAGGGCAGGAATGCCGTATTCCTGTGCCAATGAGTTAGTGACAACGTCGCACAGCACCATCTGGCAACCAGAATTTTCCAACCCCTGCAAAATAGTGCGGGCTTCTTTCTGGTCGTGGATGGTATAAATATCCACATTATAGCGCAGTACCTCGCACAGAAACGTGGCGTTGCGGGTGATGGCCGGGAAGCCGATGACGGCGTATTTACAGTTGTGATTCTCTGCCAGCTTGATAGAACGCAGGATGTCGTAGACAGACAATGGGATGTCCACGACCTTTAAATCTGTACAGCGGCGGATAGCCTCCGCTGTGCCGCCGCGGGAGAGGATGACGTCGTACTCCTCCTGCGCAGTTTGGGCGGCGGCAATCTCTGCGCCGACAGTCAGATTGCCGACATGTACGTCGATTTGCAAATCGTCGCAGGATTCTGCAGCCTGCTGCATCAGGCTGGCAATACCCTCGTAAGGGGCGATGCCCAGAATTTTGATGGGGCGCATGGTAGAGGTCCCCCTTTTTATTAACTGTTTGAAATTGTAACTTTATCATAAGTGATTCGTGTTGCAAAGTCAATCATAAAAATAAAATGGTTTCAAAAAGAAACACAAAATAGCAGAAAACGAAACAAAAACAGTTGACGAAACGGGACGATAATGGTAAGATTTAGACAAATCCGAGAGATACAAGCAGAAACGATGCGGTTAAATGTACAAATGATGCAAAACGATATGTAACAAAATGGAACATGTAGGAGGAAACAATGGCACGGCTGACAGTTATCGCGGACGATTTGACCGGCGCACTGGATACAGGTGTACAGTTTGCCAACCGCTGTGTTTCCGTTCGGGTGGCGGCTGTGAACGCTGCTGCCGTGCCTGAGGAAATCTTCCATGCAGATGTTGCAGTCATTGATGCGGAGGTTCGCCACAAGACATCGCAGCAGGCCTACAATATCTGCTTGGGACTTGTGCAGCAGGCGCTGCGCTGCGGAACAGACACCGTTTACATCAAAACGGACTCTGGTCTGCGGGGCAACATCGGCGCCATGTTTCAGGCGGCGCTGGATGCCGGCGGTGCGGCGGTTGCATACTATGCACCGGCACTGCCGCAGATGAATCGCCTCACACGCGGCGGCATCCAGTACATTGACGGCGTACCTATCAACAAGAGCGTGTTCGGGCAGGATCCGTTTGAGCCGGTTCACTCCCCTTACGTGAAAGACCTTTTTCGGAACTGTCGGGCAGCGATCATCAGCTGCAGGCCCCGCGCTCTGCCGCCTCCGCCGCAGCACGGTCAGCAAATCGTCATCTGTGATGCCGAGAAGGATACGGACTTCCGGTGCATTGCCATGGAACTGCAGCGTACAAATGGCCTGAAAATTTTGGGCGGCTGCGCAGGGTTTGCGGCAGTGCTGCCGCCTTTTCTGGGGCTGGAGGGTGGGCCAATCAGCCTGCCCCGCATCAACGCGCCGCTCTTGGTACTTTGCGGTAGCTTGAATCCAATTACAAAGAGGCAGCTGGAATACGGTGCCGCCCACGGCGGTGTGCGTATCTCCCTGCAGAGCGAGCAGCTTGCCGCCGGCTACTTTGAAAGCCGCGCAGGACAGGATTTCTTGACACAAATCGAGCAGCGGATGCAGGGCGGCTGCGATATGCTGATCGACACCGATGGCACCGAGACCGCCGAGGATGCTGATACAGCCGAACAACTGCGCGGGCAGATCGCAGAACAGCTGGGGCTGCTGATGGCGCTGCTGCTGGAACGCCCCGCCGCAGATAACTATCTGCCGATGATCATCGGCGGCGATACGCTGATGGGCTTTATGCAGCAGTTGCCGGAGGCAGAGATCTCACCCTTGGGAGAGGCTGCACCGGGCGCGGTGCTCTTCATGGCGCTGATGGCCGGTCATGTTTCCCGCATTATCGTCTCCAAGTCCGGCGGATTTGGAGACGAGGACCTGCTCAGCAGGATACGTCAGAATTTGCAGAAAGGAACGGAAGATGATGAAGCAGTATCAACTTGCCATGCCGCAGCAGGTATTTAGCGGTGAGACTGGCATGCAGGCGTTGGAATCGCTGGCGGCCCGACATAAAAAAGCAGCCGTCTTTACGGATGCAGGCATCCGGGCATCCGGTGTTCTGGAACGCCCGCTGGCCGAACTGGACAAAGCGGCAGTACCTTATGTGGTGTATGACACCCTACCCGCCGAACCCACCTGCGATCAGGCCCAGCAGGTCATCGATACCTTCCGTGAGAGCGGTGCAGACCTGATTGTCGCTGTAGGAGGCGGCAGCGTAATGGATATTGCCAAGCTGGCATCCATCACGGCAGATGGAAGTTGCACAGTGCGTGACCAACTGAAAAACCCGCGTATCGGTAAAAAGACGGTCACCACCGTTATGATCCCCACCACGGCGGGTACCGGCTCCGAGGCGACGCCCAACAGCATCGTGGCGGTACCGGAAGAACAGTTGAAAGTTGGCATCGTCAACCCCGAAATGATTGCGGATGCAGTCATTCTGGACGGAAATATGATTCGCCGCCTGCCCCGAAAAATTGCAGCCTCTACCGGCATCGACGCGCTGTGCCACGCCATTGAATGCTACACCTCCGCGAAGGCAAATCCGTTCAGTGACTTGTTCGCAATGCAGGCGCTGCGGCTCATCTTCCGGAATCTTGAAAAAGCCTGCGACGACCCGGATGCACTGGATGCAAAAGAAAAAATGATGCAGGCCGCTTTCTATGCAGGCGTCGCCATCACCTGTTCTGGGACCACGGCTGTGCATGCGCTGTCCTACCCTCTGGGCGGGCGATACCACATCCCGCACGGTGTGGCAAATGCCATTATGCTGATGCCGGTCATGCAGTTCAATAAATCCTGCTGCATTGAGCGCTTTGCGGAAGTTTATGAAGCCGTTGGCGGAACAGGTGCAAGGAACAGCGCAGAGAAAGCGGATTGGGTCATTGCAAAGATGGATGCCATGGTGCAGCATCTGGACATTCCCACATCGCTGAAACCCTACGGCGTGACCGAAGCTGACCTGCCCGCGCTGGTAAAGGCCGGCATGGATGTACAGCGGTTGCTGGTGAACAACCCACGCACTGTCACAGCGGCAGACGCTGAGGCACTCTACCGCGCGATTCTGTAAAGGGAGAGTACTATGAAAGAAATAAAAGGCGTTATCGTTCCAATTTTAACACCAATGCGTGAGGACGGAACAATTAACAGTGAAGAACTTGTTAATCAGATCGAAAGGCTGATTGATGCCGGAATTCACGGTATTTTTGTTCTGGGCACCAACGGCGAGGGTTACATCCTCGATGAGGACGAGAAGACCGAGGTCATCCGCGTAGCAGTTAATACTGTGAATGGCCGTGTACCGGTTTACGCCGGAACCGGCTGTGTCAGTACCCGCGATACGGTCCGCATGTCCCGGAAGGCCAAGGAACTGGGGGCGGATGTGCTCTCCATCATTACGCCAAGCTTTGCTGCAGCCTCCCAAGAAGAACTCATCCGGCATTATGAGACGGTTGCGAATACGGTGGATATGCCGATACTACTGTACAATATTCCCGCACGCACGGGCAATGCGCTGACCCCTGCTACGGTACAGAAGCTGTCACAGGTACCCAACATCATCGGTGTAAAGGACTCCAGCGGCAACTTCGACAATATTTTGCAATACATAGAGAAAACGCGTGGCGGGGAGAAGCCATTCACTGTGCTGTCCGGCAACGATTCTCTGATTTTGTGGACATTGTTGGCGGGAGGCAAGGGAGCTATCGCTGCCTGCGCCAATGTGTTCCCGCATACGATGGTAAGCATCTACGAAAAATTCGCTGCCGGGGATATCGAGGGTGCGCGCAAAGCGCAGGACAGCATCCGGCCTTTCCGTGATACCTTCAAATTCGGAAACCCCAATACTATCGTCAAGTTGGCGGTCAAGGAGTTAGGATATCCTGTGGGTACATGCCGGGCACCCTTCAACAGCTTATCTCCCGCAGGGTTTGAGGCACTGCGTGCCACCTTAAAAGCCTGCCGCGACAACGGTTTGTATTAAAGGGGACGGATATGCGCAAGATTTTAGGTATTACAATGGGTGACCCTGCGGGCGTCGGGCCGGAGATCACGGTAAAGGCGCTGCAGGACCCTAAAGTGTATGAAAGCTGCAAGCCCCTGGTCGTGGGAGACGCGGCTATCTTAGAAAGAGCCTGCAGGTTTGTGGGTGCAAAATGCACCATTCATCCCGTGGCCGACCCCAGCGAGGGACTGTACGAGCATGGCATCATTGATATCCTCGATTTGGGGCTGCTCAAACCGGAAGATTTCGCTATCGGCCAGGTCAGCGCGGCCGCCGGGGACGCGGCTTTCCGGTATGTGCGCAAGGTCATTGAACTTGCCATGGACGGCAAGGTGGATGCCACCGTCACGAACCCGCTGAACAAAGAGGCCATGAACTTGGCCGGGCATCACTTCTCGGGCCACACAGAAATCTACGCCCACTACACAGGCACCGAACACTACACGATGATGCTTGCCCACAATGACCTGCGGGTCGTGCATGTTTCCACCCATGTTTCCCTGCGGGAAGCCTGCGACCGGGTCAAGAAGGATCGGGTGCTGGAAGTCATCAGCATAGCAGACAAAGCCTGCCGGGACATGGGCATCGCAAAACCCCGCATCGGTGTGGCGGGCCTCAATCCCCACTGCGGCGAGGGCGGACTCTTCGGACGGGAAGAGATCGACGAGATCACCCCGGCCATCGAAGCGGCCCGTACCGCAGGTATCAACGCGCAGGGCCCCATTCCGCCGGACACAATCTTCTCGAAAGCATTGGGCGGCTGGTATGATATTGTCGTGGCAATGTACCATGACCAAGGCCACATCCCGCTCAAGGTCGTCGGCTTTGTCTATGACAGGGAAAAGCAGGCGTGGAGTGCTGTGGAAGGTGTAAACATTACGCTGGGATTGCCTATTATACGTACCAGCGTGGATCATGGCACTGCTTTCGACCAAGCCGGTACAGGCAAGGCCAATGAATTGAGCTTGAAGAACGCAATCGAATATGCTGTTCGTTTTGCAGCTAACCGCTGAAAGCGAATGGATATTATAAAGAGAAAACCATTTATAAGGAGGAAAACACAAATGAAACTCGCAAATCGAATCGGCGCTGCCGTACTGGCCACTGCTATGGTCGGCACGCTTCTCACTGGCTGCGGTGGAGGCTCCGCCTCTACGACTGCCTCCACAGGTGACGGTACTGCCGCTGCCTCCTCGACGGAATCTTCCGGCGATGGGGACAACACCTACACCATGTTTATGCGTTCTACCTACGTGGACTGGATCAAGGAACTGAAGTGGTATGATGTCGCTGAGGAACGTACCGGTATCCATGTCGACTACATCTCTGGTCCCGAAGAATTCAATGATGTCTATTCTGAAATCGACCAGCGTGTTATCAGCGGCGATTTGCCCGATGCTGTTATGACAAAACTGGCCCAAACCAACGTCTACGGCCCGCAGGGCGTGTTCGCAGATTTGGCACCCTACATTGAGAAGTATGCCCCCAACCTGCAGAAGTACATTGATGACAATCCCGATTACAAGGCGCTTGTCACCGATAAGGACGGCCATATCTACGGTCTGTGCAAAGAGACCCCCATCTTTGCAGATTTGATCGGCTATCGCGTTGACCAGTTCAAGGCGGCAGGCATTGACCCTGACTCCATCGTCACCATCGATGACTTTACCAAGGCACTGGAAACTTTGAAAGCCTACTACGGAAAAGACAACCCCAACTACTACCCGTTGACCGGTCGTGACACCGCCATCCGCTTTGCTTCGTGGTTCGGCGCAGCCAGCAATATCTCTTCTACCGAGTCCAACGGCATCTATATCAACGGCCACTACAAGGATGGCTCTATCGACATTATGAACGATGGTGCCTACAAGATGGTCGAGACCATGAAGAAGTGGTACGACGAGGGCCTGATCCAGCCCGAATGGGTCGCAGGTACTTTCGGTGAAGCCGACTGGGAGGCTGCCATGCTCAACGGCAACGGCAGTGTTTTCTACGATTACTACAACCGAGCCGAATGGTTTATGGAGAACGGTGGCCCCGACAACGACCCCAACTACCAGATGGGTGTTCTGAACTTCATCAAGGACGATAACGGAAACCCCCAGAAGATGACCGTCAGCATGAAGTACAATGACGAGTGCGTTACTGCCGTCAATGCAAACTGCAGTGAAGATAAAATCAAGACGATTCTGACCTTTATCGATTATTTCTACTCTGAGGAAGGCGAGATCCTCGCCAACTACGGTGTTGAGGGCGAAAGCTTTAAGGATACCAACGGCGATAAGGAATTTATCGTAGATTATCAGACTGAAGAGGCTACTCCTGCCGGTGAGAAGCGCTGGAGTTTCCTGAGTGACCGCTTTACCGTCTGCAAGCCCGTTGACAACGAAGCCTTCTTCAAGTGGAATGCGCCTCTGATCGCTGAGGCGACCGGCCGCCTGTTTACCGATGAAAACCTGGGCACCTCTTATGTTCTGAGATTCACCGATGACCAGAGCAAGGAAATCACCAACCTGCTTGCCTCTGTGTACGATGCACAGATGTCTGGCATTACGCAGTTCATCGACGGCACCCGTGAGCTGACTCCTGACAACTGGGCAGCCTTCCAGCAGGAAATGAATGATATGGGTCTGTCTCGCATCGAGGAAATCCAGCTGGCAGCTTACCAAGCAATGTACGGCGCCTGATGCCTTGACAAAGGTAATACCCTGAACAATCAGCCCTGCCCGACACGGCAAACTGCCATGCGGGCGGGGTTGCCGGGGTAAAGTGAAAGGAGAATCACCATGCCGAAGCGCAAAGCACAAACGGCGGTACCTGCCGTGCCGAAAGCATCTCTCGGTACGCGGATAAAAAAAGATATTATCAAAAATTATCAGCTGTATCTTCTGATGATACCGGGTTTCCTGCTGCTGATTCTGTTCAAGATCGGACCGGTCGGTGCAATGGTGATTGCGTTTGAGGATTTCTCCGCAGCCAAAGGCGTTTTCGGCAGCACGTGGGTGGGGCTTGAAAACTTCAAGCGCATTTTGCAGGATCCATATATCTGGAAAATCACCAAAAATACAATCGTTCTGGCGTTCCTGTCCGTGGTGGTTGTATTCCCCATCCCGATTATATTTTCGCTTTTCCTAAACGAAGTTCGTACCAAGTGGGTGCGCAATACGGTACAGTCTTTGAGTTTCCTGCCGTATTTCATCTCGGCAGCCGTTATGGTCAGTATCATGTATACGCTGCTCTCCCCTACATCGGGTCTGATCAATATCCTGATCACCAAGCTGGGCGGTACTTCCACAAACTTTATGGCAAAACCGGAATGGTTCCGGCCATTGTACGTGATACTGGAGATTTGGCAGACGTTCGGTTACTCGGCCATTATCTATATTGCTGCCATGATGAACATTGACCCTACTTTGTATGAGGCGGCAGAGATTGACGGCGCATCCCGCTGGACCAAAATGTGGCGCATCACACTGCCCTGTATTTCTACTTCTGTTATCACGATGCTTATCATCAGTGTCGGCAATATCTTCTCCGTCAACTTGGATCGTATCCTGCTGATGTATAACACAGGCACTTATGTCACGGCTGATGTGATCCAGACGTATGTTTATCGCATTGCATTCCAGTCTACAGGTTTCCCGGATTACAGCTACGGCACTGCGGTCAATGTATTGAAATCCATTATTGCCTTTGTGCTGGTTTCCATCGTCAACAAGATTGCTGATAAAGTCAGTGACGCACGTCTGTTCTGAGAAAGGAGCGTATAGGCTATTATGAGTAAGCAGCCCAAGTCCCATCTCAAACGGCTGACGACGTTTGATTATATCAACAGTGCAATCCTGCTGCTGGTGGCAGTGTGTTGTGTGTATCCATTCCTGTATGTGTTCTTTGTGGCTACCACGGATGGCACCTACTTGGCACGCGGTGAGATGACATTCCTGCCGATGGGCTTTAACCTGAAAGCCTTCGGCTACATTTTGACAAATCCACGCTTCAATGTGTTCGGAGGTATGCGAAACTCCTTCATGTATACCCTGCTGGGTACGCTGTTGGCGGTTGCCTGCACCTATGTTACAGCGTATGTGCTCAGCCGCCCGCGCTTCAAGCACCGTTTCTGGTTGATGTCTCTTTTTATCATTACATGGGTGTTTGATGCCGGTATTATTCCACAGTACATCATTTATAACCAGTTCGGCTTTGTCAATAATCCTTGGGTTATGATTGTGCCCGGCGCAATCAGCACACAGTTCCTTATTATCACCAAGACTTTTTTGGAAGGCATCCCCAACGAACTGGAAGAGGCTGCTGTTGTAGATGGTGCGACTGATATCAAAATTCTGACACGCATTTTTCTACCGCTTTCCCCCACTGTGCTGGCAACGACAGGCTTATTCTACGCGGTCTCTATCTGGAACCAGTACCTTGTTCCGCAGATATATTTGAAAGACGATGGCCTTAAGACCATCCAGCAGGTGCTGAAAAATGTCGTCATCACTGACGGTGGTTCCGGTACAACATTCAAAAATGTAGTGCTGGATGGTGTTACGCTGAACCAGCAGAACCTGAAAGCTGCAGCAATCTTCATTGCCATGCTGCCCATCATCTGCGTGTATCCGTTCGTTCAGAAATACTTCAAAAAAGGCATTCTCATCGGCTCCGTGAAAGGCTGAGAAAGGATTGAAAAATGGCTCGTAACATTATTGATCTGCCAACGTTGGGCGATGACGGTAGACTTTACCGTGATACCGCTCTCGATTTGGTGGAATCCCTTATCCCCAACCCATGGAAAAGCTGCCACGCACCTGATTTGCTGGAATTGGAAAACGGCGATCTGCTCTGCTGCTGGTTTGCCGGTTCCCGTGAGGGAAACGCCGACATCAGCATTGCGGTGGCCCGCTTGCCTGCCGACGCCGAACAGTGGGAGCAGCCGGTCATTGTCTCGGATGACCCGACCCGCAGTGAGCAGAACCCCTCACTGTTCCAAAACCCCAACGGTGACATTTGGCTGATGTACACGGCACAGGCGGCTAAAAAGCCTGATGACAACAGTGACGACAGCCTGCAGGGCACGGCAGAGATCCGCCGCAAAATTTCCCGCGATGGGGGCCGCACATGGGGCCCCACAGAGGCTGTATTTACCCGTCCAGGCTCTTTCTGCCGCCAGAAGATTCAGGTGCTTTCCAACGGGCGTTGGATCTTCAACAACTTTATCTGTGCGCTGGACGGTACCCGTTTGGGCAGCGACGTGACGGTTATCCAGATTTCCGATGATCAGGGCAAGACATGGCGCGGGGTGGAGATCCCCGAAAGCCGTGGCCGTGTTCACGGCAATGTTATTGAACTGGAACCCGGCAAACTGGTCTGCCTGCTGCGCAGCCGTGCAGCCGACCATATCTACCGCTCGGAATCCAATGACAACGGCGAAACATGGAGCGTGCCGGTACCCACCCCGCTGCGCAACAACAACGCCAGTATCTCGGCCATCAAGCTGCAGAGCGGCGCACTTGCCATCATTTATAATGATGTCTCTTTCAATGAGGATGGTAGCCGTACCGTCTGGCCCGACCAGCGATGCCCTGTGGCAATGGCAATCTCGGAGGATGGTGGCAAAACATGGCCGTGGCGCCGCATTGTAGAACATGGTGAGGGTTTCATCGGTCCATGGAACGATGTGAACAACCGCCGCTACGAGTACCCTGTCATGATGCAAAGCAAGGATGGCAAGATTCACGCGGCTTATGCGTGGGGCCGCCGTGTGCGCATTAAGTATGTATGCGTCGATGAAGCATGGATTCGCGGCGCTAAGGTTTGCAAGGGCGCTGAGGATAATCCCGAAATGCCCTGCAACCGTTGACAACTTGCATGATTGCCCTGCGGTTTTTGCCGCAGGGCATTTTTGGTAAGGAGGCTTTTATGTTCAGCCCGGAAAAATATGTGTGCTGGCAGGCATTGCAGCAAGGCATTACTCTAATGCCGCTGGAAAATGTGCAGGGCGGTGATATGCCCGGCGACATGGCGCATATCTCAGCCCCTGTCTGCCGTCGTGTGGAGAAGTTGCTGCCGCATCTTGTCACGAAACTGGAAGAAAAATATGGTACGGACATTCCGGCCAAACTTGTCATTGCTGTCAGCGGAGGTTCAGGCTCCGGCAAGACCAGCGGTGCTGCCGCCCTGAGGGAGGCGTTGGCGATGGTCGGGTTGAAGGGATACGTGCTCTCCGGAGATAACTACCCCCGCCGTATCCCCCAGCACAACGATGAGGAACGGTTGACAATCTTTCGCAGCGCCGGACTCAAGGCACTGCTTGCAGCCGGGGAATACACTCCGGAACGCTTCGCCGACTTGCAGCCGCTGCAGAAAACCGGAATCGACAGTGATCCGCGCCAATGTGCGGCATACCCATGGATGCAAATCTACCAACAGGGAGGGCGGGCCGCGCTGGCGGGATATTTGGGCCGGACTGCCGAGCAGGACTACGACGCACTGAACGCAGTGCTGGCGCAGTTCCGTGCCGGTGCGCCGGTGCTGTGGCTTAAGCGTATGGGCCGTAAAGAGTGGGAGCGCTGGTATGAGCCGAAGAACTTCGCCGATGTGGATGTGCTGCTGCTGGAATGGACCCACGCAGGCAGTGCCGACCTGAAAAATACCAATCTGAAAGTGTTTTTTAACAGTACACCAGAGGAAACCCGTGCCTGCCGTGTGGCCCGCAGCCGAGACGCCGGGGCCGACAGCCCCTTTGTAACAATGGTGCTGGAAATTGAGCAGGCAATGCTGAACCGCCGCGCCTGCGATGCGGATCTGATCCAGAACCGGGACGGCACGATGGTCGACACGGCAGCCTACGCTGCTGCACAAGGGAGGTGAACATGGTGGCAAATGCGAAAAAGGATGAGCTGTCTCTGACGCCGATGCTGAACGCTTACCCGGACAGTTTGGGCGGGACGTTAAGTGACATTGCAGATTTGCTGGAAAGCAGCTGTAAAGATGCTTTCGGTGCGTTTTATATTCTCCCCAGTGTTTTCAACACAGATCTCGACCGCGGCTTTTCGGTTGTAGACTACAGTTTGAACGAGATGCTGGCGACGCCGCAGGATTTGGAGCGCATCCGTGCTTTGGGAATACGGCTGAAACTCGATTTTATCCTGAACCACGCCTCGGTCCTGTCACCGCAGTTTCAAGATCTTTTGAAAAATGGGGAAATGTCGAAATATAAGGACTTCTTCATCGACTGGAACGCGTTCTGGGCGGGCTGCGGCGAGATGATGCCGGGGGGATATATACAGCCGACACCGGAGTACTTGCATAAGATGTTTTTCCGCAAACCAGGGCTACCCATTCTGATGGTGCGTATGCCCGATGGCACCGAAAAACCCTACTGGAACACATTCTACCAGCAGGTAGACTACCCTTGCCCTGATGCGCGGGAGCTGGTGTCCGAACTGGGGATGCAGTACCGATCCGCCTGTGTTCTGACAGAAAGTCTGCGGATCCAGTTGGCGGCGGGTAAGCGCCCGGCAGAACTTGATCTGGGGCGCTGGGAAACGTTGCGTGTTCCCCTGACCGACCTGTTGGAATCCCGACGCCGCTATTTGGGGCAGATGGATTTGAATGTGGCTTCGCCATTGGTGTGGAAATTTTATGCCGACACGCTGCACACATTGGCAGGGTATGGAGCCTCTATCGTGCGGCTGGACGCTTTCGCTTATGCGCATAAGGCCGTGGGGGAACGTAACTTTTTGAATGAACCAGGTACATGGAGTCTTTTGGCACGGCTGCAGACAATAGCGGATGCTGATGGTGTGACCCTGCTCCCGGAAATTCACGCATCCTATGGGGAAAAAGTCTACGAAAAGCTGGCCGCCAAAGGCTATGCCGTATATGATTTCTTTCTGCCGGGGCTGATGATTGATGCCTTGGAGCGGGGCAGTGCAGACACGCTGGCCGCATGGGCACAGGAAATCCTCGACAAGCACATCCTGACCGTGAATATGCTGGGGTGCCATGACGGTATCCCGATGCTGGATCTGAAAGGGTTGCTGCCGGAAGAACGCATCCAAAACCTCATTGATCTGATTGTGACGCGAGGCGGTATGGTGAAGAACCTGCACGGCCAGAAAAATGTCTATTATCAGGTCAATGCCACCTACTACAGCGCTCTGGGCGAGAGTGATGCAAAGCTGCTGCTGGCACGGGCAATTCAACTGTTTATGCCCGGAAAACCGCAGGTGTGGTACCTTGATTTATTCGCGGGCAAAAATGACTGTGAGGCAGTGGCTCGCGCAGGCGAGGGCGGCCACAAAGAAATCAACCGTACAAATCTGACGAAAGTGCAGATTGCCGAGGCACTGGAAAAGCCGGTCGTGAAAAAGCAGCTGGAATTGCTACGCCTGCGCCGCAACTGTCCGGCCTTTGCGCAAGGAGCAAAGGTTCAAATTGAAAGCTGCGGCCCGGAATTGACGATTGAGTGGAGCTGCAGCGGTCACGTCGCCCGTCTGCGGGCTAATCTGCAAAAGTTGACTTACAGGGTCGAAGTAGAGTAGGAAGAAAAGCTAACTGATGGAAACTACAAACAGCAGGGCGTGCGGAGGCGTTGCATTATAGAATGCAGATGTCAAGGCGGTCTGTGCAAATGATTAAAGACAACTGGACGTACCGAAGTATACTCTAAGAGGAAAAAAGTTCTTGGAAACCAAAGCGTTACAGTTGAAATGATATGTACGTACTCTTACCGACGTGCAATTTTCTGCGAGGGTAAAATTGAAGAAATAAAAATAAATTCGATTAATTGTTGGTGGCGATTATGAAGTTTACGGAGCTGAAAAGGCTGAAAAACTCTGTTAAAATCTCAGTGAATAAATAACAACGCCCGGGCGGTTGAGATTTTCAACCCTCCATACGATGGGTCCGT
>OLQN01000362.1_pt1 | contig 41993 bp, 29 predicted proteins | sample 1673181 | NCBI WGS metagenome assembly OLQN01 (sample SAMEA3136763, study PRJEB25190) | human gut metagenome | biome: human gut; feature: human-associated habitat; material: faeces | place: Austria | collected 2013
TGCTTGTCGTTCTCCCAATCGGTGGTCAAGCGGTTGATATTAAGAGGTGAGAACAGTGGAATATTCTTCTGTTTCAGAAACTCTACAAAGTAATCGCCCAGTCTGCCATGCGCCATATTCACTACGGCATTCGCCTGGATACTGTCGGCATGATGACCGGCGATAAAGCTCTGAAGCTTATTGATGCGATACACCATAAATCCCTTCTTCTCGAAAGCTTTTTCCATATCAGGAGCCGCACCCATAAAACCGGTGAGCATGATGGCAGGAGCACCTTCTTTATATAAACCGTTCTTTGCCAGGAAAGCATTGTACTCGCGGATGCTGTTGAAGCCCAACTCATCCCCCTTCTCATCTTTCGGGTCGAAATGAGTCAGAAGATAGTCTGGTCGCTCATTCACACGTTCCGGCTCTGGAGCCATGAACTTCTTTCCGTCGATAAACTTACGAATGTAAGCGAGCATGTTGTGATAATTCTTCTTACCGCCGTTCTCGATGTACTGCATCAGATAATCGGCATCGAAGTTATCCACTGATACGATATTGTTGGCTGGATTGGTAGCAGCATGAGTCAGGATCGGCACCTTGTAGGAAGCCTCTTCCAACTGTTTGCGCTGGTTCTCGTCAATTCGGAGTCCCATACCATTCACGATAATCATATCGTAATCTCCCAGATGGTCGAAATCATCGGTTGAAATTTCACTCAGTTTAATCATCGCATTGTCGTTGGCATGCGAAATCTGTCCCAGCGCAATAGCCTGATAGTTGAGGAAAGCGATGCGGGTAGTACCCACCCAGGCAGAGTAAGCCTTCGCCAAACCTCCCAGAACAATCACGGCCAATAACCCCAGGAAGATGTATTTCTTTTTAATCTTTCCTAATCCTTTTGTCATATCTATTTCTTTTACGGCTGCAAAGGTGGGGGTTATTTAGAAATTGTACAATACCGAGAAATAGTGATTTTCACATTTCTTATACTTAGAAGTAGGTGTCAGATTGAAAGGCTCAGATTCCCATATCCTAATAAATGAATAGTCTTTTCGTGGTTTTACGGAGTTTAGTTTGGTAGATTCACATCAATACTCTGTTAATAATCACATAATCGTTTGAATATGAGCAAGTTAATTAACAAACGCAACTAAATAAATTTGACTAAGCGCCTGTTTTTCAGAACCTTTATAGTTGATTCAAGACTTTAAAAGTATGATGTTTTCAGAGCCACTTGTAAGCGTGTCCGCGATGCTAGTATATACACGTCAAAAAATATCGCTCAAGTTTTTATTCTTGAGCGATATTTTGTCTTGCGCCAGTTCTGCGCCATTTTTCGTGCAAAACAAGCGAAAATGCCTAAAGACGGCACTTGAATATCAACGAGTTACAGAAGATGGTAGAGTGGTATAAAATCCCTGTCTCTCCGCAACAGAGTCCTGTAAGCCGAAAGATTTACAGGACTTTTCTTTTTCGTTTGCAGGGAGTTGAGGTATTCATATATCTTGGCTCAACAGATGAAACTTACATCTTCTACATTTTATCTATCATTTCATACAGGTCTTACGTAATGATTATTCCATGTAGATATTCCATCTTAACTTTGCTTGATAAAAGGAGATGAAGTAATCAAAGTTATTGGAGTAGAGGCTGGAATTGGTTTCACCACGGCATAGCGCCTGGATTGGTTACAAGAACACGATAAGCACAATATATACAATAAACCATACATCTTGTACAAGCAACTCCAGAATGTTTCTCGCTTCAGGATAGTCACTTTACCTTTGCATTGTCTATAAGATAAAACAATCTAAAATAATAAAGACGATGAAGAAGTTAATGATTGTGCTGATGATGGTTGTAGCAACCAGCACAGCAAGTTTTGCAAAGGGTGGTGACAACCATCTACAGACTGCAGCCAATGAAGTGGCACAGAAAGTGAATGACGTCCCTTCGAACACTAATTCTTTATAGATATGAAAACAATATTGTTTATCGTTATAGCAATTCCGGCAATTTTGATTGCTCTTCTTATTCTAAAGGGCATAGACCATTTGTTTTTTTACCATTGGCTTGGAAAGAAGAATAAGAAGTTTCGTACATTTGCCGACTGTTCAGGCTCTTGGTTGTTATGTCCGTTGATGCTTCCTCGTAAGATGAAGAGGTATGGCATGAGATATTGGTGGATTGGAATTCCGTTGATGTTTATATCGCCTGTTGCGTTGTTAACATATACAACTGTCTACATTGCAGAGGACGAATTTTTCCCTTCTTCTTTGAGCGAAGATAAGATACCATATAAGACTCGTGATGACATCGTTGCAATAACCGGGATCGATGACTTTCCGGCATTCACCTACAGAAATAATGTAGTGAACTACGATCTGTGGGGGGGACATCGTACTTATATCTATTATGATTTTGACAAACCCCTGTCGGAAGAATACATTCATAAACTGAAAAACTTATGCTCTTCAAAAGATAATGTGTCCTGGACCAACGAAGGTGACACTTGCATTTCTTTCAGAAGGGCTTGGGATAGTGAGTATATGAAATCACCTGTTAAGAGTGTAAGCTACGAACCACTTTTTGATATGAAAATCACCAAACAAGGATTTACAATACATCGCAGTGACGGAGCCACAGCCTTTGAACTTGAGGAATTTGCCAATCGTAAAGTGCTTAGTAAAAAAACAGGAGTATCTTTACCACCATATCAATTGGTGGATTTCTCTTGTCAATCTGGACCACCTGAAAGTCATGGCCTATATGTACTGTTGCTTGATAAAAAAATCTCAAAGGATTTTATCCAACAGATTGAGGCTTCCCCAAAATGGAAGAAAAATGACAAAGGAATGTATGAATGTCAGTATCCAACATCAGAAAGTTATGGCGTATGCATTACTATAGACAAAAATAGTCGGGTAGTCTACTGCGAATATGGACAATGGATAGGCCATTTCAATTAATGGTGTATTTTCACTTAAATACAAAATATTCTTTCCTTGATGACAATGAATAAGAAACGAATTTTGAAAGTGTCGTTAGTGATCTTGTTGCTAATAGCTTGCATTCCATTTATTCCACCTATATATAATAGGTTCACAAAACCATTGTATAATAATTACATCGATGCCAGACTTTGGTATGGCAAGGTGGATTGTGAGGACCTTTCTCAAGTAAGGGACTATTGCGACAGACGAGGGTATAGTACAGATTATTATATCCTGGTAGATTTCTCCATACCTTCGGGCAAAAAGCGGTTCTTCATATACGACTTGCAGCATGGCAAGCGCGTGATGAGCAGCTATTGTATGCACGGCAGTGGCAAGGGGAACACAGATGCCACTCCGAAGTTCAGCAATGAGTTTGGCAGCGGGTGCTCGAGCCTGGGACGTTACGTGATGGTAGGAAAAGGTTACAAGTTTAAGAATAGCGTCCGTCTTAGGGGGCTTGACAGAACGAACTATCTTGCCGAGCCACGTGGCATCTTGATTCATTCGGCAGGAAAGGTGACGAGATTTTCGGGTGAAAGGGACTATATCCCGATAGGTTCAGAGAGTCGTGGTTGTTTCACGGTGTCGCGGGATTGTGTGGCTAAAGTGATGGAGATCTATCGTGAAGCATCAAAGCAAAGGCCAGTGATGCTTTATGCTAAATATAAGTGATTATTGCTGTCGGGTAAAACGCCAAAGAAGAAATGTATCCTCCCATCGCCCCTTAAAAATAGGACTTCGCGGAGGATACATTTCTTCTTTGGCGTTTTACCAAACAGCGATAGTTTGCTTTATGTAGCTAATCATTATTTGATACTGAGCAGCATCTGCTCTGCTCCCACAAATAGAACTTACAAAATAAGTTCCTCTCGTTCACATGATGCGCTGTTTACATTGTTTCAATTCGGTCATGCCATAGTGCAAATTCCTTTCTCATGTTTTCTGCAACCGTTTTTAAGGACTTTGTAGGTTTGTCATTCTCATAAATGTCAATAAGGTTGCGAAGAAAAACGAATACTGAAATAAAGCAATGACTTACCGGCCATTTACCAGACGGGTGACTCACATAATATGCTGGTATGTTGTATAACCGTCCTATTTCTAAGGAGAGTTTGTCAAAAACCTTTATATGTTCAAAATGTAGTCTCAGGTTATTATCAGCATATTTGTCAAGTAAGCCAAAGGCATTACCACCGAAAAATACAACTTTCTCAGGCTTTAAGATAGAGATGAGTTCAAGCGTAGATTTTACTCCCTCGTCTCGCAATTCGGCTTTCAAGTCAGTAAGACCTTTGTCTGATTGAAATGGTGTCAAATTAGTCCACACCACTTTATGATCATTGTCTATCGTGTCTACATGTTTAGAAGCATCATAGCCCATAAAGAATCTTGCACCATTCGTGAATTTCCACACATTCTTATTTCCGCAAAATCTTTGCCCCCAACATTCATTACCTGCAAGAAAATTATCCAAGGTACGGTTTGTAACTCCTTTGTTGCCTCCTTTGGGATTAATGCCGACAAACATTATGTCAATCCTGTCTCCGACCAAGTTCAATGGAGATTGGGTGTAATATGGGACTTCATATTTTGCAGAAAGTTCGTTGAAACGTTCAACCCATTTCTCCCCCCATTCTTTGATTCTGATATTTGTCATACCTGTCCTATTTGTAATTCGGCAGCTACCTTGTGCTTCTGGCAATGCTGAGATTGCCGACTTAAGCAAGTATTATTCACAGCAGTGCTCTTAAAAAAGTCCGTAGCTTGTCCGATGTATATAAATGAAAATCAGCGTAACTTGTTGTTATACAACTCGTTACGCTGACTTTGGCGGAGAGAGAGGGATTTTATACCACTCTACCATCTTCTGTAACTCGTTGATATTCAAGTGCCGTCTTTAGGCATTTTCGCTTATTTTGCACGAAAAATGGCGCAGAACTGGCGCAAGACAAAACGTCTTAAAACACTGTGTATGAATGACTTTTGTTACATAATTTAACTATTTTAAGAAAATCTATCGACTCTATTTTCTACTCCACCCCTCAAATCTTTGAGGAGATTATGGCATTACGACACTCGCTTCTTACTTTTAAACAAGTCGATTGTCATTGTTTTCTGTTTATCATCTCATAGCCTTTGTATTATGTTTATGAATTGCCCTTATGAAGGGGGGATAATACTACACCATGACCACTATCTTACCATTATTATTCAAATGCCTATAAGTCAAATATGACTCTGAAAGTTGTATCTTTATGTAGCATCATTGATTTTCAAGATGTTACATAACTTTTATAGGCATTGAAAGATGTAGCCTACTTGTAGCGTCTTGTAGCGCAGAGTAGCTTTATATCCTATTATTGATACAAATATAGATATAAATCACGATTTATATGCCAGTGTTATAAGAAAATATCAAGACCACCCCTATCTTTGTGGCGTGGAGGTCTCGGTGTGCGAGCCTCAAATTGAATGTTTCACGAGATCCAAGTCTCAAAATGCTTTAGCCTATGCGGATAGTATGTGGTCTTGACGTGCACAAAGACAGTGTTTTCGTTTGTATTTTAAGTGAGAACGGCGATAAATTTGAAGCCAAGTATGGAGTTTTAACCCCTGAATTGGAGGAATTGAACCAATTGCTTCTGAATCATTTTAACTTTACCTTAAATTCCTCCATCATCAAGACTGGAGGTTGACTAAGTGTTTTCAATACATCATCCAGTTCCTCCTGTGTCTTATTGAAGAAGTATTCGGAATCCGTTACACCACGGCACAACATATCGACAATGTACATTCCTATAGTGAATGTTCCTTGCTTGTGACATCGGGTTACGACCACAGGAGAATTCTTTTGGTGTTCCAAATTCCCCAAAGCATAACATTTGCCCAAAGGCAACTGCCTTGTCTTTGTTTTGATATACTCCCTTCCTGAAAAGAAATGTGGCAATACTGTTTTCTTCTTATTCTTAGCCATAATGGTTGGGGTTAGTCGCTATAGTTTCTTGCATATTCCTCGTAGATGTCCGGCATGGCATCACAAAAACCATAGCCGCTACTTTCTGTATTCTTTAGTGCTGCTTCTATTCGCTTTTGGAACTTCGGCAGCAGGCCATTCTTAGTGATAAACTTCATCGTGGCCTCGAAATTACTTTCAGTGGAATCATAGAACGACTCCCAAAGGTCGCCCCATAAGTCAGCAGCCTCGCAAGCATTTTCCACCAGATAGAGCATAAGGTCGGCAAGGTTCTCGGGCGCTGGATACAACTTTCGGAAATCGGCAATTGCTTTTCTACATACGCTGAAACGACATTTCCTGTCGCCACGCTTGGGAAAGAACTCGTTGAGTATGATTGTCTTGTATTCCTTCAGTTTCTCTTTCTCGTTAGGATTCAGGTAATACTCCAGATACTCCTTGGCCTCCTTACGGGCATCGTAGAGGTCAAGAACCATCTCTATTATCTCACCTTTCTGTAAGGTATTCAGATATTTCTTTAGTGCTACTTTTGACATATTTCAAATTGAGTATACAAATGTTTTCCAAACTAAAAATAGCTTCCTATTGTATCTGTGTCTATTTCCAGATTATCATGTCCACATACAGGACATTTTAAATCTGTAAAGTCTCCTTGATTAACAACTATGTTATCGCCTCCACATATTCTACATTTATTGATGGGAATACCATTTTCAGTTCGTCTTTGGAAGAATTGTTTGCAATCAAGGCAGGTACATATTGTCCAGTCAACATTGATTTGCTGAGAATATAGCACAAAGTCATCTTCCATATCTGGCCCATTTGTTGGTGTGTGAAATCCGCATTTTGGGCATTGTAATTGCAGTGTAAACATAGTTTTTGGGTTTAAAACGGACAGTCGTTATCATCTTCCACATCAATTCCAAGTTTCTCGATGAGGGTAGCAATGGCAGGATTTTTGTCCATCATTTCCCTTATCTGTTTCGGTGATGCAGTTTGCATTTCTTCTTTTTTTTCTTCTTGAGGGAAGTCATTCTCATCTATTATGCGGTAACTTGTGCGGTAATGTTCAAGATACGACCTGAAGGAATCAAATTGAGAAAGCGGTTGCCTATCATAGTGTGAAATAGTCCATTCCCCATCATCTGTTTTGTATTGTTCAGGAATAGCCTCGTACATCATTTTCTTTGCCAGGAAAATCTTCTTGTCATATAACAGATGATGGCTGACCTTTTCTGCTATGAGAGAATCATACGATTTAGAATGGATGAAATTCATATAAGCGTCCCCCGCCCACTGATAGAACGATTGCGACAAATCAATCATTTCATATTCCTCCAGGGTCTTTACCATAGCATAAATATCCCGAAATTCCATGGCCGTAGGAAAATCCTCTTCTTCTATGTTGATACCTCTGCACAGTAAGCCATTTTCTATGATGGTATTAGGAGGTAAACAACAAAGAAGATAAATCTGCTTATATATAAGCGTCTTTGCTTCTTTTTCGGAAAAGGGGCGTTTCCCATGCCTCATCAGTAGCATGTACCCTTTGGGAGAAACCTTCGTTTGGTCAATCTCAAAGTCGGGGTCATTCACGAAACGGCGGCAATAAGCATAGTAATGGGCATTACAAAACTCTTCCTTGTGTTCCCTGAGATATTCTTTCGGAAAGCACTCAATGGCAGGTCGAATCAATTCATATTCATGGAATGTTTCCCATATCTCTTTTACTTTTGGGAAGAAACTATCATCCCAATAATTGGCCAGTTGCTTGTATGTCCATTTCCTGTCCTCCTTTCCTGATGAGAGGAAAGCTAACAGGATTTTCTTCTGGTCGTTCCAATCTAACGAACGGAACCGCCATTGAATTTCGTGACGAGCATCAACGACTTTTCCCTTCTCGCGGTTTACGAACCACTTGATGAGTTTGGCAATGGGACGGTTTCTTTGAGGCATAAAATATCCTATTATGAGTGATTATATTTTGTATTACAATGGTCGCATTTGTAAACACCACCTTCGTTAGACATACGGTTGCCGCATTTATAGCAGTAAAACTCATGCTTTTCCCAATGGCCAAGGTTAGCGTTGACAAAATTTATCAGGCGTGGAGATTTATATCCACCAGTCATTTCCAAGTGGTTGAGTCGTAGGCGGAAGTTTTCAGTAGAACAACAAGCACCACATTTAGGACAGATATACTGTTCATTAGGGCATTTTTTCGAGTCTCGACTGTCTATGATTGCCTTACATTTGGGTTTATTGAAGCAATGATTGAGATACACCACGAACCCATGCGCTTTACATTCAGAATTTGCGCATGAAAAACTGTTCACAGCACGACTCTCAAAGTTTGTGATTCCGTCTTCTGGCTTCATCAGTTTACCGCAGTGACGGCATTTGAGATGTTCGTAGAATTTTGCAAAACTCTTCAGATATGCCGAAAGTATGGTATAGTATCCAAATCGTGTTTGTTTCCCATATTGATTGACATAGTCAACAGGGATGTTGAGTATACGCATAAAGTCAAGCATCGTGTATTGTTCCCATTCAGATGCCGTGTGGAATCTTGCAGGAGCGCAGAAACAAGGCTTGTTTCCGCACCAATAGAAAGGAAGTTGGTGCCAGTTGTCCAATTTATCTGACATTCGGCATTCGCAGAACACATCTTCCGCTTTTTCAGCAACAGAGAAAATGAAGCTGTGATTGACATTCTTATTGAAGAAATTGAAATAACGCGACAAGGCATACAACTCTTTCTCTTTGGATTCATCGAAAGCATATAACAAGCCCTTGTCAGTTTCTCTACAGGTATAATCACTCTCTTTAAAAGAAATACTTATCCACTCTTTTACCGTTTCAAAATACTTGTTATTATAGCTTTGCAATTCAGCATTGCCATCAATCATCTTGGTTGGCACAAGCACTAGGATTCTTCCCTGCTTATCCGACTTTATTACTCCATTGTAGAAGTCCCTTCTCCATGAAGGACTCTCGTTTGCAGTGTCATCGACATATATTCTGCCATGGCAATCAGTCACAAATTGACGTATGCCAATCCACTCGCCGTGGTCTTCACGACCATCCAACAACTGCAACATGATATTGTTGTCAAGGTTAGCCGTTGGGGCTTTTTCTCTGCGTTTAAGATATGCGAAGACGATTTCAAGTGGGAAACATAAAGGATGCGCGTCACCTCCAAGAATGGTGTACATTTCTTCAGATGTTTTGTTCCATTTACCCTGGGCAATACCCATGAAGAGCCGCTTTACCACCCGAATTTGGATGTATGGTGGCAGTTGAAAGAACAAATGGCATAGGAGGCTAATTGAGCCGCGAGTTTGGAAATAAACAGCATACAGAATAATGGAAAGAGGAGAATCATCTGGCAGATTCTGCCTGAAGGATAGAAGTTTCGCAGAGAACGACCTTTCCCAGTTTCGTTCTTGCCAGTAGTCCATATTTTGTGGCTTGTTGGCGTTCAACAGCTCAGTCAGTAAGACAGCCAGTGGCACATTCTCTTCTGTAAGTGGAAGATTGGTAAGACGTTTAGATATGGCATTGAACAAATCATCGCCAGCGTTGACAATGATATTCTTGACCGAACCATCAGGAAGTATAGGCTTGTTATACCATCGCGAATGGTGTGACAACAGGCTATCCAATGAAATCTCGTTCACCACATCTTCGAGAATAGTCGCTGGCAGGGATGTAATCAGCCCTTTGTCGAACATAGTCAGCAGATCGGACTTCGATCTTGTGTCTAAGTACTTTTTCCAAAGAGGATTGTCAATGCCACCAGAAAGAAGGGAAATCAGATGGCTTAGTATATTCAGATTTTCGGGAAGCTCACTTGTAAAAAGTAATTCAAAACCACGCTGACTGATTTTTTTCTGTAATTCGTCTCCAATAGCAGAATTATCTATCAGCACAAAACCATCGTTGACATATCTGTTGAGAAATGCTGAAATATCAGTGATATTCATACTCTCAACGATAGAGTTAGCCAATGAAAGAGCCTTTTGCGGTTCTATCCATTCAGCACTACCAGCTATGAGATAAATGTTATTCGCTTCTTGCACTAGGTGAGCAATTTCTGTGCGAATGAATTCTTTCTGGCTATCATCAAGTGGAGCCACTAAATGTCTATACGTGTTGATAAAATCATAAGGATAGCCAATCCCTTTTTCACAAGCGTCACGAACTTTTCCACATAGTTCCTCTTTGACAAGAGGAAAAAGTCGTTCAACTATTGACTGTTTGAAACCATTTTCAAGGAAAGAGAAAGAAGACAACATCTCTGTGATGGTAGCCAGTTTCTCATCTTCAAAACATTTATTCACATAGACAGACAAAATGGTTTCGGCCTCTTCTATGCTGGGTGCTTTTTGGTCATCCGCTATCAGTTCAAACTTCGTGCAAACCTGTTCCTTTCGGTATGAATCAGATAATGACACGTAGTCACGACAAGCACGAAGGAAGTCTTTTTTTAAGATACCCTTTTTGGCCTGATTGATTTCCTCTTCATGGCTATTTGGAGTTAAGGAGAGCAGACGCTTCACGCTACTATCCAAATTGCTGGTTACAGGTTTGTTCTCCACAACATACACAATCGTCTTGGATATAACATCATCTACGAATTGTGTAAACCTTTCTATATAGCCATCCCGATGCTCCTGCGGTAACAAATCAGCGAAATCACGGTGTTTTATCAGCTTATGGTAGATATATATGGAGTCGTCCATTGCATAGAGATGTCTGGACGAAGGCATGTAGTCTTCCACCTTCCCAAAGTCATAAGCAGTCACCCACTTATCTATAACATCCCTTGATGTCGCATACCTACAGGCTGACGGATATTTTTTGAGTATTTCGAACCATTCGGCCTCATTAAAGACAGCAAAAAAATCTACCCATATCTGCTTTTCTTCTTTTTCAAAGTCGCGGTCAAAAACAAAACGCTCCTTGACTGCATTCTCCACTTTATAGCGATCAAGGAAGAAGTTTACATGTTCGAAAGTCTTTGACGGAGAACGCTCGGCATCATTCTCAATAATGCCTATGACTTTCTTAGCAAGCAAATTACGAGGCTTAAAGCAATGGTTAAAAAGGTTAACAGTTCTATCGTCTTTAATACGGATATTTTCGTGGTCGCCATAATACGTAAGCACAAGCTGCACGTCTTCGTCGGACTTGGTAATACGACGGACGTTAACAGCTTTCTCACGCCCTTTACGTTGTTCCATAATCTGGAATACCACAATACGCCCATCGGCTTTAGCCTCTTCCTCAATGAAAGACTCCGAGTTTACGTAGAAGTCCTGATAATAGGCATGATGAAGAGACATGCCACAATTGTTTGAGGCAATAAAACCAAAGTCTTTATTCTTGTCAAAGAACTTAATGGCACCGATGAACCACTTGTTTTCTGGGTAGACTAATCTCATGTAATTATGCTATTTCCAGCTATTTGCTTTGGTTATTTCCCATTTCAAGGCATTAATTTCCTCATCGTCGTGAAGGGAGGAATAATGCGCATACCACAGGATAACATCACATAGTTGTAGCGCATAACTCTTCAGGAGGTTTGACGAGTTGCCCACCATGTCCATGTATTCCTTGGTGCTTTTGGTATTCTCGTCCTTCTCATTACGGGAATGCACGTCGGCTCCACAGGTATGAATCATGTGAATAAGGTTGTCGGCGCAGATGGTGGGCAAAATTTGGTCACCCTTTGCTACGACCTCTTTATTTTTGTCATAGCATTCCTTGCCACTTAGCAGCGCATTCGACCACTGTAGGTTTATCCTCTTCTGTTCTGGCAACATCCCATGTGTAATCATAGAACGGAAGATATACTCAATGATTTGACGAACTTTCGGTAGTTTATCGTTGTAATCCTTGTCATCCAACTCTGGGAAGTGGAGTTCCGAAAGCAGGTCGGTAAGATACACATCCACATCGTCATGCAGTTGAAGCTTTTCAATGGCATCAAAGACAGGCTTATACATCTGGCGTATCTTCATCGAGGCCGACATGTATCTCCGAGCCATATGGCGAATGCGACGAAAGAGCAATTCCCTGTCCGTGTTCTTATCGTAGTATGCCTTGTGCCAGTCGCCATCCCATTCCTTGCGCACTTCAGGGATAATCTTCTTGATGTCGTCCTCTGCCTGTCCAGAGAGGACGAACCAAGGAATGAATCGTTTCCCATGGCAGATGGATTGAATGGAAAGCGTTACGTTAGAAAGGAAAGTCTGCGCATCGTCCGTGCTGTCCTCATGCAGTTTGCACTTCGCATCCAAAATGATAGCAGCCCACTTGTCCGGGTCTTGCTTTAGCACACTCTCAGCCTTGTCCCAGTATTCAAATGGGACAAGTTCCAAGTCGAAGCCCTCTGCCTCTAGGGGGTATGTTTGAATCACTTCGGGGTCATTCTCAACCCACATTATCTTTACCAGTTCGTTCTGCATAGTCGAAAAGTATTAAAGGGAAGCCACAATGTTAGATTTCTCGAACGTCAGCGTATATCTGACCGTGAACTCCTCGTCACTCAGCGCCTCGACGCTCACCTTGCCATCATACATCTTCATGATGCTGGCTATTTCAGAGCCTCCTATACCGTTGTGGCCATCCTCGTTGAGTCTGGTGCTGAAACCATACGAAAGAATGTCGTCCACATTCACGTCCGCAGGGATCGGTTCACCGTTGTTTTCTATCTGTATCACCACAGACGTACCCTCAGTAAACCATGCGAACTGCAATTTGTAATTGCTACGCGTTGCATCCTTGAAGCCGTGCGCCATGGCGTTGGACACGATGTTGTTGAACACATGCTCTAAAGCTGCCTCAGGAAAGACGAGTGTGGTAATAGGTTCACCTTTCTTCAGGATAACCTCCCCATCGTACGGACTGATGATGTCCTCAGTTGCAAGGTTGGTATCTTGTGGACTCCAAGAAACTTTAGGTACGAAGTTCGTCCATTCGGCCACATGCTTTGCGATATACGACTTGATGAACGCCTGTGGGTCGATGTGCTTAGGTTCGCCATAGTCAATGTCCACATCAGCGATGGCTGCCAGTTTCGTCTGGATAGTCTTCAAACGAGAATCCAAGTACTCGAACACATCAGCGACGGTCGTATCTCTCACCTGTGACACAATATCCGTGTCAGTAAGGAAGCCCCCTTGCCTTTTGCGGTAATTGTTCAGTGTGTTGAACATAGAGCCAAAAGAAGACAGTGATTGTGTCAGGGCATGCTTCCGCAGACGTATGTTCCTCTCGTATTGCTCACGCTCCGCCATCAGTTGTTTCTCTCGTTCCGACAAAGAAGCCATCGCCGTCTCATTGACGAGCATCAGTTGCTGCTCCTTGTCATGCATAGGAACAAGAACCTTGCATAGCAGATGTTCGTTGAAGTGTGCCGCGGTACTCCCGGAAGCAATATTAAGCAGTTGCTTCCTGACTGGTTCCGACAGGAGCAAGGCCGAGATGTATTCCAGAGAGTATCCTTCCTTCGGTTGCAGACAAGAGAAGAGAGAATACGTTCGGATAGATGCCTGTGGGTCATTCGTTCTCGAGTAGCCCACCTTAACAGACCTACCGAACACGAGCAGGAACACACATGGAACAGCAGGAATGCTTTTCACCAATTTTGAAGTTCTATTTTGTTCCGCGTCCAAGCTCTCCGCATTTTGCAGGACGATTTTTGCATCAGCGAACTTATCGGTAAGCCCTTTGGGGTCAAATGCAAGTACCTTCTGCAGATGTTCTTTCGTAGGTCTGATGACAGAGACAAGTTCTGTCAGTGGCACAAGCCCCTTCTTATCCACCGGCTGGCTGAGATAATAGCCAGGAAGAAGGATGTCGAGGTCGAGAGCGACATAGGGAATGGTTCTCATGACCTTATTGCTATCTTCGGATGCCTCAGTATGTGCGGCATCAGGATTGATAGCAGCGTCAAGAACTTCCATAATCCTCTTCACGTCAATGCGTGAAAAGTTTCTCTCGAAACCTACCTGTCTAATTGCAAAGGATGCGTCCAGCATCACCATGCTAAATTTTTCCTTGCGTACTCGGTTAGTCGCATAGATTAAGAACTTGTCTATGTTTGTTTTCTTGCTGGTATGAGGCAGCTGGACGATGGCATCCAATGCGCAACTCTCAACGAGAAAGTTTCTACCCTCCACTGCTTCCTTGTGGCTGGAAGTGAGAACGGCGGCAGAGGTTAATACCACCATACTTCCATTATCCGTCAGGTAGTTCTTTATTTTCTTCAAGAGAGAGAATTGGCCTTTATACTCCAACCACTCTGAATCGATGTCCCAGCAAATTAGATCTTGCTTTTCTTCTGGCAAGAAATTCTCTATATTTTCTGGCGATGGTTTGAAGTGTCCCATGATTCCTGCAGCTTGCACGCGAATGTTTACGAAGCATGCAGAACGTGCGTCAAGTGTAAAGCCAGACACTTCGCAGCCGGGGAACATCATAGCAAAATCCCCATATCCAACAAATGGGATGAACACCTTGGAACCAGCATCAGGACGAGTGGTTTTTGCAATCAGCTCCTGTAGGTCGCACGTTATAGAAAACACCTCCACGGGTTGTATGTTCCATTTTTCTCTGATAGAGAACAGATACTCGATGGTAGCTCCGTAGTTTTCAAGAAGGAAGTTCCACTCGTCTTCAGAAAGGATTTTGTCCTTGAAGAAACGGATATACACCTCGATAGGCTTGTATTCCTCAGGTATCTCAGTGATATGTGAATGTTCGTACCACAGTTTAGAAATTAGTTGCTCTTCACCCGAAGCACTCTCCAACTCATTCTCTGCCAAAGGGTAGTCTTCAGAAAATATAAGGCGTTTTTTGGCTGATACGTGGGATGTGTACTTGGCAACGATGCCCTCGATAGAAAAGATTTCTTTTGTCTGCATATCTACTTCTTTTTTTGTTCGACGGTGCAAAGTTAGAGGCCATCCGTGCAGTCTAATTGCACTGGAAAATAAATTTTCAAATTCTCAGCATTTTTTTTTGCGATTTGCTGTCGGAGAGGTTCTGGAGAGAGTACCTCCACTTGTGGGCCGAATGAAAGAAGGAGTGCTTCCAATTCCTTGTTCGGACGCACCTTTATGGATAAGATGCCGCTTTCCTCATCCGCGACCTCTTGCGTGTGGTGGATGGGTTTGGACACGATATAAGGAAAACGTTTTTTATCAAATTTCAACGTGACAGTTTCCACCTTTACATCGGGCTTGGGTTTTGTCACGCCCACAATATCGTCAAAGTACGTCTCAAAGTCAATCTCCTTATTCTCTATGAAAGGGAGGTCGGTATGCTTTATCCTCTCAATGCGATCAAGAGGAAGATTGGATATGGAGTTGAACTGAGCGTTAAGTCCAAAGAGAAACCATCTGTTGTTGTATTGCTTCAAGAAGTATGGGTAAATCGTCCAGACGTTTTCCTGCTCATCGAAACTACGGTAGGTTATTTCAAGCGTCTGCTTGTTGGTGGCAGCATCAATCAAGGGAGAAAGATGCTCGATGCCTTTCAGCCTCTGGTTCTGTTCAAAGGAAAGCACGTTCTCACTTTTCGGTTTTAGATGGAAACGATATTCCAGATTGGAAATCACATCTTCCAGCCACTCGTTGGATGGCAGACCACGGTAGCGGCTAATAGTAAGAATAGTGGTGCGCAGCTGTGAAAGTTCTTCTGCGGTCAATTCCTGCTTGTTGATGGAAAAGTCGCGGTATTTGTATCGGTAATAGACTTTCTTGCCATCTTTTAGACGCTCCAATGGGATGCTCCAGCCTTGGTTGCTTTCCATAAAGGTAATGTCATCGAACACTGTGCGACGGCTCACACTGTCATAGCCAGTGTATTCCATCAAGGCTTCTGCACAGGCATCTATCAAATCATCCATGTAATAGCGATGGCGGAAGTCACTGAAACATCTGTCCAGTGCTTGGTATCTTATGACTGCATTCTTGTTCTGAGGCATGACTGATTATCTTGATTCTCCTTAATTTCGCAACACTATTATAAGTATAACTTTTTAAGTACCTGAGCAACAAAAAGTTGCCTAGGATTTTGCTATGTCGAAGAATTCACTTATCTTAATGTTGCAAAAATAAACAAGCAAAACTCTGATATGACATGGCAAAGATGTAATTTAAATCTGAGAAACTCACTCCTTTTGGAGGAATATTTTCAATCATGGAGCAATTTGACTCCACATTGTCTTCTGTAATCGACTCGACCCTCGGTCTAAGGTGTAGATCGTTTCATTTCATGGAACGTTTTCTCGCCATGGTAGAGCATAAGTAAACTTAGCTCTGCTCATCTGGCTTAACGAAAACCTTCGGTTATCGGTACAGCGAAATCATCCGTTCTCTCATGAGTATCTACTTCTGTGGTGGCTCATGTACCCAAGGATGTCACTACTCATTTGATGAACCATCTCTCGCTTCATCTAACACTTCGCACTTGTAGCTTTGACACATCCACAGACTTGACGTGAAGAGGTTCGGACTCAATGCAACAAGCCGCATAAAAGCGTTTGTCTTCAGGTTCGTCTCTGTACCAGCAAAGTGGATCAGGATATCAAGGCGGTATGTGCTGAATATCTATACCTGTAACAATGCTTACGCAGATATTTTTCAGACTGATTTTGGATAACGCCTACAACTTATGGGTATGATACTGCGTATTGTCTCAAGTCGCATTGTGGGGTAAGGGGATATTGTAGGCCGCAAGTGGGTGTTTCAGTTCAAATCATCTGCAATTTCAGTAATGAGAGGATGTGTACACGCAAGAAGGACGTTGAAAGGTTTAGTTGCGGATTTGAGGTATCTGAAAAATTCTGGCGCAGATTTGGCGCACCCTTAAACGAAAAATCAGCGTAACTTGTTGTTTTACAACTCGTTACGCTGATTTTGGCGGAGAGAGAGGGATTCGAACCCCCGGTACCTTGCAGTACGCCGGTTTTCAAGACCGGTGCATTCGACCACTCTGCCATCTCTCCATGCAAACTATGGTCGTCTTTTCGTGTTTGCGAGTGCAAAGGTAAGTATTATTTCATAATTTGCCAAACATTTGACAGGCTATTTTTTGAACGATGACTGCGAAAACCATAAAGCGAGAGTCATGAAGTATAAAATTTCTATCAAGTTGCCCCCAATTACGAAATGGCCAAATTCGTAATTGGGGGCTTGCTTTTGCTCACAATGATATTGAATGTTCTGGCAAGTCACGGCAGTAAGCTGTGCGCCACAAAACAGGGGGAGCAATGCGTGCAAGAAAATTATCTGCTGCCGCTGCGAATGGCGTAGGTATTGGCCACACAAAGCAGGGCTACACCCGTGTCGGCCAAAACGGCAGCCCACAAACTGGCATACCCCAACGCACCAGCCAACATAACCGCTACCTTGATGCCAAGCGCCAAGGCAATGTTGTAACGCACCAGGCTGCGCGTGCGCCGACCAATCATAATGGCATCGGCCACACGCGAGGGATTGTCACTCTGTATCACCACATCGGCCGTTTCAACCGCGGCATCGCTGCCAGCACCTCCCATGGCAAAACCCACGTCGCTCATGGCCAATACAGGTGCATCGTTAATGCCGTCGCCCACAAAGGCCACCTTGCCTGTGTCAGCACACTGCTGCTTGATGCGCTGCATCTGCTCCACCTTGCCCTCAGGCAGCAAGTCGGCGTGCCACTCGTCAACACCAAGCGCCTGCGCCAAACGTTCCACAGCCGCGCTGCGGTCGCCCGACAGCACACAAGTGCGCTTGATGCCCAATGCGTGCAGCCGTTCAATGCCCTTGGCAGCCTCGGGACGCGGTTGGTCGCCCAACGCAATCATGCCCGCATAGCGTCCGTCCATGCCGCAGTACACCATGGTGTCGCCAGTGGTCGTCTCCGTCTTGCCAGTGTCAATGCCGTGCGCCTCAAGCAGCGCCGCCTTTCCCACCAGCAGCTCGTGGCCGGCCACCATGCCCCGCAGTCCGAGGCCCGGTTCCTCCTCCACCATGTCGGCCACCAAAGCGCTGGCAGCGTTGGTCTGTGTGTTCCCCTTGCTGTCGGCCGCAGCCACAATGGCATGGGCCACCGGGTGCGTGCTTTTGCGTTCAACGGCAGCCACCATTCTCAGCAAGTTTTCAGCCCCAACGGTCTCTCCCTCGGCACACGTCACTTGGCCCACTACAAACTGTCCGGTAGTGAGAGTCCCCGTCTTGTCAAACACCACATGGCTCAGGCGCGCCACCGCATCAAGGTAGTTGCCCCCCTTGAACAGAATGCCCATGCGCGAGGCTACCCCGATGCCCCTGAAGTAGGCCAGCGGCACACTCACCACCAAGGCACACGGACACGAAATAACCAGAAACACCAGGGCGCGGTACAGCCACACGGCCCACCCCGTGCCCCCCGCCAGCAGTGGCGGCACAAGTGCTATCAAGGCCGCGAGCGCAATAACCACAGGCGTGTATACACGTGCAAAGCGGCGGATAAACATCTCGGCGTGCGACTTGCGCGAAGCAGCGTCCTCCACCATCGTCATGATGCGTTGCAAGGCACTCTTGGCATAAGGGCGCAACACCCTTACTCTCACCACGCGTCCAATGGCAATCATGCCGGCCGCCACCTCGTCTCCCGCATCAATGCTGCGCGGTTCGGCCTCGCCAGTGAGTGCTGCGGTGTCAAAGTCGGCCCGTTCAGTCAGCAGTGTGCCGTCGAGCGGCACACGTTCGCCAGCTACCACTTCAATCACGCTGCCCACCTCCACGGCTTCGGGCTTCACATTGGTGCGTCGGCCGTCATGGTCAATCACAATAGCTGTGTCGGGACGCAGGTTGACGAGCGACTGAATGTCACGTCTGGCGCGTCCCACAGCACGGTCTTGAAAATATTCGCCCACCGAGTAAAACAGCAGCACTGCCACCGCCTCGGGATATTCGCCAATGGCAAAAGCCCCGACAGTGGCCAGCACCATCAGTGTAAACTCGTTGAATATGTCGCCTTTGGCTATCTCCTCGCCCGCCTCCTTCAGTATGGGCAGCCCCACGGGCAGATATGCCAGCACAAACACAGCCCAAGGCCATGCAGGCAGCGGATTGGCCACAATGCCCACAATGAGCAGCAGGGCAGCCACTGCCATGGGCAGCAGTGCGCGCCACATGGGCGCTTCGTTTTCTTCGTGATGGTGGTGACAGCCACAGCCGCAGCCACCTTCGTTATCATGGCAGTGGCCATGTTCGTGATGATGTTTGTTGCACATAATGTTGCGTGTATTTAGTTGAAATTACATTGCAAAGGTACGTCCCACGGGCTGCAACCCGGTTGCAAAAGCGGGGTGGGGGAGTGTGCCAGGTGTCCACTCTTGCGTAAGTGTTACACGCCCATTTGCGCGCCCAATCCCTCCGTCAAAGCACTTTTTATGCGCTGTCATGCACCAACCTCGGCAATAAATAGTAACTTTGCACCTCTAAGCGGGCGTTCAAAATAATATGAAGCGCCTGCTTACACAGTAACACCTCAATTTGTTATGACTGACAACAAAACAAACCAAAATAATCCGAATGAGGAGAGCCTGGTGGTTGATGGCCGCAAACTCTCCATTGAGGAATATCTTGACCAGGACGAAAAGAAAGACCTCTTGCGCCTGCTCACCGCCGGTTCGGTGGACGACGGCAAGTCAACCCTCATAGGCCGCTTGCTCTTCGACTCCAAAAAACTCTACGAAGACCAGCTCTCGGCTCTCGAGCGCGACTCAAAGCGCGTGGGCAACGCCGGTGCGGGCCAAATAGACTATGCCCTGTTGTGCGACGGCTTGAAGGCCGAGCGCGAGCAAGGCATCACCATCGATGTGGCCTATCGCTACTTCTCAACCAACAAGCGCAAGTTCATCATAGCCGACACCCCGGGACACGAGCAGTACACCCGCAACATGATAACTGGTGGTTCAACAGCCAACCTGGCCATCATTCTGGTTGATGCACGCACCGGTGTGATTACGCAAACACGCCGCCACACCTTCCTGTGCTCGTTGTTGGGCATCAAACATTTGGTGCTGGCTGTCAACAAGATGGACCTTGTCAACTTCGACGAGCAGGTGTTCCGCAAAATTGTGGCCGACTTCGAGGCCTTTATCAAGCCCTTCGGCATACCCGATGTGCGCTGTATCCCCCTTTCGGCTCTTGAGGGCGACAATGTGGTAACGCGCAGCCAGCGCACCCCGTGGTATGATGGCCCCGCCCTGCTCGAGTTCCTCGAAACGGTGCACATTGGCAACGACCACAACCTCAAGGACTTCCGCTATCCTGTACAGTATGTTGTGCGTCCCGACCTGGACTTCCGCGGTTTCTGCGGCAAAATAGCCAGCGGCGTAGTGCGCAAGGGCGACGAGGTAATGGCCCTGCCCTCGGGCAAGCGCAGCCGTGTAAAGCGCATCGTTACCTACGATGGCGACCTCGACTATGCCTTCCCGCCTCAGAGCGTCACCCTGCAGCTTGAGGACGAAATAGACATTTCGCGTGGCGAGATGATTGTACACCCCGACAATGTGCCCAACGTAGGCCGCCATTTCGAGGCCATGCTGGTGTGGATGGACGAGCAGCCTATGGACGTGCGCAAGTCGTTCTATCTCAAGCAGACCACCAACACCACGCGCTGCCGCATCGACCACTTCGACTACAAGGTGGACGTCAACACCCTCGAAAAGAGTGAGGTGGACCACCTCGAACTTAACGAGATAGGCCGTGCTGTGATTGTCAGTGCCAAGGAACTCTTCTTCGACGCCTACAAGGACAACAAGCCCACTGGCGCCTTCATTTTGATAGATCCCATCACCAACAACACCTCGTGTGTGGGCATGATACTCGGTCCCGTGGCCGAGAATGACCTGCACTCCGACGATGCCCTTCCCACGCTCGACTTGCCCAAACTCGGTATAGCTCCCGAGCACTACGAGGCCATCGACAAGGCTGTGAAGGAACTCAGCCGTCAAGGTATTGAGGTGAAGGTTAAGAAATAATACATGCTGATATGCTAATGTGCCAACATTGCAGATGGCCATGTCATCTGCATGTCGGTGCATTAGCATATATTGTATTTTTGGGGGGAGGACGAGTTGGCAAGTTGATGAGTTGATGAGTTGACAAGTTGATGAGTTGACAAGTTGAAAAGTTGACGAGTGAGCCAAACCTCCCATCTCAATCATAGCCATAATTATCAACACATAAATAACTGATTTTTCGGATTTAGCTTTGGCGGGTTGAATCATCGTGCAAGGTGAATGCAATTTACCTGTTAACCCGTTAACTTGTCAACTTGTTTACTAATTCCGTCAACGCGTTATCACATTATATATAATAAGTAAGTCATGAAAGCCCTTAAAGAACGTATTCTGCGCGACGGCAAATGCTTTGAAGGAGGCATTTTGAAAGTCGATAACTTTATCAACCATCAGATGGACCCCATCTTGATGAAATCAATGGCTGTAGAGTTTGTACGCCGTTTTGCCAGCACCGACATCAACAAAATTATCACCGTCGAGGCCAGCGGTATAGCCCCCGCCATCATGGTAGGCTATCTGCTCGAACTGCCCGTAGTGTTTGCCAAGAAAAAGACTCCCAGCACCATGGAGCATATGCTTGCCACCAAGGTATTCTCGTTTACCAAGCAGCGCTCTTACGATGTGTGTGTGAGCAGCGACTACCTGTGCAAGGGCGACAAGGTGCTCTTCATCGACGATTTTCTGGCCAATGGCAATGCCGCCAAGGGCATACTCGAATTGGTAGATCAGGCCGGTGCCGAACTCGTGGGCATGGGTTTCTTGATAGAAAAAGCCTTCCAGCACGGCGGCGATGAACTGCGCCACATGGGCATTCATGTAGAGTCGCTCGCCATTATTGAAAGTCTTGACAACTGCGAAATTAAAATAAAGGACGATGGCTACGACAGATAACACAACAACCCAGCAGACCGAAGTGGCCAAGAGCGGTTTGATATACGGACTCAACGACCGTCCGCCCTTGCGCGAGACACTCTTTGCCGCCGCCCAACACCTGTTGGCCATATTCGTGGCCATTGTCACCCCGCCGCTCATTATAGCCAGTGCGCTCAAACTCGACACCGACACCACCAGTTTCCTTGTGTCCATGTCGCTCATGGTGTCGGGTGTGGCCACCTTCATTCAGTGCCGCCGCATAGGCCCCGTAGGTTGTGGTCTGCTTTGCATACAAGGCACCAGTTTCTCATTCATCGGCCCCATCATAGCCGCAGGCTTGGCTGGCGGACTTCCCGCCGTGTTTGGTGCCACAGTGGCCGGTTCGGTGGTCGAGATGTTTGTGAGCCGCATACTCAAGTATGCCCGCCGCGTCATCACCCCCTTGGTCAGCGGCATAGTGGTCACACTCATCGGCATGTCGCTCATCAAGGTGGGCATTAGTGCCTGTGGGGGTGGCGAGGCTGCCAAGACTGCCGGCACCTTTGGCTCTATTGAAAATGTAGGCATTGCAGCCCTTGTGCTTGTGCTCATTGTCTTTTTCAATCGCAGCAGCAACCGCTACTTGCGCATGGGTTCCATCGTCATCGGTCTCGTAGTGGGTTATGCCGTGTCGTGGGGTCTCGGCATGGTCGACTTTGGATCGGTGCAGAGCTATGGCGGCTTCAACTACCCCAACCCCTTCAAGTATGGTTTGAGTTTCGACATCTCGTCCATCATAGGTTTGGGCTTGGTATATCTCATCACCTCCATCGAGGCTTATGGCGACATTACAGCCAATTCGCTCATATCGGGCGAGCCAGTCGAGGGCGAAACCTTCATGCGCCGTGCCCAGGGCGGCATCTTGGCCGATGGCTTCAACTCAATGTTGGCCGGCTTGGCCTTTTGCTCATTCCCCAACAGTATCTTTGCCCAGAACAATGGCATGATACAGCTCACCGGTGTGGCCAGTCGCTATGTGGGCTACTTCATAGCCGGCATGTTGGTGCTGCTGGGTGTGTTCCCCGCTGTGGGCATCGTGTTCTCGCTCATGCCTTCGCCCGTGTTGGGTGGCGCCACCTTGCTCATGTTTGGCACAGTGGCTGCGGCCGGCATACGCATCATTGCCTCGCAAACAATCAACCGCAAGGCCACCTTGGTCATGGCCATCAGCTTCTCGCTGGGTCTGAGTGTTGAGCTTGTACCCGAAATTCTCAGCCAGTTGCCCAGCACGGTGCAGAGCATTTTCTCATCAGGCATTACCACGGGCGGTCTGGCGGCTATCATCTCTAATTTGGTGATACGAATTAAGGAGTGACGCCGTGCTCGCTGATGTGTAGATGCGTGTATACATACTGCTTAAAAGTATTATTTTGAAAACTGTCTGCACACTGCACTAATTGGCTCTAAGTCGTTTGTAATCAAACACTTGCAGTGTGTAGGTACATCTGCACTTTGCCTGCACTGCAAGTCATGTGCAGGCACGGCTCGCAACAAGTGCACGTGATTGTGCCGCTTGCGTGCAAGTATGGCAGAATTGCTGTAACGGGAGGTAGAAAAATACGTCGTTCCGACTGTTTTTTCGTCCTCCCGTTGCTGTTTTCCCGCCCTCCCGTTGCCGCCGTAAACGCACCGCCGCTCACAGTAGTGTAGATGGTGGTGTATATAAAAACGGAGGTTGCCTGCACGCTTTGCTACGCTGATTAGCAATGCGCTACGCGCAAAAGTGCAGAGCGCAGACAAATAGCACAATAATAAATTGTAGTGGCCATTCATGCCGTGTAGTACGTGTTGCGTGCACACGCGTGTTGCCGTTCAAGTTCCATACGTACATATTTATAATTAAAGCCATGCGTAAAATATTGATGTCCCTTCTGTCGGTGCTGCTTGTTTGCACGTCGTGCAGCAACGAGGCCGACGATGCTTATGCCCATGAGCGCGCCTTCTTAAAGTTTCCGTATGCCAACGACGTGGCGCCCCTATTCACCGCGTTGAACAACAGTGGCCAATGGTGTTGCATAGAGTTGGGCACGAGTGGTTTCATTTTCAAAACATTCACGCAGTCGGGCTCATATCCTTACACGTCCGAAATCAAGAACTATGGCCAGCCACAGTGCGTGGCGGGTTTTGTGGTGGGCAAGTCGTCGCTGCCCGACATGAACATGCAGTACCCCGTAATGGCCTACGACCTGGCTTGTCCCGTGTGTTACAGTCAACACCTTATCACGCGCAAACTCACCCTGAGTGCGCCCGAACAGCTCACCTGTACAAAGTGCAAGCACACCTTCGACCTCTCAAACAGCGGTTTGAGCAGCGATGGCAACCGTTTGCTGCGTTACCGCACGGCGCTTTACAGCCCGCAGGGTAGCGGCATGTTGGTGGTGATGAATTAGTTTGCTCGTTGCGGCCGCGAATGTGCTGAAATGCACAAAAAATAGGCTTATCACAAGCATACCTCCAAACTATGCACAAGAAATCGTGTTTTCTTGTGCATAGTTGTTTTTATATGCACAAAAAAGTGGCTTTTCTTGTGCATAGACCATTTTACAAGCAAGCTTAGTATCCTTCCTGTGCGGCACCAAGGCTTGCTTTTGCTGATTGATGGGCTGATGCACTTTTAGTGTAAAATAAATTTGTACACCTACAAAAAACCTTGTTTGTGCAGTACAAAAGACGAAATTCATAGCATTCCAGTGTATTTTAGCAAAAATTAAGTTGGCGGGGGGGTGTTTTTCGTTTCTTGTTGTATCTTTGCAGCGTATTGATTAAGGCACAACTTATTGGTTTGTTAAGCGGACAAATTTTTAGGTTCAGTTTTTTTTCTTTATAGCGGCAGCGAAAGCATTTCTTACAAAATGGTCAACGTGTTTTGACCGCCATTGCATTTGCTTGCATTGTCGTTCGCTACGAAATGATCTTCATTGATGACAAATGAAACAGCATATTCCTTGAAGGGACTGTTCATGCTCATTATTGCCAATAAGCGCTTGTTAGCTCTATTAAGCCTGTTCATTTTACTTCAAATCCTGCCATGCCGAGCGCAGAGGGCAGGACTCAAGACAAACGCACTCTGTTGGGGCGCAACCACTCCCAATGTCGGTGTAGAGTTAGGGCTTTCGCCACGAACCACGTTAAACGTTGCGGCAGCCTACAATCCGTGGAACTTCAGCCGTGGGCGCAAAATGCACCTATGGGCTGTGCAGCCCGCCTTGCGCTACTGGTTCTGCCAACGTTTCGAGGGCCATTTTGTGGGTGTGCACGCCCACGCAGCTCAGTATTACGGCGGTTTCAAACAAAAACTCTACGACGGCTACTTGGCCGGAGGTGGCATCAGTTATGGCTATGCTTGGCTACTTTCTCCACACTGGAATGTTGAGGCCGAGATAGGCATAGGCTATGCCCGTCTGTGGTACAAGGAGGGTGAACGCATCTACTGCGAAAAGTGCAGTATATCGCGTCGCCACAACTATTGGGGGCCAACCATGGCCAGCTTGAGTGTGGCTTACGTGTTTTAAGCACAGAAGGCTCTTGTCAGCCTCGTGCAAGTAGTTCAACACATGGGTGTTACCTGTCCATTCGTACGCTGTGGCAGGCAGCAGCAAAATATCGTTTTTTTTTAATCATGCGTATTTTACATACATTGTCGTTACTGTTGGCTTTATCGCTGACGGCAGGGTGCGCAAACCATAATTTCGAGCAAAATCGTGTGCATCTTGAAGCAGACATGTTGTCGCTGTGGCACACCAATGCAGCCGGTCGCGCCGTGGTGCATACCACCTTTGTCGTGCCGCGTAAGGCACTGACGCGCCGCCAGCGTTTGATAGTCGTGCCGCAGATGGTGATTGGTGCCGACAGTGTGGTGGCCGAACTCACCCCCTTGGTAGCCGACCGCAGCCAGTTCAGTCGCAAGTTGCATCGCCGGCAGGTGCTTGAGGGTTACGCTGACCCTTACAGCCCCATGGCCTTGCATTATGACAAGCAGCATGTGGCCCTTCTGCCCTATGCCGACACATTGCACATGCCCCTTCCCCTGCGTCAGGTCCGCTTGCGTGCAATGCTCACCACCGATGGTTGTGGCCGCTGCACAGCCATCGACACATTGGCTATGGGGCGTGCAGTCAATGCAGTGGCCGACTTGCCGCAGCAACTGGCACAGTTTGCACCACACACCTTTGTGGTACGTCCCAAGGTGGTGACGGGCCAGGGCGAGGCGCGCTTGCTCTTTGTAGTAGACAAGTGGGACATACGTGCCGACATGGGGCGCAACCGCGTCGAACTCGATTCCATGACAAAGCGTCTGCGCCCGGTGCTCACCGACTCACTTGCCACACTCACCAGCCTGACCATAAGCGGTGCGGCTTCGGCCGAGGGCAGCTACCGTCACAATTTGATGTTAGCCACCAATCGTGCCGCCTCGGCCCGCCGTTGGTTGCTTGAGCAGTTGCATTTGCCGCCGCGTTATGCCGCGCAAATTAAGGTGAGTGCCCGCCCCGAAGGCTGGCAGCCCGTGTTGGCAGCCATGACCGCTGCAGGTTGTAAGGACTCAGTGCTCGTCAGCAACATATTAAAGCAACATCCGGGTGGCAATGACGATGTGCAGGAGCGGTACATACGCCGTTTGGCCTGCTGGCCCGACATACGCGACCACTATTTGGCAAAGGACCGCCGTGTAACCTACACCTATGTTTACACTTTGCGCAATTTTACGACCGACGCCGAAATGCTACGCCTCTACGCTACGCGTCCCGATGCTTTTAACGAAGACGAGTTGCTGCACGTGGCCGACCTCCAGTCCACCGACACGGCGCGCATGGAGGTGTACCGCACAACCTTGCGCCATTACCCCCAGTCGGTAGTGGCTGCCAACAACTTGGCTGTGCTCCTGCTGCGTGCCGGCCATGCTGCCGAGGCCGTACAGACAGCCTCGGCCATTGCCCCCGACCGCCGTACCGACACGTTGCGTTGCACCCTGGCCTATGCCATGGCAGCACAAGGCCGTTATGCCGAAGCCCGTCAGGTGCTTGGCACTGGTGAGGACTCATGCCTGAGACAAGCCCGCCAGGCTATCGACAGCATGGAATAAGTAGTTGTGCCTAAAAAACGGTGTGTAGACCGAATTAGTTAAAAAACAGACAAGCTAAACGGGACAAGCAAGACTCCCGACAACGGGTAAATACAGTCTATACAATGACAAAAGTAATCAAACAAATGTTCGTACTCATGTGGCTGCCGGTGCTGTTGGTTAGCTGCATTCGTGACGAATTGCCACCTTGTCCGCCCTTGTCCTTGCATGTGGGTGTGGCCGACTACAATTACAGCAATGCGGGCAGCTTTGCCGACGAACCGATAAAGCCCGAACAAGCCCCCTTGTCCACCTATGTCAAATCGGTGGCATGGCACATAGTTGATGTGCAAACGGGGCGTGTGGTGGCCGAGCAGCACGTTTTTCCAGCTTCAGACACCGCATGCCAAGCCACCATCAACCTGCCGGCCGACTTGCCTTTTGGCAAATATGCCGTGACTGTGTGGGGCGGACTTGAAAATGAGACTGAATTGCCTGCGATTTTGCCGCTCGATGAGGCTGGCGACCCCTACCTCGTGTGCGACACCGTGCAGTACGATGCTTGGCATTATGACCACACCTTGCTGCTGAAACGCGTCAAGAGCAAACTTCACATTGAGGTAGAGAACCTGCCGCCGCAGTATCATGCTGCTGCCTTGTCAATAACTGAAACGGGGGTGTTTGCCGGGGTGGACGACAAGTTTGGCTACAACGGAGAGTGTGTGATGCGCAACAGTTCGCGGTTTGCTGGCACAGAGGTTGACACACACACCATTTTGCCTCCTTCGGTGGCACGCAATGCCACCCGTGTGGGCATTGGCATATACGACGAGAATGGCCGCCTCGTGCCGCAACTCGCCCCCACTGATGTGGTGACCACCCTTTACCGCAACACCATAACAGGTCTGCGCTATGTGTATGACACCGAAAAGAAAGGGTACGACATATATGTGCGCATCAACGACGAATGGGAGGCAGCACACACTTTGGACATAGAATAACTCGATAGAATAACACGCAGGCGGAAATGCCGGGCCGACAAGTTGACAAGCAAGCATGGCATGCCACATACACTTTAATTACGTTAAGTAGGTATTCAAAATTAGTTTATATAATCATGTTCAGAATTAGTCGATATGCCTTGGCGCATTCTTTCGTCCATAAACATAGGTTTCATCGGTCACGTAGCCCGCTACGCTCCCTCTTCAACCTATGTTTCTGAACGAAATACTGCACCAATTCATATCAACTAATTTTGAACACCTACTTAAGCGTAGAATGACCAGAAGCTTATAAAACTCGGCAAACGATCCTGTCACCACGTAAACTTGTCAGATTGTTTGCTAATTCCGCCAAAGCATAAGGATAACACATAAACTGGTGCTCAAAAACACCAGCTTAACTAAAACATTAAAACAATGAAGAAGTATTTCATTTCAGGTGCAATGCTTGCAGGCCTCATGTCGCTTGCAGCTTGCAGCAACGACGAAGACGTCGTGGCAGACAACAATGGAGCTGAACAGCAATTTACCATTACATTGGCAAGCAGTGGCGACCGTGCCACACGTGCCGCAGCCGACCGCACGCTCGAGAGCGAAGCTGCCGGCCAAAGCATTGAGAAGGTAACACTCGTAGTACGTTCGCAGGACGACGGTGCGGACAAGAACAAAGTGGTATACATCCACACACTCGACAACTGGAACGGCACAGCCACTAACGATGATACCAATGGCCATGGCAAGAAACTCACTTTTACCATACCCAAGGCCGACAAGTTGGGCGCTGGCAGTTATGTTGTGACGGCAGTAGGCTACAATGAAGGCAACTACACTTTGTCTTTGCCAAACAAAGGCGATGTTGTAGACAAGAATATAACTGCCACCACACCGACAGGTGCCGAAGCCAAGGAGGTGTTTGCCGGCGAGCAAAAGTTTAACGTGACAGCCGATAAGAAGATTGAGGGAACTGATGCCAGCAAGCCAATACAGAGCGTAGATGTGACCCTGCACCGCCAGGTGGCCGGCGCTTATGGCTACTTTACTTCAATCCCTGCCAAGATAGGTGATACCGAGGTGGCCAGCATACGCATGGTATCGCGCAGCAAGAACACGGTGCTCACATTCGGCTCATTCAACAGCTCATTTACGACAACTGATGCCAATGTGATGTATATGGTTAATGGTTCGGTGCCTGCCACCAAAACAGCCAAATTCCTTAATGGCGATGAAGCAAATGTATTGTTCAGTGCCCAAATAACCGACTGGTTCCCCGGTGGCGACGAGAACATTGATGGTGTGTACGACAAGAAAGACACCAACTGGACAAACCCCTACACCACCGGCAGCTACTTGAAAGGCTCAGTGTTTGCCAGTAATTTTATCGTACCATTCAGTGCAACGCAGGGCAAGTCAACCCTTGAACTGCAATTGCTTGATGCAACAGGCAATGTGCTCTATGCTTGGCCTGTGAAGTTGGACGCATCGAATGATCAGATAAGTAAGACGGGCGAGACGGCATCAGCCGATTTGTTTGGCGCAGGCACAGCCATGGGCTTTGCCGAGACTGCCGATGTGTTCAGCTTGTTCCGCAACCACATCTACTCAATAGGTATTCACAAGCAGGATACCACCGATCCCGAAACTCCCGTTCCGGGTACCGATGAACCCACAGACTTGAGCAAGATACAGAACGTTGTAATCCGCGTGAACGACAACTGGGAAGCTCTGCATCACATGAGCATTGACGAATAGTCTTATTGGCTTAAACCCTAAAATTACATACAAAAGGTTCAAGGGCGTTGTGCTGTGTGTGCAGGTTCTTGAACCTTTTTGCTTTAGAATAATTTTTGTATGGTAAAAGCATTGTCGTAGATGCCATAAATATGCGCTTGGGCGTTTTACCATACATCAATGTATTATGCGCAATGAATTATTCTATCAAAATATGTGCCTCAATCGTGGTGGCATTATTGTGTGGGTTGCTGCCTTCGTGCACAGCCGACACCGTGTTGGCAGATGAGGGTGCCACGCAAGACCATGTGAGCGTATGTTTGCAAACATCGGCTCGTGTGCAACGCACTACGCTGCAAAGCTCAGACAATGTGCAGCATGTGGAGTATGTGCAACTGTACATATTCAAAGGCACAGGCAGCGATGCCGAGTGCATTAAAAGCCTCGATGTAGACTGGCATCAATCAACTGGCCAGACGGCGTTGCAATTTTACAAAATAGACCCTAACATTTTCGTTTACGACGGAAGTACTACATACACCCTGCTGGCTGTTGGCCTTGACAATAAGCCCGGCGCCACCGCTGAGGGTGCAGGCCCTACTTACAATCTGCCAGCAGCCATAACCAATGGCACCACGCTCGGACAAGCCGTGGCCCGTTTGGCCACTGGCAAGACTGCGCACGATATGAACCATGCTGAACTCTTTGCCGGCACGGCAGAATGCGTGCCCCAAAGTGGCAACAACCTGGTGACCATCGACCTGTACCGGCGTGTGGCCGGGGTGCAGGCTTATCTTAACGACATACCCGAGGGGGTGACCGACATCAAGCTGGTGCTGTATAAAGACCAACATAGCGAAGTGCCCCTTGTGGCAAAGCCCGATGCCGCAGATGGTGCCTACATGGACCATGGCACAGCCACAGCCGATGGCAGCACCACACTGCTTGACCTGCCGGTGAATGAAGGCACGCTGGCGGGAGTGGCCGTGACGGGCACCACGTTGAAAAAACGTGTCGGAACAGTGCTTGATGGCGCTTATGTGTTGCCGGTAGAGGCCTCGGCCGACCAAGGTACAGGCACGCTTAATTTGAAACTTTACAAGGGCGGTGTGCTGTATAAAACCTACCGTGTGGCGGTGGACGATGGCAAGACCCGCAGCTACAACTTTCCGCTCCGGGCAAATTGCTTCTATACCATCGGTACACTCAATTTGCAACAAAATGAGCCGCTCAGCTTGGGTGAGGCAACCGCTGACATAACCATACAGGTAGAGCCGAATTTTGAGAAAGATCATGACTTTGATATTCAGTAAAAAGAAGTATCGATGCACCCGGCTGTTATGCGGGGCATTGGTAGCTGTGCTTGCAGCCTGCAGTGATGACATCGCCACGATGCCGCCTCAACCGACAGTAGGTGAGGTGGACAGTGAAAGCGTTGTTGTGCCTGTAAGTATCACCTTTGGCGACACTTATGCTTTACCCGCAAACACCACCCGCTCGGCACCACCGGGGGCGGCTACCGACCCTTACGATCCGAAGGTGGACGGCGAGGCCGCTGCAGTGCAAACCGACCATGTGCGTATCGTTGCCTTCAGACGCAAGGTGGCAGGTGACGACGAAGCAAGCAGCGAGGCCGTTGACGAGGCTGCAACCATTAGCAACAGTGAGTTCGTTTATGACCCTACCAATGACCAAAAGGTGACGTGTAGCCGTGCCTCCGCTTCGGACCACCGCTTGACGGCTAAGGGCAAACTCAAAAAGATGCGCGGCTATCAGTACCGTGTCATTGCTGTGGCCTACAGTTCGAGCATTGCTCTCCCACCATCGCATAACTTGATACCCGCTGCCACGGGTGAGCAAAACTTGTTTATGCTTAATTTGCAAAACGGTACCACTCTGGCTGAGGCGCAAGCCGACATAGTCAAGGCCAATGTGACTGGTTGGAAGGAGTTTTTGTATGGTTCTGATCTATGGAAGAATGATGATTGCCTGAGTGGTTACCTGAGTTATGCGCCGCAGTTGTTCTATGGCGAGTGTCATACGGCTATGGGCAACCGTGTGGTGCATTTCAGAGAGCAGCAGAGCAATGGCGAGATAATTTCGAACTCACCATTGACGGGTGTGTTGTACCGTGGCATGGCACGTGTGGAAATGACACTCAGCATAGACAAGCAGAGCAAGGGCGATGTGCATTGGGTGGCTTTGATGGCCAACCATACCAACACCGCGGTCAAACTCAATAGCTACGATGCCTTTGCGCAGGCTTTCAACCCGATAACTCAAAAGCTTGGCAAGGACTCCTATACCGTGATAGCTATGGCTGAGGGCAACGATGTGATAGCCGAAGGCAGCACCATAACTCTTGGGGCTTGGGTGTTGCCCACGGCAACCCGCTTGGCACTGCGCGTGTTCTGTAAGAAGAACCTACTACTACAACAACCGCTCGACTATCGCATTACAACCGCCAATGTGTCGTCTGCCGAACAGGGAACGGGCATTATCGCTCCCGACGTGAGCGATAACACCTATTATTTACGTCGCAATCAACTTTACAGATTTAAGGGGAAGCTCTCGACTATTACGGGAAAGAGCAAGTTGTGAGACTAAAAGCATATAAAGAACTATGATACAACGCATAAGTGTGCTATTAACCTGCTGCTTGTTGCAGTTTGCTACCGCGGTGCTGGCGCAAAGTGCCAGCGATACGCCTACGGCCGACGGACTGCTTGACAGCAGACGCACCGTGTGGTACGACCGCGATGCCAATGAAAATCAGCCAACAGTGTCGAACTGGAAGTATCTGGAAAACCGCCGGGCACTGGTGGGCAGTGGTTGCACGGTGAACAAACTGGTAAGTGCCGTAGGGGTGGGCGAGTGGGCCGACAGCTTGGGCAATATAACCAACGAGGACTTGTCGGACTATGCCACTTTCCCCTCGGTGCTTAAAGCGGGCGTGACGGTCAACCCCATAGTGAGTGTGCGCGATAAGAACAACTATTATGGCGAGGGCACTGAAGCTGGTTTTTGTGTGGTGGCCTCATCGGGGGCCAGTGTGCTTACCCTTGATGTGGTAAAGGCTATGAGCTTGGTGTTCTATCGCGATGGCGTGCTGGGGAGCACCATTCCTGTGCAGGAGGGCCAAAATGCTGGTGGGGTGAGTTTGACGCTTATCAAAATCCCCGGTTCGGACGAGACTTGTATATGCCTTACTGCCAAGGCGCGCGAAATATTTGACGAGGTGTGTTTGCAGCCCTCGGGCGGTGTGAACCTTGACTTGGGCATGGCACTCAAAATTAAATATGCCTTTGTGGGCCGTGTGACACAGACACTGCTCACCGATAATGGTGTGAAAGCCTATGGCGAAAAGGTGGGGACGACTGCCCCCGGGGCTTACATCAAGTCGGTGTCGGGAGAGAACCCCGTGCTGCTCGGTATACCTTTTCCGGTAACAGATGAAGAAAAGAAGAGACTTGTTGACGATGACCTGAACAACTATATGTCGCTCACCCCGCTTGTGGGATTGGCTTACATGGGCGGTGCAAAGATAGAATGTGCCCCGGGAGGCGAGAACGATAACGGACAGGAAGTGTTCAAGGCTGGCAGCGAGGTGGGCTTTAAGTATAAAACTGTTGCGTTGCTCGACCTGTCGCTCGGGTCGGCCGTTAACATAGAACTGTTTAACCGCGCAGGCAAGAATGTGCAGACCGAGACCCTCTCGGCCGGCGTACTTGGTTTGGGCGTGGCCACGGGGGGTGACGGCACGGCATCAATACTGGCCAAATGCGACTTTTCGGGGGCGCGCATAGCCTTTTATGGCGGTTTGAAAGTGGACTTGGGCGGCACGCGTGTGTATTATGGCTTTGTGAAGGAGGCCCCCGATGTGGTACACCATTGTGACATACGTACCACTACCAACACCAATGTGTGCGACTCGCAAACATCATTCCAACTGCACAGCAATCCGGCCCTGTCGGTAAGCTGGACGCTGTTGCTGCAGCCCGAAGGGGCTAATGCCAAGGTGACAGCCTCGGGCTATGTGACGGGAATGAATGTGCCAGGCGAATACACCTTCCGCGCCACGGCAGCTGATGGCTGCCACGACGATGTGACACTGGTGGTGGGTGACAACTTGGGGCTGGACAAGACCGAGCATTGCGGCACAGACTTTGTAAACCTTGACCAGGCTGTGTATGGCACTTATACCCTGATGAACGACCAGATACCTGATGGCTCGGGTTCGTTGGTGTCGATATCTAACCTTGAACATGCTGAGAACTTGCTCGACAAGGACTATGGCAACTATGCCACTTATGTGGGTGGCCTCGGTGTGGCCAATAATCTGGCTATTGCAGGTGTGCAGCGCACAGACGGACTCATGTTTGATGGCACAGCCGACCAACAGGGGGCTGTGAATGTGGGCTTCGTGGTGGAGAGCGACAATGAGGTGATTGATGCTAAGGTGTTGGAGTTCTTCCAAATACGTTGCTATAAGGATAACAAGGAGGTGTACCGGCATGTCATTAGCGAGAGCAATGCCATTGGGGCGGGTGTGGGCACCAGCACAAAAACGCAGAAAGTGCGTTTCAGCATACGTGTCGAACCTATTGACAAGGACGACAAGCCCATACAGTTTGACCAGATAGTGTTGTGGAAATCGGGTGTGCTCGATCTTGGACTGTCAAAGTTGAAACTTTACTATGCCTTTATGGAGGATAGCAACTCGCCTTGTGCCAATGCGTTGAGTTGCGGGGCAGTGGTGTTGAGCGATACAACTGGCACCAGCATCAATGCCAATGCTTGCCAAATGGCAGGGGCTGTAAAGGTGGCGGGGGTTGACGATAACCTGAGTTGCCTGGTTGATGGCAATCTTAACACGGCCATGACCATAGTGAACACTGTTGATGTGGGGGGTGGCTCGGTAATAGCGGTGAATATGGGCCACACACTTGACTTCCGTCACCAGTTGGGCATTGTGGTGGACCAAAAGACCTATGCTCTTGGGGCTTCGGTGGGTGCTTGGCTCACGGTCGAAACCTATTATAAGGGTAAGCCTACGGGTGATAAGTTTACCGATTGGAAGGTGCTCGGGGCCAATGTGATAGGTTATGGCGAGAAGAATTTGTTGCTTATGCAGCCCAAGGAAATGTATGACGAGATAAGGCTGACCATAGCCGGGGTGGTGTCGGCATTAGACGTTCAAAAGTTTTACGGCATATTCCTGCGTGGGGATATTGACAACGATGGCATTCCTGATTGTAAGGACACGGAATCGTGCAAAACTACAATAAAGGACATTGCTATTACTGATGTATGTAAGGGCGGCAGCATTACTGTAAGTGGTACAGGTACCTCGGAAACGGACTACCGTGTGGTGATGAAGGAGCAAGGGATAAATGACGCATTTACGACGAACACCACTGGAGACTTTTCGCGAACTTATGTGATGTCGGTGTCCGGACGCTATAATTTGCTGGTATATGATGGCAGTGGCAATTTGCTGACCAGTGTGCCATATACGGTACACCCTAATCAGACGACTTGGCGCAAGAATGCCGCTACGGCCGACTGGAATGAGTGGAATAACTGGACGAATGGCTCACCCTATTGTTGTACGGATGTGGTCATTCCCTCGCAGGCGGTGCGTTACCCTGTGCTCAGTGTGGCCGAGTCTGAGGTGATGCGTGCTGACTTGTTTTGCTGCAACAATATTCATTTTGAACCGCAAGCGGCAGTGGGCGCACCACAATGTCTGAACTATACCAAGGCGTGGGTAGAGTGGGCGCTTGCTCCCAACCGCTATTACTTGCTTGCACCAACGTTGCACGACACCTATACGGGTGATGCGTTTGTGCCGGCCAGCATGAAAGGCGTGCAGACTGGTGATTACTTTACAACGCTTGATGAGACAAGTGCACCGCAAAACCGCTTTAATCCTATCATATACCAACGCTTGTGGAACAAGACGGCCCCTGGAAAACTGTTGGGTGATGGAACAGGCGAGACGACTGTGGCTGTGACGCAGACGGAGTGGACCAACCACTTTAACCATCTGAAGCGTTTGTATGGTTGCGGTGAAGGCTTTTCGTTGTGGGTGGATAACGATGCACTGCCCGCAACGCAGGAGTTCCGTTTCCGCTTTCCGAAGGAGCATACTGCCTATAATTATTACAATAACTATGACCGCACACAGCTTGCATTGCAGGAAACGGACTTTGACCGAAGTCGGGCAGGGCGCTTTGTGTACGAAGACGATGCAAACACCACACCGGAGAATTATACTTATAAGGGCTATGTGGGTGGTGGAGAAAATACGCAGCAGCGCCATGTGTATAAGGGAAGCGTGCCGTTGACATTGCACCTTTCGGGCGAAAAAGCGGGTACATTCTTTTTGGTGGGTAATCCGTTTCAGAGTTATATCAATGTGGCTCGTTTGCTCAAGGGCAATGCTTCTGTCATAAAAGGTGTGAAGCTTTACGATGGTAATACTAACAATACCGCCGTGTTGGCTGATGGGCAATTGGTGGGTGATGCCATGCGCATTGGGCCGGGAGAGGCTTTCTTTGTGGAGACTGATGAGGCTCAACAGTCGGTAGACTTGGTGTTGAACGGTGACATGCTGACCGATGAGGTGCCGGAGGAGGGGGCCGCCGCAGATGCTTTGTGCTTGACTCTGACGAGCAAGCATACGGGGCTTGAGGCTTCGGCGTGGATTGTGACGGGAACAAAGGGCTTGAAGGGCTCGGCCACCTTGTTTGATGCCGGGGCCAAGCCGCAGCTGGCTCTGTTCGCTCAGTCGCACGATGGGGAAGCTTGTGATGTGACGGTGTTTGATGGCAGGGCTTTGGACCTTGGCATATATGCGGCACAGCATGACACGCTGACTTTGCGCTTTGCTGCAAAGGGGCATACTGATTTGACGAACTATGCTTTGCTTGATCGTTTGACGGGTGATGTGTGCGCGCTTTATCAGGGTATGACATTGACGCTGAACACGTGTGGAACGGATTTGGGACGTTATGCCTTGGTGGCTGCAAAGACAGCCGTAAAATGTGAAACTGTTTGCCATTCTCATTCTTTGAGGGTGGTGGGGCATGACGTGCAGGTGCGTTCGGACGCGTCGGACCTATGTGAGTTGCAGGTGTTTGCAACTGATGGACGATTGGTGGCCACATCGCGTGCTGCACACGCGCAGTTGTTGGAATGCCGTGGTGTAGAAACTGGGCTGTACGTATTGCGCGTAACGGACGTAAAGGGCAAGTGCACCGTATACAAAGTGTGGGTGGATTGAATGAGATGTGTTGCTTGCTTTGCTTCGCCAAGTTAGGCTGCACCTCGGAAATGAAAATGAAAGTCTTTTGGACTTTCATTTTGCATTTCACTCACCTTGCACTAACTTTGCTTCGCCAAGTTAGGCTGCACCTCAGTAAAGTGAAAGAAAAAGTACACTTTTTCTTTCGCTTTACTTTCGGTTTGCACTAACTTTGCTTCGTCAAGTTAGGCTGCGGTTCGGAAATGAAAATGAAAGTCTTTGAACTTTCATTTTGCATTTCACTCACCTTGCACTAACTTTGCTTCGCCAAGTTAGGCTGCACCTCAGTAAAGTGAAAGAAAAAGTACACTTTTTCTTTCGCTTTACTTTCGGTTTGCACTAACTTTGCACCTAAAAACTCACGATGAGTGCTTTAGATATTATAAATAAGTATTATGCCGACAATGAGCCTTTGCGCAAATTGCTCATAAAACATAGCAAACAGGTGACGGATAGGGCGCTTAAAATCGTTGATAATCACCCCGAACTGCACATCGACCGTGCCTTTGTAGAACAGGCGGCCATGCTGCACGATATAGGCATATTCATGACCGACGCACCCGCCATTCACTGTCATGGCACGCACCACTACTTGATGCACGGCTATCTTGGCGGACAGCTGATGCGCAAGGAAGGACTCGACAAGGTGGCGCGCGTGTGCGAACGCCATACCGGCACCGGACTCACACCTGAGGTGATAAAGGCACGCGAATTACCTTTGCCCGAAGGCGACTACCGGCCCGAAACACTTGAGGAACAACTCGTGTGCTATGCCGACAAGTACTACTCAAAGAGCCACCCCGACCGCATACGCTCTGCCGAAGATACAGCAAAAAGTCTCGAAAAATTTGGACACGAGGGCGTGGACATTTTCTGGAACTGGGTAAAGCTGTTTGAGCCCGAATTGCTCCCCTCGGCCGGGCAGTGAACAACCCGCACCGTAAGGCGCACTTGGCATTCACCCCGTAATTATATCCCCCTCCCTCCCAACACAATTCATGCGAAAACTATCTCTCTTCATACTGTCATTGCTGACCACACTATGCGTCGTGGCCAGCCACTTGCGTTTGCAGCCACAGCAACCGGCTGTGCCAGCAGTACACGACAGTGTGACGACTGACACCACAACAACCAAACAAACCGCCGCCACACCACGCACCGCAGACGCAAAGCCGCGTGTGCCGAAGGACGAGGCGGCCGCCACGGACACCACCCACCGCGATTCGGTGAAGGTGGACACCGTCAAGACCAAACCAGGCATTGACTCGCCGGTAGAATATCAGGCTGCCGACTCCATGGTATACGACGCCGCCAGCGGACTGGCCTACCTTTACGGCAAGGCACAGGTGAACTATCAGAACATGCAGCTGACGGCGGCCAAAATATCGATGAACATGGACTCGAGCATGGTGCATGCTGAGGCCCGTGCCGACTCAACGGTGGAGGGCGGGCTCGACGGACGTCCGCAATACACACAGGGCACTGACCAATATGATAGCGAGCGCATGTCGTTCAATTTCAAAACCAAAAAGGGCTACATTCTCAACGTCAATACCAAACAGGGCGACGGCTTTATGACGAGTGAACGCTCAAAACGTGCCGCCGACGGTACACTCTACCTCGAAAAGGGGCGTTACACCACTTGCGATGCCAAGCACCCGCACTTCTATTTGGCACTGTCGCGTGCCAAGGTGCGGCCGGGCAAGGACGTGGTGTTCGGACCGGCACACCTGGTGGTGGAGGACGTGCCACTGCCGCTGGCCATACCCTACGGCTTCTTCCCGTTCAACAAAAAGTATTCGTCGGGCTTTGTCATGCCATCGTATGGCGACGAAACGAGCCGCGGATTTTACCTGCGCGATGGTGGCTACTATTGGGCCATCAACGACTATATGGACCTCAAGGCCCTGGGCGAAATCTACACCAAGGGCTCGTGGGGCTTGAGTGCCGAGACCAACTACAACAAGCGCTACCGTTTTCGCGGCAACTTCTACTTTAGCTACTTGCGCACGGTGGAGGGCGAAAAGAATATGCCCGACTATGCTGTGACAAAGAGCCTCAAACTGCAATGGACACACACCAAGGACTCGAAGGCTATGCCCAACACCACCTTTTCGGCACGTGTGAACTTTGCCTCCGAAAACTATGAGCGCAAAAATCTTGAAAGCATGTACAACCCCCTGTCGTACACGCAGAGCACCCGCGCCAGTTCGGTAAGTTTTGGCCACACGTTTACCAACATCGGGCTAAGCATATCGGCCTCGGCCAACTTGACACAAAACATGCGCAACTCCACCATAGCCCTCACACTGCCCGATGTGAGCATATCGTTGGCACGCTTTTACCCCTTCCGCCGCAAGCACCAGGCGGGAAAGGAGCGGTGGTACGAAAAGATTTCGATGTCGTACACCGGACAAATGTCAAACTCCATCACCACCAAGGAGAACCTGCTCTTTAAGTCGAACCTGATAAAGGACTGGCGCAATGGCATGCAGCATCGTGTACCAATCGATGCCACCTTCCAGCTGTTCAAGTACATCAACATATCGCCATCGTTCTCGTTTCGCGACATCATGTATGCCTCACGCATCAACCGCTCGTGGAACACGCTGCTGCAGCAGGAGGTGTGCGACACCACCTATGGCTTTTACAACCTCTACGACTGGAATGTGGGCGTAACAGCCAACACCACGCTCTATGGTTTTTACAAACCCTGGAAAAAACTCTTTGGCGGAAAGATTGTGGCCATTCGCCACGTGTTCAAGCCCGCTATCACCTTTAGCTATGCGCCCGACTTTACCGCCTCGCGCTATGGCTACCGCAAGGAGTATGAGCGCACCGATGCCTCGGGCAACTCAACCATGGTGGCGTATTCGCCCTACTCAAATGGCATATATGGCTACCCCTCGGGGTCGAAGCAGGGCTTGATATCGATGTCGGTGTCGAACAACCTCGAAATGAAGGTGCGCTCCGACCGCGACTCTACGGGTTACCGCAAAATATCGCTCATCGACGAACTTTCGGCCTCGCTGTCGTACAACATGGCGGCCAGCCGCCAGCCGTGGAGCAACCTCAGCACACGACTGCGACTGAAGTTGGGCAAGAACAAAACCTTCTCGATGGCGGCTGTGTTTGCCACCTATGCTTACAAGTTCAACGAAAACGGCCAGGTGGTAACCTCCGACCGCACCGAATGGAGCTACGGCCGGTTTGGACGTTTCCAAGGCATGTCGCAGAACTTGTCGTACACGCTCAACAACCAGACGTGGAACAAGTTGATGGATTTTCTGCACGGACGCCGCAAAGCCGACAGTTCTGCCAAGGACAACACTGCAGACGCTGATGCCGACGATGTGGAAGATGCCAATGTCGACCCCGACTTGAAGGCCGCGCGCAAGGGTGGGCGCAAACCCAAAAACAAAGCCAAGGTTGATGCCGATGGCTATCTCACCTTCAGCATGCCATGGTCGCTCACGCTGTCGTATGGCATCACCATGGCCGAGGACCGCAGCCGGCAAATCAATGTGCGCCGAATGCGCTACCCCTTCTCGTTTACGCAGACGCTCAATGCTTCGGGCTACCTGCGCATAGCCGAGGGCTGGAACATTTCATTCTCGTCTGGCTACGACTTTGAAATGCACAAGTTGTCAATGACAACCATGTCGCTCTCGCGCGACTTGCATTGCTTTGAAATGTCGGCCAACGTGGTGCTCAAGCCTTATTCGTCGTTCAACTTCACCTTCCGTGCACGTGCCTCCGAATTGGCCGATGCCTTGAAGTGGGAGAAACGCAGCTCTTACTCAACCAACGTGGAGTGGTACTAAACGAGGGTGGAGTGGGGAAGTGCCCCATGCCGCACGTACATACATTCTAAAGCATAACACTACATACCAATTTAACAGACACAAGTTATGAAACTGAAATCACTCTTTGCTCTGGCGGCAGCTACTATTGCAGCCGCAGCCTTTGTAACGTCGTGTGATGACGCAGACAACGACTTTCACCAGTTTTACTGGCAAGGCACACATAACAACAACGCCCTCATTGTTTATGCCGACCAAACAGAGGACTCAATCAATGTAACGAGTACCGACACTTGGACATATACTTGCGAGAGCGACTGGATGCAGATGTCGGTTAACGGCAAGCCTGCTCCCGACACACTCGTGGTGCGCAAGGGCTACATTGACCGCAGCCGTGCCACTTTCACTTTCACGCCCAACACAACGGGCCAGGAGCGCACAGCCACTTTCACGCTGACAAATCCCACCAAGCACATTGGCTCGTTCAGCCCCGTGTTTACGCAGAAACCTTATCTCAACATCAGCCTGCCGGTTTACGACAGCACTACGGGCACTTTCACACTCAAGAATATCAACTCTGAGGGTTTGTACAGTGCCACCACCAAGGATGGGGTTACCCTCACAGCCAAACCTGTCATCACCTTTACGGTGTATGCCGACGGGGCCGAACTTACCGGATTTGATGATTGCGACTGGCTTACGCACACGCTTTCGCCGGCCGACATACGCAAGAATGTGCTTTGCACCGACACGCTCAAGGTGTCGCGCAACACTACGGGCCATCAGCGCAGCGTGACGCTCACGCTCAAGTCGAATGGCGTCAGCACTCCCATCACGGTGGTACAGAATTAAGTTTGGCGTTGCATCATCATTTACTGTAAACCACTAAACGCTACCAGCAAACGCAAGCACTAATGGGGGCGACGCGTCTCGTGTCGGGAAAAATGCAATGTTCTTACACTAAATAATGGTTCGTTGGCAGCACTAATTACACGCCTGTCTGTGACCCTTTTCCTAAAATTCCGACGCGGAACGCGTCGCCCCCATTAGTGTTAGCGTTTGGTGCTTGAGTCTGATCGTATACGTTTTACCAGGCAGTTCCCTTTGCCAGAATGGCAAACAAGTTGAGATAATAACAAAGATGATATTT
>OLQN01000373.1_pt1 | contig 41378 bp, 35 predicted proteins | sample 1673181 | NCBI WGS metagenome assembly OLQN01 (sample SAMEA3136763, study PRJEB25190) | human gut metagenome | biome: human gut; feature: human-associated habitat; material: faeces | place: Austria | collected 2013
CCCCCGCGCCCTTTTCTCTTTGAAAGCATCCGCCTGTGAACAAAGCAGGCGTGAAGAATGAAGTATTTCCCCATGTGCGAGGAGGCATAACCATGAAAAAACGAATTTTTATGCTGGCGGCGCTGGCTGCCGGTCTTGTGCTGTGCCTCGCCGCCTGCGGGGAAAACAACAGAGAACCGATTACCATTACCCTCTGGCACGTTTACGGCGGCGAGGTAAACTCGCCCATGAATACGCTGGGGGATGAGTTTAACCGTACTGTCGGGCAGGAGCAGGGCATTCGTGTGCGGGTGGACAGCGTCAGCAACAGCGGCGTGATCCATGAAAATGTGCTGGCGGCCGCCTACAAGGACCCCGGCGCACCCGAGCTGCCGGATTTGTTCGTATCCTACCCCAAGACCGTGCTGGCCCTGCCGGATGAGAACATTCTGGCGGATTATCACGACTATTTCACAGACGAGGAGCTGGATGCCTACCTTCCGGAATTTATTGAGGAAGGGACGGTCCATGACCGTCTGGTCGTTCTGCCGCTGGCAAAATCCACGGAGGTCCTCTTTGTGAACAAGACGGCCTTCGACCGCTTTTCCGCCGAAACCGGCGCAGCTCTGGACGAGCTGTCTACCTGGGAGGGACTGTACGCGATGGCGGAGCGATATGCGGAATGGTCGGGCGGCAAGAGCTTTTTCGTCCATGACTACCACTTCAACTACTTTCAGGTGGGCGTGGAGTCGCTGGGAGAGAGCTTTTTTGACCAGGACGGTATCGCCTTCGGTCCTGCGTTTACCCGCGCGTGGAAGCCTTACGCCAGAGCCGCGCTGACCGGCGGACTGTGGCTGGGCAGCGGCTACGCCACCGAACCGCTGCGCACCGGCGATGTGATCGCATCCGTTGCCTCGTCTGCCAGTGTGCTGTACTATTCCGACGTAGTGACCGATGAGAACAACCGCACCGAAAAGGTCGAGATCATTTCGCTGCCCTGTCCTATCTTTGAGGGCGGAGAAAAGCTGGTCATGCAGCGCGGAACGGGAATCTGTACCGTGAAATCCACACCGGAGCGCGAAAAAGCCTGCATGACCTTTCTCAAGTGGCTGACCGAGCCGAAGCGGAACGTGGATTTCGCTACCTCTCTCGGTTATATGCCGGTGACAAAGGAGGGCTTTGACCGCGATCTGCCTGCTGCTATTCAAACGCTGACAGATCCTATGTATGCTTCGCTGTATGAGGCCTTTCTGAAAACAAGGCAGGAGTATACGTTCTATGTGCCGCCCCAGCGGGAGGACTATCTGTCGCTGGAGACCCGCTTTGAAAAAACGGCGCGTCTGCGTCTGGCGGCCGGGCGGGCACAGTATCAGCAGCAGGGCGCGGCAGCACTGGATACGCTGCTGGAAACCACGCTGGAGGAGCTGCGGAAAAGCTATGACAGATAACAGGAAAGGGGGATTTCTCATGCTGCGGAGCAGGCATCTGGCCAAAACGGATATTCCGGCGGGCAACCGCAGCATCGGCAGAAGTCTGGTGCTGTACTGGCTGTGCATGGCGCTGGCGATGCTGGCTGCCGCGCTGCTCCTGCTGAGCGTGACGGGTGTTCTCTCCCGCACAGCGCGCCAGTTTGGAGAAACGGCGGCGTTGCAGCAGAATAACAACGCTGCGCTCTTCACCGCGCAGATGGATGCGCTCTCCGCGCAGGGCATTGAGCTTTCCGAAACGGTCAGCGGAGAACTGGAGCGCTTTCTTGCCTGCCGCAGTCTCTCCTTCGATGCACTGAATGACGATCCGGCCCTTATCGCAGAACTGGAGACCGCGTTAATCCCTTCGCTGGAGACCACTATGGCAGGGAGCACCTGCAGCGGCGTGTATTTCTGTCTGGATGCTACAGCCAATACATCGCTGCCGCAGTCTAAAACCTCCCGCATGGGAGTGTATCTGCGCTATTCCGGTCTGCGCTCTGCCCATCCGAGCGGCAGCACAGCCTGCTTCCGGGGAACGGTGGATGCTGCACGGGCAAACGGCCTGCAGCTGCACAACCGCTGGAATCCGGAGCTTGATACGTCCCTGATCCCCGGCTACCGGCAGGTCATGGCGTGGGAGGGCGACCGGCTTTCCGGAGGCTGTCTCTGGACAGAGCGGGTGCCGCTGCTGGATACCTGGGAGAACGTGACGCTGCTGTGCGTCCCTGTGCGGGATGGGAGCGGAACGGTGCGCGGCATCTGCGGCATGGAGCTGAGCGAGCTCTACTTCGGACTGTCTCACAGCACGGTCTCCGGCCCTTACGGCAGCTTTGTGATGCTGCTGGCGCCCATGAACGGGGATACCCTGCTTCTGGACAAGGCCATGCTGGGCAGCACGGAGGGAACGAATCTGTCGGCTTCGGGCGAGATGAAGATTCGCGGCGGCCGGGACTACGATACCTTTATATGGAACGATACGGCCTATCTCGGCAAGTATCAGATCATCCCCGGACGGCTGGCGGACGGCTATCCGCTGGCGGCAGTAACGCTGGTGCCGGAGAGCGGCTACCACAACCGGGCGCAGAGTGCCCGCATCGGCTGGGTGATGGGTTCCCTCGGCTTTCTTGTGGGGATGCTGGCGCTGGCCGCCGCACTTTCCCGCCGTTTTTCCATGCCGATCACGCAGGGCTTTGCCGCAGCCAGAAGTCAGGAGCAGGACTGGCAGCCTACGGGCATTCGGGAGATCGACGAGCTGACGGCCTATTTTCACAGCCGTCTGCGGGAGAGACCGTCCGAGGATGCCCTGCCGTGGCAGGTGGAAAGCCTTGTGTCCGAGCTGATCGACCGGGCGAAGGGACTGACCGGTACGGAGCGCGTGATACTGCGCTACTATGCTGAGGGCTATGCGGTCAAGGATATTTCCGGCCTGCTGTTTATCAGCGTGGGTACTGTAAAGGGGCATAACAGCCATATCTACAGCAAGCTGGGCGTGAATTCCTACGACAGCCTGAAGGCATATCTGGATGTTCTCCGGCGCTGTGAGCGGCTGGAGGAGCTGCTTCAGGGCGGCGGTAAATAAAGGAAGAAAGTTCCTGCGCGGAAACCGAGGCGTATGTCCTCGGTTTTCGTGCGTTTGCACAGGAAACGCTTTGGAAGGTGCGTTGCCGCGCGAATCAGGGCTGTTTCCTCACTGTTGAAAATAACCAATAACCACTGTTTGCTATTGTGCATTTCGTCTATGCCTGGGTCATGTTTTTGCGTTTTCGCCCCCAAAACATGACTCAGGCCTATATTTTTTTCCTGTAAAAACTGATATGAATAAATCAGCAAAGCCGCAATCGAAAGAACTGCCCGGAGAGGAGGGACGGATAGATGAAGCGGGTTGTGAAAGAGGCAATGGGAGACTGCTCTACCGTAGAGGAGTTTCGATTTCTCGTTCGCTGCCAGGAATGCGGTGGAATATGGCACAGCAGTCCCATCCGCTTTTCCAAAGCCGGCGCGGAGCCGGAGTCGGAGGGGATGCGCACGATCTTTCGCACGCTTTACGAGCGGGAACGGGAGGCCGCACGGGAAAAAGCTGCAGCAGAGGCCGCAGAGATTTTCAACTATTGTCCGGTCTGCGGTAGGCTGGTGTGCGACCGATGCTTTCTGATCTGCGAGGATCTGGATCTGTGCATTGCCTGTGCGAAAGCATTGCAGGTGCGCGGCGATGTTGTGGCAGGGGAGGTCTCCGACCCACGGAGAGCACCCGCCGAATCAGCCGGAAGAATTTCAAAGAATAGGAGATGAAACGATATGAAAAAACGGAAAAGCACTGGGAAGTTCCTGAGCCGTCTGCTCTGTCTTGTGACAGTGATGGGAATGCTTGTTCCTATGGCATTGGCAGATGAGTTGGGCAAGGAGCCGGGCAGTTCCAACACACAGACATTTGAATTTGCGGACACCCTACTGGACGTTTTGATCGTGAAACATGTCCAGCAAACCGGCACGGAAACACCACCGGCTGAGACATTTGAATTTGAAGTGGAGGACACAGCCAGAGAGGAGAAGCATCCCCTTTCCTACTACGGTATTGGTGTGGAAGACCTGAAACTGTCCACGAACGGGGTCAATGATGTTGAGAAAACGCTCCGTTTCCGTGTCCCAACAAAAACGGATTATACTGCCTATCATTGGAATGCCGTTACCAAGTCCGGAACGGATACGGTCGCCTGGTACTCCAAGACCTTCCTGCTCAAAGAGAAGAATGACGGCAAGCCGGGATGGAGCTATTCTACTGAGGACTATGCGTTGACTTTCTGGTATAACATTGAAGATCACTCCATGGATCTGAGGCTCCATCAGCCTGGAAATGATGTGTATTACACAAAAGCGGAGTTTACCAACACCTACAACGGCACGCGTTATGAGCTCCCCTTCACCAAGACGGTAAAGCAGGGCGGCAGCGCCGCTCCCGGCCGGGAGACCTTCGAGCTGGAGATCTTCGATGTCGGTAACAGAATCATGGAGGAACACGCGAAGGAGCTTTATACGGCAGCTGTTACCACCAACGGCGCGGGCGATTACGATGGCAAACTGGTCATCTCCGGCCCGGCGGATCAGGTGCGTGATCTGGTCTGCGAGGGCTTCTATGTCAGGGAGAAGAACGCCGGTACCGCCAACTGGACGTATGACGACGCGGTATGGCATATTAATACGGAGGGCGGCTATATCGTAGATGTAGATGCGCCGCTGGTCAATAATCTGCCCGCTGATACGCAGCCGGAGACGGACGCGAACGAATACCGTCTTGCCATCTACGCCACCAAGCGGATGGAGAGTGACAACGGCGTCTATTATGAGGATTCCGAGGCTTCGGCGGACAAGATGACCTTCACCAACACCTATACCCGCAGCTCCGGCGGCGGTGGCGGCGGCTCCAGCAGCGCGTCCATCACGGTAAATAAGACCGACGCTCTGGGCAAGCCCCTTGCCGGCGCATCCTTCGTGCTGAAGGACAGCCGGGGACGGGAGGCCTATCAGGCTACCTCGAACGCCAGCGGCATCGTGCGCTTCACCAGGGTCGGCAGCGGCACCTATACGCTGCTGGAAAAGGCTGCTCCGGAGGATTATGTAACCTCGGACAAGACTTATGAGCTGACCGTCAGCGGTTCCCGCGTCACGATGAATGGCAAGTCCTATTCTCCTGTCACCTTCGTCAACCGCAGGGCGGCGGAGCTGAACCGGCGCGATCACACCGCCTTTCTGGTAGGCTACGCCGAAGGTACCTTCGGACCGGAGCGCAACATGACCCGCGCCGAGGTGACCACCATGTTCGCCCGCCTGCTGACCGAGCAGATCGAGGCGAATAAGACCTATTCCAGCACCTTCAACGATGTGGCGAAGGGCTGCTGGGCAGCCAACTACATCGGCTATATGCAGCAGTTTGGCATCGTCACCGGATATACGGACGGCAGCTTCCGTCCCAACGCGCCTGTGACCCGCGCTGAGTTCGCTGCCATTGCCAGCCGCTTTGAAAAGCTGACTCAGGGCAGCAAGAGCTTCACCGACGTGCCGGACACCCACTGGGCAGTAAAATATATCAACTTTGCAGCTACCCGCGGCTGGGTCACCGGCTATGCGGATGGAACCTTTAAGCCGGAGCACTCCATCACCCGCGCGGAGGTATCGGCGGTCACCTGCCGTCTGCTGGAACGCAGCGCGGATCAGACCTATATCCGCAGCCATATCGGTGAGCTTCGAACCTTTGCGGACGTGACTGAGAGCCACTGGGCATACTGGTACGCCATGGAGGCCGCCAACGGTCATGATTATACCAAATCCGGCGGCAGCGAAAACTGGAGCCGCACCTATCGATAACAGTTTTGATGGTTTCGGGCGATTCGTGTTCTGTGTCAGCCGGAACAGGGAAGCCCTTTGACAGCCTCACGGATGATGCGAGAAAGGAGGACGCCATGCAGCTGTCTGCCGGTCACGGCGCAGGCTCCATGGGATGACGCTATGGGAAAGAGATGTCTTACGCTGGTGCTGGCGCTGCTGCAGGTACTCAGTCTGAGTGCCTGCACCGGCCGGCCGGATACCACCACTCCTTTCGCCGGCATCGGTGAAGGAAAAGACGGTCCATCGCCGCAGTCGGCATCGTTTGATGCTACTTACTGGACCGCCGTTCGGCATGAGTCCTACAACCCCTCCTTTGCCCGTACAGAGGTCAGCACCATGCCTACGGAAAAATGGTGGGCGGATCTCTACCTCAATGAGGACGGAACAGCGCTGTTCCGAGAGGTGTTGGGCTTTGGCTACGCCTCCTACCTGATAAACGCCGAATGGTGGCTTGGGGCGGACAATGCCCTGCGGCTGACCGGAGAGGATACTGACGGAGAATCCGTTACTATGGACGGACGGATAGAGAAGGAAGGCTCCGTGATGCTGGAGACCCCTTATGGGAACCGTTTCTATTTTGAGCCGGCGGAACGGCCGGCTTCCGGCGGGGAACTCTGCATGGCGGACCTGGAGGGGACCTGGCGGATGAGCGCCGGTGAAGCGGAGGGCAACAAGTTCAGCCCGGAGGAGATGCACATGGCCTCGCTGCTGAACATTGCGCGCTGGTGGTCCGATGATGAGGGCGGCTATACCTTGCATGCAGACTACTACAACGCTCAGCATTTGGATACGGATGCACCGGAATACAAGACAGAGAAGAGCCTGCTGACGGAAAAGCTGGATGAGCCGTTAATGTACGGCCTTCCCAACGAGCTTTGGTCTGCTCGGTTCTACGCCGAAGGATCTGATACGGAGTTTCGTGTTGCCCTGACAGACCGGAATACCCTGTACCTCCGGCAATATGACGCGCAGACAGCCCATACCGCCATTTATACACGCGAGGAGAGCCTCATGCCGGAGGCGCTGACGCAGACTATGGCGGACGAGCCGGACGATGCGCTGATGTTTTACTGGCGGGATCCGCCGGCGGAGGTGGCAAAGCCGCTGGCGGCGCTCCCCATGACCGTACTGGAGAACGGCGGGGAAAACAAGCTGCTGCTGATAGGGCGCTGGTACGAGACGGATATCCAGTTCTGCACAGGCAGTGCCGAGCAGAATGCGGACGGCACGCTGGGAGAATGGATCACGGATACGGTGCTGTATGAGGGTACGCTCCGGATTGATGAGCCGCAGTGGTTCTCGCTTTCCATTCCGGAGAAGAACGCAAGGCTGTGCCTGTTTATGAAGCGGCCATGGGATGAAGGCTGGTTTACCTGGCCTATTACGGATCAGGATCCGTTCTTTGTCAGCGGACACACCTTCCTGACGGAAACATAACAGCAGTCCGCAGCCCCGGCGGCGGAGCAGCAGTCATTCATTAAAAAATTCCAGGGCGGTGCCGCCGCAGCTTTCACTGTGCGGCGCTGCCTCAGATGAAAAGGAGACGAATACTATGGGACTTATCAAAGCGGCATTAGGCGCAGCGGGCGGCGTGATGGCCGACCAGTGGAAGGAATACTTTTATTGCGAGTCCATCCCCTCGGACGTGCTAGCAGTAAAGGGCAGGAAAAAGGCCACGGGCCGATCCAGCAACACAAAGGGCGATGACAATATCATCACCAACGGCTCCCTGATCGCCATTGCGGACGGTCAGTGCATGCTCATCGTGGAGCAGGGCAAGGTGGTCGATGTATGTGCTGAGCCGGGCGAATACACCTATGATATGTCCACCGAGCCGAGTATCTTTTCCGGCGATCTGGGCGACAGCGTGAAGAGCGTGTTCCAGAACATCGGCAAGCGCTTTACCTTCGGCGGCGAAGCCCCCAAGGATCAGCGCATCTACTACTTTAATACCAAGGAGCTGACGGGCAACAAGTACGGCACCCCCAGTCCTGTGCCTTTCCGCGTAGTGGACCAGCGTGCGGGCATCGATCTTGATATCGGCATCCGCTGCTTCGGCGAGTACAGCATCCGGCTGAAGAATCCGCTGCTGTTCTACACCAACGTCTGCGGCAACGTCGGCGAGGACTATAAGACCGAGAATATCGCAGGCCAGATGAAAACCGAGCTGCTGACCGCGCTCCAGCCTGCGTTTGCAAAGATCAGCGAGATGGGCATCCGCTACTCCGCGCTGCCCGGCCATACGCTGGAGCTGGCAGATGCGCTCAATGAACAGCTTTCTTCCAAGTGGCGCGACCTGCGCGGTATGGAGATCGTCTCCTTCGGCGTTTCCAGTGTGAAGGCCAACGAGGAAGATGAGCAGATGATCAAGGAGCTGCAGCGCAATGCAGCCTTTATGGACCCCACTCGTGCAGCGGCGCACCTTGTCGGCTCGCAGGGTGAAGCGATGAAGGCGGCAGCCGCCAACACCGGCGCAGGCCCCGCCATGGCCTTCATGGGAATGGGCATGGCCGGTCAGGCCGGCGGCATGAACGCCCAGAGCCTCTTCCAGATGGGCCAGCAGCAACAGCAGATGCAGCGGGCGGCACAGCCTGCTCCCGCTCCGGCGGTGCAGGGCTGGACCTGCTCCTGCGGCCAGAGCGGCATTACCGGCAACTTCTGTCCCAACTGCGGCAGCAAAAAGCCCGAGCCCAAGCCTGCCGGCGACAGCTGGAAGTGCATCTGCGGTGCCACTGTCAACGGAAAGTTCTGCCCCGAATGCGGCAGCCCCAGGCCCGTTCCTGCGGATGAGGGCTGGAAGTGCTCCTGCGGTGCGGTGAACAAGGGTAAATTCTGCTCTGAGTGCGGCGCGAAAAAGCCTGCCGGCGTTCCGCAGTATAAGTGCGACAAGTGCGGATGGGAGCCGGCCGATCCTCGGCATCCCCCGAAATTCTGCCCAGAGTGCGGCGATCCCTTTGACGATGGGGATATCGTGGGATGAAGTGCCGAATGATCTGGATCTTTCTGGCGGGGATACTCGTGGGGTTTGCCCCCTCCGGCCTTTATCAGCACTTTGTCACAGATCAGATCATGGATGGAGGCAATGGCATGGAAAATCCGGACGCGGCTTTCCCGTTGGACGGCGACCGTACCTATGTGGACAATTCCGACCTCTGGCCCGTACTGGAGGGAACATGGGAAGGTGAGAATGGCCGCTGGCAGGCGGTCATCGGCGAGGAGAGCGGCATTGTCCTCCGCGCCGACGGAGAGACTGTTTTAACGTCTCCGCTGTATTTCACTTACCTCCAGCCGGGAAAGGCGGATTGGACAGAGCTTGAACTGGAGAACCGCGAGCTTGTGACGCTGGACGGTGTTCCTCTCGGTGAAATCGAGGATTTTGGTCACGAAGCGGGGAGCAGCGAGGGCAGCGGAACGCTGGTGCTGAAGCTGGAGCGTCCGGACGACAGCGAGAAAACGGTGACATTCCAAAAAACACAGGAACAGGAGCGATAGATCATGGGCTTATTTGATAAGAAATACTGCGATATATGCGGTGAAAAGATCGGTCTTCTCGGCAACCGCAAGTTAGAGGACGGCAATCTCTGTAAGAACTGTGCGAAAAAGCTCTCGCCGTGGTTCAGCGACCGCCGCCGTTCCACGGTGGAGGATATCAAAGGTCAGCTTGCCTATCGTGAGGAAAATCGGGAGAAGGCAGCGCAGTTCCGCATCACTCGCTCGTTTGGCGAAGACCGGAAGGTGCTGCTCGATGAGGAGCACCGCTGGTTTACCGTCACCCGCGCGCGGGATTTGGCGGAGGCCAATCCCGACATTCTGGACTTTGACGCTATCACCGGATGCCGGCTGGACATTGATGAGAGTCGCACGGAGCTGACGCGCGAGGACGCAGACGGCAAGGACGTGAGCTATGTACCGCCTCGCTACGAGTATTCCTACGACTTTTTCCTTATCATTACCGTCCGTCATCCCTATTTTGACGAGATGCGCTTCTCACTTAACAGCAGTTCTGTGTACTATGAACCGCAGCACGCTCCGATGAGCCGTTCCCGGATGGATCATTCCAAGAGGCTCAGTGCAGACCGCGCTGACCCGGAGGATTGTGCGGAGTACCGCAAATACCGTCAGATGGGTGAGGAGATCTGCCAAAGACTGGATGAGGCGTGCAGGGAAAAACAGCCCATCAGCGCTGCGCCAGCAGGGGACACCGTGACGAACGAAGCGGAGCAGGTCACTTCTGCGGCAGACCGTTGGACCTGTCCTGCCTGCGGCGGGGCCAACACAGGAAAATTCTGCGAATACTGCGGTTCTCCCCGCCCCTGATAACTGCCCGCAGACCGTAACAGAAATAACGAGAGCCTATGGGAGAAGTCCAAGGGATCAACAGCATATAAAATATTAGGAGGAAACGATTATGGCTAACCTGACTGGAAATTTGAAGGACTCTATGACCGCAACCTTCCCGCGTGAATTTGATATTCCAAATGCAATGACGATCCAGGAGATCTATGACAAGCTGAATGTCCATGCGACGGCGTTCCAGATGCCGTTTTCCGTGAAGGGCGGTATTCCCGGTGAACGCGTCGTCTTTGAAAAGGAACCGAACCTTGATGTTACCATCTGGCTCCACGTCAAGAACGGCACGCACATCAAGATCACGCCGGTCACGCAGGATAGCAGCGCCAAGATCAACGGCATCGACGTCGGCAAAAACAGCGTCATGCGCAAGGGTGTCAAGGGCGTTGCCAGCAGACCGCTGCTGCAGGGGCAGTACATCGATGGAGTGACCGACACCATCAAAAAGATCCTTGCCGACGAGGCGGTTCCCGACTACGTAGCGCCTGCGGTGGCCCCCGGCGCGGACAAGCCCTTGAACTGGCTGACGCTCCTGCTGCTGTGCATCTTCGTCGGCGGCGCCGGTATCCATCGCTTCTATGCAGGCAAGATCGGCACGGGCATTCTCTATCTGCTCACCGGCGGTCTGTTCGGCATCGGCTGGCTTGTGGATCTCATCAAGATCGCCACCGGAAAATTCACGGACAAGAACGGCAACGTGATCCAGAGAAGCTGAGCGGCGCAGTCGTGAAGAATGATGGGCACGAAACACAGAGGTTTGATATAACCGACGGTAAAAGGAGTAAGAAATGAAAAAAGTTTTATCTCTTGTGATGATACTGATACTCTCTCTTACCGCCTGCGGCGGCAAGGGAGGCGGAGCATCCGATGATCCGAATCTCGGAAAATACATCGGCGAGGAGTACTCTGGCGACGGCAGCAACTGGTTCAGTCTGAGTGAGATCTTTGATGAAGGCGAGAGTTACATCGAACTGAAGGACGGCGGCAAGGGTGTGTTCTGTCTGGGCGGCGACGCGACCGACATCAAGTGGACGCTCGAGAGCGATGGCACGCTGAAGCTGACCCGGGACAGCCTGGAGAGCAACGGCACGCTCAAGGACGGTATGATCACGCTGACCGACCTCTGGGGTAATGAGGTTACCATAACCTTCCGGAAGGAGGGCGGCTCCGAAGCGGCAGCGACCGGAGATGCGCTGCTCGACTGGTGGAACGGCGACTGGTACGGCTGGTGGACGATGAGCAGCTGCTCGGGAGGTTACGAGGATATGGAGGGCGAATGGTGGGATATCTGCGGCAGTATCGATATTGGCGCGGATAAGACCGGCACCGTCAAGCTCTGGGACGAGGACTATTCAAAGGACGACCTGATGGCCGAGGCTTCGGTCAGTCTGAGCACATCCGGCACCGGCGAACACGGCACGCTGACATCCGAGAGCGGCCACTTCACGGACGTGGATCTGGAGCACGCAGACTGGATTATAGATCCCGGTCTGGAGGATTATGAGAACCTGATCCGGATTGAAGGCTGGTATGAAAACGGCGACGACGAGTTCTATTATGAGATCTATCTGCGTCCGTGGGGCACCGTCTGGGATGACATGGACGAAGACTCGCGGCCTAACCTTTACAGCAGCTGGTATCTGCCGCTGATCGAGGCGGGCAAGTCCATGCCGGATGCTGTCGGTGCAGATGCACCGGCGGACAGCGGCAATGCAGGCACGGCGGCAGGCAAGAGCGCTCCTGGCGGCACCGGTATCGTGACCGAGGAGCAGGTGCAGAAGGGCTACGTCTGGATGAACGAGGTCAATAACAACATTTTTGACACCACCTACGAGGAGATTGCCGACTACTTCGGTGTGGAGGGCAAGTTCGTCAAGGAAGAGTACAGCGACCACATGAAGAGAAACCAGCGCTACTACAAGTGGATCTCCAAGGACAACGAAAACCACTTTATCTATGTCAATTTCGCGGAAGAGGAACCGAATGTTTTCACGGTCAGCGCGTACAACACGAGCGGCTTCTCCGGCACGGAGGCCATCGAGAAGTATCTCGACACGGTGAAGGCCGAGGCGGCTGAGGCGGACAAGGCTGCCGTCGCGAGCGAGGGAACGAAGGACTTCTCTGCAACTGTGACTCAGTTTGCACATGACGATGTGCTGGTCAAGATCACGGCGAAGATTCCGAAGTCCGGCTGGTCGTATGACGAGAAAAAGAAATGTCTGGTGGCAAATGACGATCCATCGGCCTTCGGCGCGGGTGCCATTGACTTCGAGGTGCGGGCCAAGGTAGAGGACTTTGACTACTACAAGGACGACTTTGAAAACTATAAGGATATTGCGGACCGCAAGATCGGCGGCATCACCTTCCACGGACGTACCTATAAGCACATCGGCTACGACTGGATCGAGTACGTTGCACAGATCGATGACGGACGCGCGCTGTCCATCGGACTGAGAAAGCTGGACTGCGCTCCGGGCACGGCGCCTGATGTCATCCTGAGCAGCATGACGATCAAGTAAATGCGGAATGATTCAGGGCAGACTTTCCCTGACCGCAATATAGTAAACGGTGTCCGCAGATGCGGGCACCGTTAAGGGAGAAAATGAAAGAGGTGAAACCATCTATGCCAGCACAGGTAACCAACTATCAATGCCCCAGCTGTACCGGACCGCTGCACTTTGTAGGCGCTTCCGGCAAGCTAGAGTGCGATTACTGCGGTGCCAGCTACGATGTCGCGGAGATTGAGGCACTTTACGCAGAGAAGGAGGAAAAGGCTGCGGCAGCGCAGCAGGCAGAGGAGAAAAAGGCCGAAGAGAAACAGGCTGCAGAGAAACAGGAAGCATCCGCCGACGGCGGAGACTGGGATACCTCCGGCTTCAGCGAGGACTGGGGCGAGGAGGGGGAAAGTATGAAGGCATACAGCTGCCCGAGCTGCGGCGCGGAGCTGATTTGCGATGCCAGCACAGCGGCAACCTCCTGTCCCTATTGCGGCAACCCCACCGTGGTGCCCGGGCAGTTTGCCGGTCAGCTGAAACCGGATTTCATTATCCCCTTCAAGTACAGCAAAGAGGACGCCGTCAAGGCGCTGAAAGAGCACTGCACGGGAAAAATTTTCCTGCCCAAGAGTTTCACCAACGAAAACCATATTCAGAAAATTCAGGGCATTTATGTTCCGTTCTGGATGTTTGACGGCGAGGCGGAGGGCGATGCCCATTATCAGGCAACCCGCTCCCGCACCTACACCTCCGGGGATTATGAAATCACGGAGACAAAACATTTTGACGTTTACCGCGCCGGCAGAGTGACTTTTGAAAAGGTTCCGGTGGATGCGTCCAGTAAAATGCCGGATGACCACATGGATTCTATCGAACCCTATGACTACAAAAAGCTGAAACCCTTCTCCACGGCCTATCTTCCCGGGTATTTGGCGGATAAATTCGACGTCACCGTGGAGCAGAGCCGGGAGCGGGCGGATCAGCGCTGTCAGGGAACCTTGGACGCAGCGCTGCGGAGCAGCGTGAGAGGTTATGATACCTGCATTCAAACCGACGGCAGCTCCAGTCTACAGCGCGGCAAGGTGCATTATGCCTTGATGCCGGTGTGGATGCTGAACACGAAGTGGCACGGCAAGGACTTTACCTTTGCCATGAACGGACAGACCGGAAAACTGGTGGGCGACCTTCCCATGAGTTGGGGACGGTTTTGGGGGCTGTTTGCCGCCATTGCCGCACCGCTGTCGATTTTGGGAACGATTGTCTCAGTGCTGATGCTGCGATAAGGAGGGGCGGACATGAACAAGAAATTCACAGCTTTGCTGATGGCGCTCCTGTTGGCGCTGACACTGTGTGTTCCTGCCATGGCGGTGTCGGAATACGGTGTGATTTATGACGAGACCGATTCCCTTGGCTCCGTGGAGCTGGATTACATGGGCGAGCATGCCCTGCCGGAGCTTTCGGAAAAATTGCAGATGGACCTGCGGATTGACGTATTTACCGATGAGGACGTGTCTGCGGATACCGACGTCATGGACATTGCGGAATACGTCTATGAAAACAGCGGCTATGGTTGGGGCGAGAACCGGGACGGCGTTTCCCTGACGCTGCTGATGCGGGCGCAGCCGGACGGAACCTATGCACTGGCAGAAGACGATTGGGGCATTTATACCTTTTTGAGCCAGACCCGGGGCAGCGAGCAGGATTTGGCGGATACCGTATATGATGCGGTGGCACCTTACATGGCGGAGCGGGCATGGAACGGGGAAGACGTGACCATGAGCGGAACGGCACTGATTCAAGCCACCGATGCCATGATGAATGCCGTGACGGAGTATATCAACGCGAATTGCCCGCCCAGCGAGACGGAACCGGACCCGGAGCCGGCGGCAACGCCCACCACGGCGGTGCCAAATGTGCCCCGGACCTTGAAAAGCGAGAGCATGAGCTATGTGTTCGACCACAGCCACATGCTCACCGATACTCAGCGGGCGGAGTTGGAGGCACAGGCAAAGGAAATTTCCCTGCGCCATCATTGCGGTGTCTACGTTGCGTTTGTAGATGATTACACCGTGTACAGCGACGGCGGCGGTGTTTACAAAACCACGTATCAGCTCTACCACGGAGATCAACTGGGTATGGGCGATGACCGGGACGGCATTATCATTCTGCTGAGCATGGCGGAGCGGGATTACGCCATGTTTGTTTACGGTACGTATGCGGAAACCGCCTTTAACAGCTACGGTCAGGAAAAATTGGAAAAGGCATTCCTGGGCAACTTCAAGGAAGATGACTGGTATGGCGGCGTTTCCAATTATCTGAGCACTTGCGACGAGTACTTGACCCGGGCTGACGCAGGAAAACCCGTGCGGGAAAGTCCGGCACTGCTGATTGTGATTGCCGTTGTAGCCTCCTGCCTCTTGTCCGGCGCGATTTGTCTGTTCTTAAAGCGCAGCATGAAAACCGTACATCAGAAAGTCGAGGCAAACGAGTATGTTGCACCGGGCGGCTTGCAGCTGAGCAAGCAGTATGACCGCTATACCCACACCACCGAGGTTCGCAGCAAGATTTCCAGAAGCGATGACAGCAGCAGCTCTGGTACCAGCAGCTGCAGCGGCGGCGGTGGCAGCGGACGCAGCGGAAAATTCTAAGGCAATACCGCATAATTGAACAAGAGTGATTTGCGAGTAAATTTTGCGTACTGACGAGGCACGGTTTTGCGGTGTTGCCTGAAAGGAGGCAGACAAATGAAACGGTTGATTCTGCTCCGGTTTTTTGCGGCGCTTGTCAGCCTGTCACTGGCGCTGAGCCTGACTGCCTGCGGCGGACAAAGCGAGCCGCCGCCGTCGGAAGACGGCAGCAGCATGGCAGGAGCGTTTTCCGGCGGAAAGGGCAATGTGTCTGAACCAAAGGACGATCCGGACGATTCAGAGAAAGCGGAGTCGGGACTTGATCGGCTGAGGGCGTGCATGGCAGAAGATGACCAGCTGGCCGGCGCGGTGGCCTGCCTCGGTCAGCGCGAGCCAAACGACAGCTCGTCGATGACGGACTGGTTGCATGAAAACAGCGGCAGCCTTGTCTCTGAGCTGCCGTTCCTGTTGGAGATCCCGGCGGAGCGCATACTTGGCGGAGAGAGCGGAAAGCTCTATTGCATTGTCCCCCGGGACGAGAACACCAGCCTCGCTGTGAATCATGTGACCTGGGAGTCACAGGGAAACGGAGTGTGGCCGGTGGCGGATGAAGTCCTCTATCGGGAAGAATACGCGCAGCCTGTACTGGTATTCGTAAATTATGAGGAGTGGCCGGATGAGCCGGACACGGAGATCAACCTTGTGACCAACAACGGCCTGGAGGTGAAGTGGTATCCGCTGACCGATGCGTCCGGCTGCCCCGTCGTGCCCACCGGTGTGAACTACGCCCCCATGCTGATGGATTTTGGAATCTTTGGCACTACTACAGGCCTTGACTATCCGGAGAACTGGGAGCCGGCGGGCGATGACTGGTGGCTGCCGCCTACGGATCTGGGACTGGCGGACAGCACCTGGGTCTGCGATGACTGGATGATGGATCTGCGCTATGGCGACTGCGACCCGGATTATGCAGGAATTGCCGAGCTGTACCACCGCTTTGAAGACAATACAGAACTGACACGGGTCTTTTCCGGCGTGTGGCGCATGGAGGATGACTGCCTTCGGCTGGAGCTTTCCGCCGGTGTCGGCACCTCTCTCAGCGGCAGCTTTCCAATCCTTATTTCCCCTTCCGGCGAGGAGATGCATTTTCAGCGCTCACGCAGCGGCGAGGGAGTTCCCTTTCTGTCGGACGATATGGACTCTATTGAACTGATACGGAGTTATGGCTGAAAGTATAGGGAAGAATCACTTGCATGGTAAGGCGCTCTCGCTTTGGGGTTGCCTGATGGTGCGGGATGACATCGGTGTACCGGTGGATGATGACGCGGCTTTTGCAAGGCAGAACGGTTATTGATATGTACCCGGTATTCTGGACACCGGGTCAAAACTGAATAATTAAGATTCCATCATGGATGCTTCCCTGAACTTAGAGGGAGGCATCCATTTTGTTTTAGCTTGGATTCTGGTGTTATTGTAATAGTCAATATACTCGGCAATCGTATTAGTCAGTATCAGGACAAAAGCAGCACATCCCCATCAACGCCATGCGCGGAAAGGGGGTGTGGACTATGCAGTGGTCTGATAAAGACATTTGCCATCCTTCAATGCTGATATGCCCAGGCATACTGAACAGCCTCATACATCCAAACGGCGAAAATCATCTGCCACAGCGCAGAAAGAGAAAAAGCCGCTCCGCGAACAGCTATTCACGGGGCGGCAGGAAACCGCGCAAAAGACAGCGCAGACCGCCAAAAGCACAGTAAAACTCTTTGAACGGGTCAAAAAAGCAGTCATTCGCGCAGGACAGACCGTTGCGCGCGCAGCAGTAGGTTTGCTGGGCGGTGCCGGTGCGCTCATTGCGCTGATTTTGATAATTGGCGGTGCGGCGGCTGTTATTGGCACGCCGTTCGGCGTGTTCTGGTCGGGCAACGACAGCGATGCACAATCTGTCCCGCAGGCTGTTGCACTCATCAACAGTGAGTTTTCTGCGAAAATCAATCAGATACAGACCGAAAACTTCACAGATAGCGTGGTAATTCATCGAGAGCCAGATGGCGGCAGCGACCTTTCCATCACCGACTGGACAGATGTTGTCGCTGTGTTTGCAGTCAAAACGGCTGGGATTCCCGTTGGGGCAAACCTGCTCGCGTCACCGCCGCAGGAAGCAGAACGACCGGAACCATCCGTCCTTACGGGCTGGACTGTTCCGGTTTTGTCGATTGGGTATTTAATAATTCGCTAGGCTATGTGATCGGGCATGGCGGCGGCACAGCCAGTCAGCACGACCACTGCAAATCCATCTCGTGGAGTGAGGCGCAGCCGGGTGATTTGGTGTTTTACCCCGGCGATACCCATGTAGGCGTATTCGTTGGCAAGGACAGCAGCGGCGATCTGCTTATCATCCACTGCGCCAGTTCACAGAATAATGTGGTGCTGACAGGCTTGCAGGGCTTTGTGAGCATTGGCAGACCGGATTGTTTTTGAATTCGTATATTTGCGAGTGTGTGAGAAAAACTCTATCTGTCCCCGATTCTCGATCTGCACAGTAGCGATCTGGTCAGCTATACTATTTCAGACCGTCCTGTACTCAGCATGGTAACCACCATGCTGGACGAGGCGTTGGCAAAAATCCCGGCCGGAACAAACCCGATTCTCCATTCTGATCAGGGCTGGCAGTACCAACACAAGCAGTACCAGCGGATGCTCCGCGAGAAGGGCATCCGACAGAGCATGAGCCGCAAGGGAAACTGTCTGGACAATGCTGTGATAGAAAATTTCTTCGGGCTGCTCAAAAGTGAGCTGCTGTATTTGCAGGAGTTCCGCTCCATGGAACACTTCAAACCGGAACTGATTGAGCATCTGGACTACTACAACAATTACAGGATCAAGGCCAAACTAAAGGGCCTGCCGTCTGCAATTCACAGACAACAAGCCCTTTCGGTTGCTTGAACAATTTTTGCGTTGAATTTTTGTCTAACTTTTTGGGGTCGATTCAAACGCTCTGCCGGGGATTTTTCGGTATTTACTTAACGTATGCGCGATACAGGAACGCGGTGATCTGTGCACGAGTGCAGCTGTTATCCGGTGCAAACCGGTCGCTGCTGACACCGTTCGTCACGCGGTTCACGACGGCCCACGCAACAGCATCGGCGTAGTAGCTGTCGGCCGGAACATCGGTGAACGCCACGGCAGAACTGCCCTTGCCGTTCAGCGCACGCGCAAGGAACGCAACTGCCTGTGCGCGGGTGCAGACGGCATCCGGGTCAAACGTGGTGGCCGTGGTGCCGTTGGTGACACCGTTCTCGACCGCCCACGCAACGGCCTTGGCATAGTACGCGCTGGCCGTTACATCGGTGAAGCTGGCCATGCTCTTGGGCTCGGGCGAACCGGCCGCACGCCACAGGAACGTGACGATATGGGCTCTGGTGCAGCCGTCATCGGGCGCGAACAGGTTATCCGACACACCGCCGGTGATACCCTTGTCTGCGGCCCACTTTACCGCATCAAAATAGTATGCATCGACAGAAACATCATCAAATGGGCTGGTTTCGGGCGTTTTGGTGAACGCCGTACTGATGCTTACCTTGCTGCCCGGCATGATGAATGTGTATTTGCCGTTGCCCTTGTCCGTCACAGCAATGGTGTTGCCCTTTGCATCCTTAACCGTTACACTGCCGACCTCGTAGCCCTCAGCCGGTGCGACAGTGATCGTCACAGTGCTGCCCTTGGAGGCGTTTTTCGGGCTGACGGACACAGTACCGCCTGCGGTCTGACCGGGTGCGGTGACTTCGTAGCGCGGCGTGCTGCTGCCGGAGGAGCCGGAGCTCTTGCGGGTCAGACCGGCGATTGCATTCTTGATGGCCGTTGCCATTGCATCAACGGCTGTCTGCTCGGTGATGTTCTTGGTGCGGTCAACTGCATTGATTGCGGCTTCTACCGCCGAAAAGTCCGTGTAATCATTCTTATTCAGTGCATTCGCCTTGGCAATCGCTTCATCGACCTTGGTATAGTCGGCAGACTTGTACTTCAATGCAGCAACAGCATCCTCAATAGCAGTTGCCCACGCATTTACCTCGCTCTGTTTGGCAATTACCTTGCCCTTTACTACGTTAGCCTTGGCCGTATTGAGTGCCGCAACCGTTTCATCGGTGTACACTGTCAAATCCGCCGGAATCTTTGCAAATGCTGCATCAACCGCACTGTAATCAGCAGGTTCAGCACCGCACAGCGGTGTTTGACCGTCTTTGTAAATCCAGCCGTTGGCAGTGTCACCATTATTCAGTGTAGAGGCAAATTCTTCGGTTTTCATTTCTTCCAAAGATTTGGCTGTTGCAGTTTCATTCGTATTCTTAATTTTCGAATTAGTGTCTACAAAATAGCAGTTTGTAATCGGGCTTCTCTCCGTTGCATCTTGCTGAGCAAAAGCATCAGTATTAGCGGCTGTACCAATTACCTCGCCAGTTGTATAGCAGTTTTAGTTTTTAATAGAGCCATAGTAATGAGGATCTGAAGCATCCGTACCTACAAAAGATGCCATAGAAGCTGCAGCCTGTGTTACATTACCCGCGGCATAACAATTTTCAATATTAAGTCCCCAAAGACCACCAGCAAAGCCACCAGAATACGAACCACCAGTCACATTTCCTGTTGCATAACAATTATTGATGACGGTTGCTTTATCACTCTCGCCATTACCTTTACCAATAAAGCCGCCGACAGCAGCGCCACCGTGATAATCCGCCGTTACAGTCAATGCAACATCCGCATGGCTATACGAAATCTTAGCTCCTTTACCAAGTTCACCGATAAAACCACCAACAGAGCCTTTACCAGACTTTTCAGTAATTTTACCAGATACACTACATCCTTCAATATGCTCACTGTCCAATGCACCTACAAGGCCGCCAAGCCAGTATGCTGCTAAAAAGCCGTTATCCGGCGTAGCTAAATTCATATTAAGATTTGTCACATGACAGTTTTCGATGGAATCGCTCGCAGAACCAGCAAGGCCACCTGACAATCCAATAACATAACCGGAAACATTTTTCGCTACGCCGTTAATAGAAATATTGTTCAGATTTAGGTTGCTAATTTTACCCATCGCTGCACCAAACAAACCAAACACGTCCGATGGAAGCGGTTCATTTTCTGTTCCAATAGACAAATTTAAAATTGTATATCCTTTGCCGTCTACATTGCCTGCAAAGATACGATAATCAGTGCCGTGAAACAGCAAACTTGCAAACGAATTGCCGATCGGTGTCCACTGTTGATTACCCAAGTCAATGTCCGCAGTCAAAACGAAATATTTATCTTTATATTCTTCGCCATTATTTACGGTCTGCGCCAGATATGCAAGCTGCGCGCCATCTGCAATCTGATATGGGTCGCTCTCTGTACCCGTACCGCCTGCAAACCCTGTTGCAATCGTACCATCCCATACACTTACGTCCTCTGCCGCAAACGCCGCGGTCGGCAGCAGTGTCAAACACATTGCCACGACGAGCAGCAGACTTCCGATTCGTTTTTTCACAACAATTCCTCCCTGCAGTGCGTTGGCCGCACAGCGGCGGAACGCAGATATTTTTCGGTCATTAGAAAGAATTATCTCTTAGGGTTGTATCCTAAGAGATAAGGGGTACCCCTTATCTTTTTTCCCATGTACCGATACAATTTTAGTATACCGCTCTCGCCGGGCACTGTCAATCATGCCAAAGTATGAGGAGTGTCCAACCGCGCAGTTAAAGAAAGTCGAAAAAAGAAAAGTGCAGGTCATTGAACAGTGATAAACTTTATTGCCGGTGTTAACGATGTAGACGATGTTATGGACGGCTGGCAGAGCTATGTAGTCGAACAGCGGAAAAACGATCTCAATGAAATTATCACAACGGAAAAGCTGAAACCGGAAGACACTCGAAAGTTCATGGGAAATGCGTTCCGCGATGGTGAGATCAAGACTGCCGGAACGGATATTGATAAGATCATGCCGCCGATTTCACGTTTTGGCGGTGTCGGCAGAGCGAAAAAGAAACTGGGCGTTATCGAGAAGCTGAAAGCATTCTTTGAGAAGTATTTCGGCATTGGCGGTTCGTCGAGCTTTACTGAATAAATGCTTTGGAAATTAGGCCTGGGAATTTCAAAAAATTCCTGGGCTATGTCAACAGTTTCCTATAACGAAAAGGAACAGCGCAGCGTCAAGGCGAAAAGCCTATCCGCTGCGCTGTTCGATGTTCGCTTATGGGGTCAAGGCAGCGGCTTTGCTGCTTGGCCGTATGTCAGCCAGTCACTTCTTGCAGCGCCAGAGGAAGGTCACGATCTGCGCTCTGGTGCAATCTGCGTCGGGGCTGAATGTCGTGTTGGTGGTTCCCTTGGTGATATCCTGCTTGACTGCCCACAGAACCGCGTCGGCATAGTAGGCGGTGGACTTCACATCAGCAAAGGGATTGACCGTACCGCTTGCCGGGGATTTCTCAGAACGCCACAGGAAGGTGACGATCTGGGCGCGGGAGCAGGTCATATTGGGGCTGAACGTGGTGTCGCCGGTTCCCTTGGTGATGCCGTTTTCTACCGCCCACAGCACCGCGTCGTAATAATAGCTGCCCACGGGGATATCGGTGAAGGGCATGGTGCGGGTCTCAGGGGCGGGGCTTCCAGCAACACGCCACAGGAAGGTCACGGCCTGTGCGCGGGTGCAGATGCCATCCGGGGAGAAATGGGTATCATCGGTTCCCTTGGTGATGCCGTTTTCCACTGCCCAATCCACCGCGTCCTCATAATAGCTGCCGGTGGCAACATCCACAAACACGCCGGTCTGGGGGTTGCCGTTGGCCTTCATAAAGCTGACCTCGATGGTATGGGTTCTTCTGACATTCTCAAAGGTGTAGGACTTCACCGCGCCGATGCTCTTGCCGTCGATTTTGACGTTGGAAACGGCATAGCCCTTATCCGGGGTGATGGTGAAGGTCTGATCTCTGCCCTCGCGGACGCTGACATTGCCGGAAGGAGAAATAGAACCGCCAGTTCCGGCAGTTGCCTTGATGGTGTAGTAGCTGTAGCTGCTGCCACCGCCACCGCCATTGTAGCGCCAGTGTGCCGTATAGCTGCGGTCGCCGGTGCTGCCCTTCGGGATGGTGACGGTCAGGTTATCCTCGCCCGTCAGGCCGGTGCCGCTCCAGCCGGTGAAGGTGTAGCCGGGCCGGGTGGGGTTCTTGAGGGTGAAAGCCCCCGTCTCAATGGTGTAGGTGTCGAGATTGCCCTCCGCAGTGCCGCCGGCCAGATCGTAGGTGATGGTGTACTGATTGACCGTCCACTTCGCCCAATATGTCCTGTTCCCTGTTTCGTCAGTACTGATTTCCGTAATGGGGTTGCCGGTCAGCACCTCGTTATCGTACCAGCCGGCAAAGGTATAGCCCTCGCGGGTCATATCGCCTGCTGTCGGGAGCGTCGCGCCCTCGCCGTAGTTGTACCAGGTGACATTGCCGCTGCTGATCGTACCGCCGTTTTCATGCAGCGTCACGGAATAAGTCAGGGCTGTCCACTGTGCTGTCAGGGAAGTTACACCGGCGGGGATCATCGCTCCGGGGACATAGCTCTCCCCATCGCTGCCCAGCCACCAGAAATAGCTGTCGGTGTTACCATTCGGCCGGGTCAGACCCTCGCCGCTGGGGGCGGTGAAGCTTTCGCCGTTCTTCACAACGATGTTCACCGTGCCTGTGGCATCGCCAATGCTGCCACCGTTTAAGTCGAGCACTACGGTTTTGAGAGCGTCAGAGCCGAGCGTATCAGCGTGCAGGACTTCAAGGACGGGGCGGAAGCCGTCGTATGGAAACGGGGTTCCTGCATTGCTGTGGTTCAGACAGCGAACCGAAGTGTACCCGCGCTTCATACGCTGCGAGGTGCCGGTAGATGGAGACTCGGCTGTATCCTGTCCCGTGGAGTACATATCTTTCCAGTTTTTGATGTAGCCTGTTGTATTATCCTGCCAATCTTGACGCGCTTTGTTCAGGATTGCGTCCCATTCGTTATTCTCCGGATCGCCGTGTTCATCGGCGTCATTGGCCGACTTGTGCTTGCTTCCTACGGACGGTGCGCGAAGCGCATAGCTTATATTTCCGCTGGCATAGTCTTTTCCGAAAATAAGGCTTGCCGCATTCAAATCAAGCCAGCTCACGCTATGGGTCACGGCGTAATCCGCAATGAACAGGCTGTGGTCGCGGGCATAGCCATACTGTGCGCTGCTGCTTGCTGCGGTCGACGCTGCTTGAGAAGATCTTGCCACACCGCTGGAATTGCTGCTCAGCGAATAGGCATACACTGTGCCGGTGTAGGTAAACGGCACATAATGCAGCGTGCTGTCCGGCAGATTGCTGTTTGCCGTTCCGGGAATATCCATCGCCGACAGGTCAAAATAGTATCTGCCGCCGGGAGCAAGGGAAAACTGCTCGTCAACTGTATCCTCCGGGATCTGCGCCTCCGGTACGCGGACAAAGGCGTAGAGGGAGAGAAGATAGAGATCCTTCAGATCTTCCATCGCAGGATCGCCGGTGCCCTCCGCGCTGAAAAGAACGCAGCCGAGGTAGGCGTCCTGTTTCCCGTCATAGGCGTCCAGCGCCTCGGTAAGTGCCTGATAGTCTGCATAGCGCGTAATAGGCTTGCCGTTGTAGGTCAGGACAGTCTCATCTGTGATGGGCTTTTGCGTGTAGAAGGTGAAATTCAGCAGATAGGTGTTCCCCTCCGCATAAGCGGCATTCTCATCCAGCTTATCCGGTTCTTCACCCTGCTTCCACAGCGCGGGACCGGTGAGATAGAGTGTCAGGCCGCTGTCCGCGTTACCGGAGGCGGCTTTCATGGCTTTGCTGATGTTTTCCCCCGCCTTGGGCGCGGGAAAGGTAATATTGACGCTTGCCAACGCTTGGGCGGGCGGCAAAAGCTCTCCGTAAGGCGTATGACAGGTTTCACAGACAGCCTTCTCCGTGCTGGTAGCCTTGCCGCCGGAGCACTTGCCTGTTTCGGTATGGCTGCTGTCGAGCGAGCAGGTGCGCTTATGCGTTCCGTTGCCGTTGGAGGTCCATTCGCCCCAGCTATGATTGTGCACCTCCCATATAGCATAGATGGTTTCGCTCAAAGACGGATGTACCATCAGGCAATTCCAATAATATCCCTCTTCGCAAAGATATTTTGGTTCCCCATTCGGACTATCTGCCCAACCCTTGAAGGTATATCCGTCACGGGTTGGAATTTTGTCCGATATGGGAATCCATACAGATAATTCCGAGCTGGTCTTGCTCTGACTTGGCGGCGCGCCGCTTCCGCCGTTGGCATCGTAATGCAGCGTATAGGTGTATTGGGTGGCAGCGGGACGGACTGCGCCGCCCGCAGCAAAGGCCGCCGTCGGCAGCAGCGTCAGCACCATGCAGCATAGAAGCAGGATACTAAGTATTCGTTTTTTCATTGGCTTTTCTCCTCCTGTTCGTGTCGGTTCGGCTTGTCCGTCCCGTCTTTTTTCTGGTTTTCTCTGTTTCTGAGCCGGAAGCACAGCGCAGTGATTACCGCCGCCGCGGCAAAGGAAGCAACGGCCACCAGCACATAGCCGCCCGCGTCCTCCCGCAGCAGCATCGCGCCAAACACGCCCCATACGGCTGTCTGTCCCTGTCCGATGACCGCGCCCGCCGTCTGTATCAGCGCCGCGAACAGCAGCATACACGCAGCACTCAGTCCATATATGCCGTGCTGCTGCCTCCGGCGGGTGTTTTTCCGCACCCGCTGTTTGACGAGTGCGACCCGTCTTGCGGTATCGTACATATCGCTTGAACCCCCTTTCCGGTTCGTCTGAAACTGCGGTCTAAAAACCCTTTCACTTATATAGGTACAAAAAATCGAAAAAGCTCTCACCCAAAACGCAAAAATTTTCAAAAAAATCTGAGAGCTGCCAGAAAGCAGCTCTCAGGGAGTGAATATTCGATTATTTTATCCGCGATAAGCGGAAAGCAGACAATCTTCCTGCCGTCACCAGCAGCACCGGCAGGGCGTAGGCGATGTACTGCGCCGCGCCGCCGTAAGCGATGAGCAGATTATAGATGGCGTGGAGGGTGATGGCTGCGCCCAGCAGGCCACAGGTGCCCGCGATCTTCAGCCACGTCCGCTGCCACGTGTATGCAAGTCCGCCGCCCACGATCAAGCCGCAGAGGACGTGCATGGCCCCTGTACCGAAGCCACGGAAGAAGATGAAGGAGAAGCGGTCCGCTCCGTTCTGGATGAGGTAGCAGACGTTTTCAAAGGTAGCAAAGGAAAGGGCAATCGTGAGGGCGGAGACCTTGATTTTATCCGCCTTCGGCTCGAACACCAGAAGATAGAATACCAGCGGCAGCAGCTTCATTATTTCCTCCACTACCGGCGCGATCTCCGCCGCGGCGGCAAGGGCGTCCGCCTGACATACCGCCGCGAGGAAGGTGTTAATATAGGCCGAAAGCAGGCATACCCCCATTCCGACAATGCAGAACAGGAAAAGGCGGAGCTGCCGCCTGCCCATGCACAAAGCGGCCACCAGCAGCGGAGACACCATGCAGAGAAAGATGTTTTCGATGTAGGTCACGCTTCCACCGTCCTTCTTGTGGCGGGCAGCAGTCCGAAAATGGCAAGCGTCAGCAGCATATCACACCAGAAGGTGGGGCTTGCCAGAGAAGTATCCGGCCAGAAGCAGCCCGCCGTCCAGAGCAGGTATTCCGAACCGGCAAAGCAAAGCACGCCAATGTGGAAGCAGCGCATCTCCCGCGCTGCACTCGTCTGCGTTTTCGCATAGACAAGCCCGCGAATGGCGCAGAAGGAGAGACATATCATTATGCCGCACCAGACCAGGTTGGAGAGAATATCTCCAAAGGTGCAGTAGAACGCCAGCAGCGGCACGCCGAACGCAGGCGCAAGCCATGCTCTGCGGCAGCGGAAGCTGCGCTCCTCCGAAGTGGAGAGCTTCGCCTGCAAAATGCGCAGGAAGATGAGGCTCGCCACCCAGCCGAACTCCGAGACATAAAAGACCCGCGGCGTGGTATCAAACAACAGCAGATACAGCGTCCAGTAGAGCGTGCCGAGGGCAAAGCAGCCGTAAAAGCACAGCAGCAGGAAGTATGCTTGTCTGCCGCTTTTCCGGCAGGCGATACCCGAAAGCAGCGCGCTGACGAACGTGACCAGCAGCTGCAGCAGGTTTTCAATCAGCTCCATGCCGATCCTCGCTTTCCTTATCCTGTGCATCCTCCTGATTCATCTGCCGCAGCCGGAAGCACAAAACGGTCACGCACACGCCGAGTAAAAACGCCAGCAGTCCGATGACAATGTATCCCAGGGCCGCGCTGCCGTGAAAGATGCTGGCCGCCGTTTCAAAGCCGGAATAATCGCCGGTCTGGATGCTTGCGGCAATACCGGGCATGGCGAGGGACGCACCGATGAGCAGAGCAAGGCACGCCGCCACGGCGGAAGCCATGGTGATCGTATTGTACCGCCGCCGTTTCTCTCGCTCAATTTTGGCGATGCGCCGTTTTGTCTCCGCGACCCGTTCCTCATGACTCCGCATTTGTGATCCCCTCCCGTTCCAGCAGCCTTCGCAGGCTCTCTTTTCCACGATACACCATATTGGTGATCTGCTTCACTGTCTTTCCCGTGACCTCCGCCGCCTGCGCGTAGCTCATATCCTCGAAATAGGTGAGATAGAGCGCCTCCCGATAGTCCGGGTTCATTTCTTCCATACAGAGATGCAGAACGCGGTTGCGTTCCTCCGTCCGGATAATCTCCTCCACCAGAAGCCGCCCATCCGGCTCGCCGGTCAGTTCGTCAAGACTGAGCAGGAACTTCTGCTTGCTTTTGCGGCGCAGCGCCATGTGCCGCGCCGCCTTATAGACATACGCCTTGAAGCCGCCATCTCGAATGCGCGGCTTTTTCGTGAACAGATAGGCAAAAACGTCAAGCATCAGCTCCTCCGCCTCGTGAATGTCGTGCAGATAGCCGTCGATATACAGGGTCAATGAATCGCCGTATTTTTTCATCAGGGCCTCCAGCCCCGCGTCGTCACCGTTCAGATATTGGCGGTACAGGCTCTCGTCGCAGACCATAGCGTTCACTTCCTTTTTTGTGGATGCCTAAAATGCAGAGGGCTGTCCGTCAGGTGCTTGTCCTGACGGACTCGCGGTGCCGTCCTTTGAAGCACGGGTCAGAGGGCTTTTCTGCGTCCTCCGGGATCGCCCATGAGCGTCCGAACACGGACACGCCGGAGATCCGTCCCTCGGCGCAATACTGGTTGCCTCGACGCTCTGATACGCCCCAACGGCAGGACGCCTCCCGAACGGAGATATAGCCCTTGCCTCCGTTCATACCGCACCTCCGCATGGATAATACTCAACATGATGCATTATATACGAATATCCGAAGAAACACAAGACTACCGGCGAAGTGTTCAGCGAAAAGTTGCGGATAAGATTGATGTTTTTGAGAGAGTCCTCTGCAAGCTGGCCAAAACGGCTTGTTGGGATTGTAGTATGGGAGAGGGGAGATACGGGGTACGAAGTAGTCCGCAAGCATAGTAAGCGAGTACCTGCTTGCTGTGCTGCGCTGTTCAGCTTTTCCGTCATCGCTCCAACCCTCGGTCCCTGCTTTTGACGAATGATAGGCAGCGGGGGATCTCCCCGGCGGTATCTTTATAGCACCCTAAAAGTGTAGTTGTTAGAGAGTAATTAACTCTGACAGCTACACTTATTTTATTATGATGACAGGAGAAAAATTGGCCTGACCTGGCTCTTATTTGATCAAAGCATCCGTTAAAAAGCTGTTAACCCTGTGATATTTAGACTGTATAATTCATATATTCTGCACTCCAAATTTTTTTGAAATTTAACTGGCAAGATTGGCATTCTGCTTTTCCGAATCGTATTAGTCAGTATCAGGACAAAAGCAGCACCTCTCCATCAACGCCATGCGCGGAAAGGGGGTGTGGACTATGCAGTGGTCGGATAAAGACATTTGCCATCCTTCAATGCTGATATGCCCAGACACACTGAACAGCCTCATACCTCCAAACAGCGAAAATCACCCGCCACAGCGCCGAAAGAAAAAAGCCGCTCCGTGAACAGCTATTCACGGGGCGGCAGGATACCATTGTCCGCCAGCGGGCGGCGGCAAAGGCGCAGGCACAGGTCACGGCGAGAGCCAAACAGCGCGTACAGCAGCAGGTCATGCAGGAAACCGCGCAAAAGACAGCACAGACCGCCAAACGCACGGTAAAACTCTTTGAACGGGTCAAAAAAGCAGTCATCCGCGCAGGACAGGCCGTTGCACGGGCGGCAGTCGGACTGCTGGGCGGCGCCGGTGCGCTCATTGCACTGATTTTGATCATCGGCGGTGCTGCGGCTGTCATTGGCACGCCGTTCGGCGTGTTCTGGTCTGGCAACGACAGTGATGCTACCGATGTTGTCACCATCGACGAGGAGCGTATCGACCTCATCCGCGCGGTGTTCTGGGACATGAATACCGTCAGTTACTATGTGCAGACCATCGAGCATGAGGACAGCACGGAAACCCTTCTGCATATCACCATCACCAGTAAAAAAGCAGCTGATATGCCGGACTTCTACCACTTCAATAAGAGCCAGCGCGAGGCATTGGAAGAAGTGCTGAAGCCGGAGTACGCACAAATGCTGGCAGAGCTGGTGGGAACCTACGGCGGCGAGGTCACGCTGGACGAAGCGCAAATCCGCGCCATGCTTGCCGCCATGCCCAAGGACATTTCCGAGCGGCGGCGTGCTGTGGTGGAAAAAGCCTATTCACTGCTCGGCAAAGTGAATTACTGCTGGGGCGGCAAAAGCAGCGCCATCGGCTGGGATTCCCATTGGGGCAAACCCACTCGCGTCACCGCCGCCGGAAGCAGAACGACCGGAACAATCCGCCCTTACGGACTGGACTGTTCCGGTTTCGTCGATTGGGTATTTAATAATTCGCTGGGCTATGTGATCGGGCACGGCGGCGGCGCAGCCAGTCAGCACGACCACTGCAAATCCATCTCGTGGAGTGAAGCACAGCCGGGTGATTTAGTATTCTATCCGGGTGATACCCATGTAGGCGTGTTCGTCGGCAAGGACAGCAGCGGTGATCCGCTTTTCACCACTGCGCCAGTTCGCAGAATAATGTGGTGCTGACAGGCTTGCAGGGATTTGTGAGCATTGGTCGGCCGGATTGTTTTTAATCAAAAAGTACAAAAATCCCGGTACGGTGCAACTCCCGTACCGGGATTTACTCATTTAAGAGGTTTACTACTCTGATTCGTCAACAATTTGTGACGCAGAAACATCTGTTATACTAAAGTTGCCAGGATTCTCTGATTTTCAAGTGTGACATCAACTGTTAAAAGGAGTGTTAATCATCGCAGAAATCTACGCATATGTCCGTGTTTCCACACGGGAACAAAATGAGGATAGGCAACTTATCGCAATGAACGAATTACAAGTGCCGAAAAAGAATATTTTTATTGATAAACAATCCGGCAAGGATTTTGAACGACCGAGCTACAAAAAACTGATAAAGCGACTGAAAAAGGACGATTTGCTTTATATCAAGAGCATTGACCGACTTGGACGCAATTATAACGAAATTCAAGAGCAATGGCGTATTCTGACGAAAGAGAAAGCCGTTGATATTGTCGTACTGGATATGCCACTGCTAGACACCCGGCGTGGAAAGGATCTGATGGGAACCTTCCTCAGCGATATCGTATTACAAGTGTTGTCCTTTGTTGCGGAAAATGAGCGTGTCAATATCCGTCAGCGGCAAGCAGAAGGTATCGCGGCTGCAAAAGCGAAAGGGGTTCGCTTTGGGCGACCCCCGAAACCTTTACCCGGAAATTTTGAAGAGGTGTATCGACGTTGGGAAAAAGGCGAAATAACAGGCACAGCCGCGGCGCGAGGATGCAGAATGCCGTTGTCTACCTTTCGCAACAAGGCATTTAAAATCAAACAAAGTATAAAATAGATTAAACCGAAAATGCGAGAATGTGTACTTTTTGGCATCTTCACTGCTTATAATTTTTCTCTATTATTATAGCATTGTTTCATAGGAATTACTACTATTAAATGTACATCTTACACAATGTAAACCTCGACTAACAAAAAAGTACACCTTTTGGCATCTCTCAACTATCATTGCACTGAAGGAGGACAGAACAGCATCAATGCGGCGGACGAAAGAACTGCCGCGTAAGATCAGAAACCTGTCAGGATATTGCCTTATTGGCCTTGACTTGGCAGGTATTACTATGTGTAAAGGAGCATTTGATGTGAAAACAAAATTATTGTCATGGCTGTTGACACTGAGTCTGCTCATGACCATGCTTCCGACTGCTGCGCTGGCCGCTGCGGCACCCGGAACAAACAGCGGTACAGTTATATATGTATCCGAAACCGGCGATGATTCAGCTGTCGGCGATGAGAACGCACCCCTTAAAACAATTGGTGCAGCATTTACCAAGGCAGCTGACGGAGATACCATCTGCCTGCTTTCTGATATTCAATTAGTTGGAAAACTTGTTCTGACCGGTGATAAATCAGTAACGCTGGCAGGCAAAGCCGATGAGACTGTAAAGAAGATTACCTATCAAAAAGACACCTCTACTGACCTTTATATGATTGCGGTTGGTGTTGAATACGGCTCAGCTACAACGACGAACCTCACGCTTGAAAATGTGACGATTGATGCTGAGGAACAGGATATTCGCTGCATCCGTGTTTGCCCTAAAAGCACACTGACATTAGAAAATGAGGCAACGGTCTGCAACGGACGTGCGGTTCATCGGTCCGGTACTTCAGGAAGCACAGGAACCAATGACTGGGGCGGCGGTATCGTAGTTGATAGCACTGCAAAGCTGATTATGAATGATGGCTCTGCCGTAACCGGCTGTTCTGCTGAGCAGGGCGGCGGCATCTATCTCAGCGGTGAGATGGAGATGAACGGCGGTACGATCAGCGGAAATACCGCAGTTGGGGATTACTTTGGCACTGCCTATACACAAAGTGCCCATGGCGGTGCAATTCTGATTCGTGCAAATCGTGCTGACTATGATGAGAGTTATGATGTTCCGGCTAAATTGACTATGACCGGCGGAAGCATCCAAAACAATAAAGCAGCAAGCACCCTAAGTGCCTTTGGCGGTGCGGTTGCTATTCTTGGCACACCCAAAAACACTGTAGATTTGACCAACGAATTTATTATGACCGGCGGTACGATTTCCGGCAATACAGCCGGATACGGCGGTGCAATCTCTGCTTATGCGGCTCATAACTATTGGAACGGCAATGCAAGCGTCAAGATTTCCGGTAATGCGGAGATCACTCAAAATACAGGCCGTAATGGCGGTGGCGCGATTGCTCTGTGGACCAGTAAAGCAGATGATTACTCCAGCACCGTAGAAATGAGCGGCGGTACGATTTCGGACAATAAGACATTCTCTAAGGGCGGCGGTGTTTTCCTGTGCGGCAAGGGAGACTCGTTCTACATGACCGACGGCAAAATTTCCGATAACGAAGCGAAACAAGGCGGCGGCATTTCCATCAGTGATACAGATGCGGCTGCTTATCTGCTGGGCGGTACCATTCAGGGCAATAAGGCAACTGACGGATACCCCCACTATGATGATGCTTCGGAGCGCTGCTATTACGGAAACGCAGTTTACCAGGATGGCAGCCTCTATCTTGACGGCACAAAAGCCAACATCAGCGGCGATATTCGTATCGGCTGCCGCTTTGATACAAGCGGAGAAATTTCCACCAACCGTTTTGTAGCTTTGGTCGGCGCATCGGATACGATGAACGATTACGAATTGACTTCTTTTGAAAGTGAATCCTTGGACGGCAGAGTGGTTGTTGCCCCCGATACGATTACTTATGGCACCGAAACCTATAGCGTAGCAGATGCCGAGCCGTATCTGTCGCATTTTACACACAATCATAAGGAAATTATTACGGATACCGATTATACGGCAGAAACGGGAGCTTCTTCTCAGGTGAAAAGCCTTGTTCTGTATGGAGTAATCCAAAAGTATTCTGTTACCTACACAGACGGTATCGGCGGTACCAGCTTTGCGGATGAAATAACCAGCGACCTGCGCCGTGGAACTCCCACCCCTGCATTTACCGGCGGAACACCGACCCGCAGCGGTTATACCTTTACCGGTTGGTCTCCGGCAGTGGCCGCGACGGTAACGGACAATGCCGTTTATACCGCACAGTGGGCAAAGAACAGCTCCTCCTCCCATCATTCGACCCGGTACACGCTGCACTATGAGTCGAACGGCGGCACAGCTTACAAGGATGAGCGCTATTCCTCCGGTACGAAGGTGACGCTCGACAAGACCCCGACCCGCGAGAGTTATACCTTTACCGGCTGGTATGCGGACAAGGCGTTGACGCAGAAGATCACGACCGTGACGATGAACAGCGACAAGACGGTCTATGCAGGCTGGGAGGCTACCGGCGTACCGGACAAGCTCAACGGCGATGACCATTTCGCCTACGTTATCGGCTACTCGGACGGCAACGTTCGCCCGAACGCGAACGTCAGCCGCGCTGAGACCGCTACGATCTTCTTCCGACTGCTCAAATCCGACATTCGCGACGGAAATCTGACCGCCAACAACGAATTTTCCGATGTTTCGGACGGCCAGTGGCACAACAAGGCGATTTCCACGATGGCGAAGCTCGGTATCGTCAAGGGCCGCCGTGCGGACAGCTTTGACCCCGATGCCTCGATCACTCGTGCGGAGTTTGCGGCAATCTGCGCGCGCTTCAACACCAAACCGGTTGAGAACAACGGCAGCTTCTCCGACATTTCCGGTCACTGGGCGGAAAACGAGATCGAGAGGGCGGCGGCGTTCGGCTGGATTTCGGGTTATCCGGACGGTACATTCCATCCCGACGCCCGCATCACCCGCGCTGAGGCCATGACCATGATCAACCGCGTGCTCTGCCGTATGCCGCAGAGCGAAAGCGACCTGCTGGACAGCATGGTAACGTGGCCGGACAACAAGCCGTCCGACTGGCACTACCTCGCCGTGCAGGAGGCCACGAACAGCCATGACTTCGACCGTCAGGGCGAGGTCGGCGAAAGCTGGACGAAGCTGACGAGCGTACCTGACTGGAAGCAGTATCAGTAAGGGGGAGAAATTTATGAAAAAACGAATCCTATCAGGGCTGTTAGTAGCGGCAATGCTGCTCACATCATTGCCAACAGCCGCATTTGCGGCGGATGATACGAATGCTGAAGCGCCTGACACCGGTGAAACCCAAACGATTCTACCTCAATCAGAGGGGGATGCGGAGCAGTCGACTGTCACCGCGCCAAGCTATGAAGTATCTACTACAGCTGAACTCAGCAACGCCCTGACGCAGATTGCGGAACGCGCCGATACCGAAGCGACCATTGTGCTGAAGGCGAATGTAGCTGCGCCCGGTTTCGGTGGCATTGCCGGAAAAAAAGTAACGATTACCAGTTCAGATGGAAACTGCTACTCCATTTCTATGGCAAACACTCTGACTGGAGATGTGACGTTGGACACTGTAAAATTTGGCGGTGGCCTGATTTATGCCAATGGACATACCTTTGAAACCACCGGCAACTTTCAGGGATATTCTGGTTCGGCAACCCTTTATGGTGGCGGTCCCGCAGGGCAGGATGTAGATGGCGATACGCATTTGATTTTGCGCGGCAAAGCAAGCTATAACTGGGTGTACGGCGGTGGCTGTAACAGCAATGTCAGCGGCAGCACTTACATTTTAGTTGATGATAAGAATACGAGTACCGGAAATCTGACCGGCGGCGGCGAGTCCAATAATACAGACCCCACCGCAGCACCTGTCGGCACGGTGGGCGGAGATACCCACGTCACCATCCAAAAAGGTTACTCCGGATATTTGGTTGGCGGTGGCCGCAACCACGGTGATCAGAGCCTTAAGGAAAATGCCCGCGTATATGGAGATACCTATGTCACCGCCGGTGAGGCCGATGCGACTGAGTTGCAGGCGTGGATCGGTACCGCTATGGCAAGCGTAGCAGGCAGTTTCTGCTCCACAGTGAAAAACACACATTTTCTTGTGCTGAACGGTGTTTGCGGCTACAAATCAAGTGATGATATCTTCGACGGCATGGGTACCGGTGCAATTTACGGTGCCGGTATGTTGGATATCGTGCTTGGTACCACCAATGTGGAGGTACGTGCGGATAATGCAGTTGGCTCCAGAATCGTCGATGTATATGGTGGCCATTATGCCGATGCAACAACTCTTACAGGCGAAGTAAGCATTCGGAATGAAGACAACGAACCCTATGCGGTTCATATCATTTATGATAATGTCCCAGAAAATGAGTATATCTACGAGCCGGATCACGAATGCGATATCTATGCACTGGGAAAAGTGGCCCCGACAATCCCAGTCAACGGAAATGTTTTGATAGAAGTGAAACACGGTAATCTGAGACAGGTAGTGCTCGATTCATATTACAATGATTGTAAGATCAACGGCGATGCAACGGTGCGAATTACCGGCGGGCGTGTTGCCCGATTTGAGGGTAATGCAGCGCATGCGACTACCGGAACAAAGAATACTGCAATTTATGACGGCTGCGGTACAGCAGCAGCCCCTCAGGAAACAGGATATCTTTATAATTTTGAGCAGGTAACTCTGAAAAACGGTGCGCAGGTATCTATTGATGCCAATCCTACATTGTTCCCGGCTCTCTCCGCTGTACAGAATCCATTTTATTCGGTCAACAATCTGGAGATCAAGGAAAACAGCGCCTTGACAACCAGAAATTCTAATACACTGATAAAGAAAAATGTCACTATGGATCATGGCACGTGGCATGCAAAGGGGTTCTTGTGGGTCTACGAGCAAACGAAAAGTAAGGATAGCCGCCTTTATTTCGACAATTTCTTTGTATTAGCGCAAAACCATAAGAGTGATTCAGATCCTACTTTGTACACCGCTTGGGACAGTCAGAACGATGAGTTGGTTGCTCTCAAATCCGGTTATTCTGGCAGAATCTACGGAAACGCCAATTTGAATCGCAGTGATGTGACTTTCTTGTGCCCGACAACGGTCAGCGGTAACTGGACGAGTGGTAATTCTATCCTGCGTCTGCCGACAGTAGCTACCGGAGCAAACTATCCTACTGACTCGATTCCGCTGGAAATCAGCGGTCTTTCCACCGGCACCACCACGGTCAACACGGTGGATCCCGCCAACTGGCAGACTTTGAAAAAGCCTGCACTTGGTGACAACTATATTCTTTCCAAGAAAAACACCGATTCTCCCGCGCAGGATGTGTTTGTATTGGGCAATGCCGATGCCGTGGAAGACGGCTGGTTCCTCAAGCGCATGGCCGATGCCGACGGTACGGACGATTACTATATGTGGCAGGTGGCTAACGGTGTCCGTGTCATCTTCGACAAGAACGGCGGCGATACCGAGGCCGACCCTCGTATCATGGTGCAGGATAAGGTTGTCGGTGCTGTAAATCACTTTGATCTGCCGACAGTGGAACCGACCCGCAGCGGCTACATATTCACGGGCTGGAATACTAAGGCAGACGGTTCGGGCGATGCTTTTACTGCTGCGACCGATGTGACCAGCAATATTACGGTTTATGCCCAGTGGAAGGACAGCACGACTTATTCCGTAACCTACAAGGACGGCGTGGATGGCACTGTCTTTGCCGATCAGATGACCGCCGGACTGCATGTCGGCGATACGACACCTGCTTTTTCCGGAACACCGACCCGCAGCGGCTATACATTCACCGGCTGGGAGCCGTCCGTAGCCGCAACGGTAACGGACAATGCCGTTTATACCGCACAGTGGGCAAAGAACAGCTCCTCCTCCCATCATTCGACCCGGTACACGCTGCACTATGAGTCGAACGGCGGCACAGCTTACAAGGATGAGCGCTATTCCTCCGGTACGAAGGTGACGCTCGACAAGACCCCGACCCGTGAGAGCTATACCTTTACTGGCTGGTATGCCGACAAGGCGCTGACGCAGAAGATCACGACCGTGACGATGAACAGCGACAAGACGGTCTACGCAGGCTGGGAGGCTACCGGCGTACCGGACAAGCTCAACGGCGACGACCATTTCGCCTACATCATCGGCTACCCGGACGGAAAGGTGCACCCGAAGGGCAATATCAGCCGTGCGGAAACAGCGACGATCTTCTTCAGACTGCTCAAAGCGGACATCCGTGACGGAAATCTGACCACCGACAACGAATTTTCCGATGTTTCGGACGGCCAGTGGCACAACAAGGCGATTTCCACGATGGCGAAGCTCGGTATCGTCAAGGGCCGCCGTGCGGACAGCTTTGACCCCGATGCCTCGATCACTCGTGCGGAGTTTGCGGCAATCTGCGCGCGCTTCAACACCAAACCGGTCGAGAACAGCGGCAGCTTCTCCGACATTTCCGGTCACTGGGCGGAAAACGAGATCGAGAGAGCGGCGGCATTCGGCTGGATTTCGGGCTATCCGGACGGCACATTCCATCCCGACGCTCGAATCACCCGCGCTGAAGCTATGACGATGATCAACCGCGTGCTCTGCCGTATGCCGCAGAGTGAGGATGACCTACTGGACAGCATGGTAACGTGGCCGGACAACAAGCCGTCCGACTGGCACTATCTCGCCGTGCAGGAGGCCACGAACAGCCATGACTTTGACCGTCAGGGCGAGGTCGGCGAAAGCTGGACGAAGCTGACGAGCGTCCCCGACTGGAAGAGGTATCAGTAATACAAAAGGAATTTTCGAAGCAGCGGCTCTCAAAGAAAGGCAACACCCCATCTGCTACTCTCAGACGGTAAATTATGCCGTCACCATGCCTGCGGCATAGTGGGCGTAGAGATGTTTTTTACACCGCTCAAGAGATAGCTAGAGTTAAGAATGTTGTAGCCGTGATGAACTGAAGGAATGCTTGATGACCTGCGGTGCATCACTGACAGAAACGCTTTCTCCCACTGTTGATTATCTGATCACCAATACCCCGGATTCTGGTACGGCAAAGAATAAAAAGGCGATCGAATTGGAAATTAAACGCATCACTGAGGCACAGTTCAATGAAATGATTGACAGAATTACATGATAAAAGGCCATTTATCAAAGGCAGAACGGTTATCCGTTCTGCCTTTTTTGTATCTTCACACTGACTGTAATGATATTTGACTGTATAATTCATATATTCTGCACTCCAAATTTTTTTGAAATTTAATCGGCAAGATTGGCATTCTGCTTTTCCGAATCGTATTAGTCAGTATCAGGACAAAAGCAGCACCTCCCCATCAACGCCATGCGCGGAAAGGGGGTGTGGACTATGCAGCGGTCTGATAAAGACATTTCTCGTATTGAAGGCAAATTTGACAGCTTCTGCAAAACTGTTCTGCGGAATTTCGCAAGGGATTGGTACAGAGCCAAACGAAAACACCATGCAACGGAAGTTTTGTTTTCGGAATTGCCAAACGGCCAGCTGTTTGAGCCGGTACATAACGACCCAATCTGCCTGTTGGAACAATACCTGTTTGATGATTTAGAATTGCCGATAAATATCAACAATGATGCACTGGCACAGGCATTACGCCAGCTTTCAAGACGAAAACGGCAAATCGTTCTGCTTGCTTATTTTTGCGATTGGACTGACCAGCAGATTGGCGAACGGTTTCATGTCGTGCGAAGTACGATACAGGCAGCCAGAACCAAAGCACTGAAAGAAATGAGGAATTTACTTGAAAAACAATCAGAAACATAATCGGGCGGTCATCCGCCGTGTGCCGTTGGCCACCATCGTAAAGGCGAAACATGGTGATAATACGGCGCTTGAAAAGATTTTGCGGCACTATCAGGGATATATGCTGAAACTCAGCCAGTTTGAACTGTACGATGCCAGCGGCACGGTCTATACCCTCTTTGACAAAGACTTGTACCAGGAACTGCAATTCAAGCTGGTGAAAGCCATTCTTGACCGTTTTGAACTGCGATAAATAACCTTGCCAATCCTTCACAGAGGATAACAATTCGTTGTCCTCTGTGAAAGGCTGGTAAGGGCTATTTTCAGCCTTTCTCGCCTTTGCACCTTGAAAACCGAATGAGCGTCCGTATTAGATACTGCACAGGGGAAGCAGGCCACGACCTCCAGAGAGGAGGTTTCGGAGCGAGCGTGCCAATGTGCCGAATACGGTGTCCTGTCACAACAGGCAGTCCATCAGGAACAGGATACGGGTACAAACGCCGATAATAGAAGAACAGCGGAGCCGCTGTGCATACGGCGGCTCCACTTTGCAATAAAACCGTATTTTAGAGAGTAATAATCCCTTTTTAGGAAATACTTATCCGAGAGGTGATAACTTGGAAGACAAGGAAAACTTATATCAGATAGGACCTGCAACCTATGTGATCGAACGGGTGTTCACGCAAAGCAAGACACCACAGGATGTTGTAGTCGAGGAAATCATTACCACGGCCAAACAAGACATCAAAATTAGCCACTCAGCCAAATAGATGATATAATAAAGGTATGTAAATGAGTGGTTCGGGAAAGGAGAACATTATGACGAACCACTTGAAGCTGGCTGACAGCTATCTGCGTCTGTCTGACGAAGAAAAGAAATACGGTAACGAATCGGAAAGTATCACCAACCAGCGCGAGATTATCCGGGACTACTGTAAAAAACAAGGCATCATCATCGTGAGTGAGTTCGTGGATGACGGATATTCTGGCGGCAACTTTGAACGCCCGGGCTTTCAGGCAATGCTCAATCACCTGGCGGCAGGAAAAGCGAACACGGTCATTACCAAAGACCTGTCCCGTCTGGGCCGTGATATGACCGAATCCAGCTACTACGCGGAACGCTTTTTCCCGGAGCATGGTATCCACTATCTGGCACCGGGCAACGATTTTGACTCTATGGGTGATAATCTGATGGCACCGTTCCAGTTTGCTATGAACGATGTTTACCTGCGTGATACTTCGCGCAAGGTCAAGCAGACGCTCGACATGAAGCGCAAAAAGGGAAAGTACGCCGCGTGCCCGCCGTATGGCTACCGCAAGGCCGAACGCACTACCGACCAGCTTGTCCCGGATGAAAACACCGCGCCGGTCGTACAGCGGATTTTCGCGCTGGCGGCCGAGGGACAATCCTGCCGCAGTATTGCGAAGCAGCTTAACGAGGACGGTATATGTCCGCCGCTGAAATATCGTGTAGAGTTTCGAGATAACTTCACTGACCGCGGTGCTGCACGAGCATCTGATTTTTGGAATTACACGACGGTCAAGCGTATTTTACGCAATCGGGTCTATCTGGGGCATACCATTCTCGGCAAGACGCGCAAGGTCAATGTCAAGTCCAAGAAGAAACTGCCTGTGCCGCAGGAGGATTGGGCCATCACCGAAAACACCCATGAACCGCTGGTAACACAGCGGCAGTTCGATTTGGCGGAACACTTTTTGAGCGAAAACACCAAGGCGAATGCAGCAAATCCATCATTCCGACACAGTATTTTCGGAGGTATCGCATACTGTGCGCACTGCGGCGCAGCGATGTGCTCCGGCGGCTCGGTCTACAAGGGTGAGCGCAGGAAATACTGGTATCTGGTATGCAACAATCTGGCGAATCGCACGATAAACCGCTGTCAGCACGGTGCACGCATCAAATATGAGGATCTGCTCGAAATCGTTCGCTGTGACCTCAATGCATTGCTGTCCTTTGACGAAGCGGAGATTGAGCAGATTACGCAGGAAGCCATCCGGCAGGCGAATGCTTCACTGGGCGTGGAGAATAAGGAACAGACCCTTGCGGACATCGAAACCAAGTCCAAGCGTATCATTAAAATGATTGAGCGGGCTTATCGGGATAACGCCGCAGGCAATCTGAGCGATGAGCTGCTCGACGAAATGATGGAGCGGTTTGGCAAGGAACGGCAGGCACTGGAGGAACAGCGGCAGAAGCTGCTTACGGACACCTCGGAAGACCAGAGCATCCGCAATGCATATACGCTGTTCTTTGATATTGCCAAGCGATACTCTCATATTGAAAAGCTGGATCGTGACATCCTGCACACCTTTGTCGAGCGCATTGAAATCGGCGAGAAGATTTTACCGAAGGGTAAGAAGATGGCAAGCCCTCGGACTTCGTACCGCCAGAGTATCCGCATCTTCTATCGCTTCATCGGCGAGATGAACGGAGAAGCCATCCGCGAAGTCAACAAAGCAGTCAATCTTTAAGGAGGTCAACACCAACCCCCGTTGGTGTTTATTGACCTCAAAAATCACCGCAGTTTTTGTGGCGAATAAACACCAAGGTCGGCAGCTGCCTCCATTTTGAAGCGATCCATTGCCGCGCGTGCTTCCGGTACCATGCCCTGATTAGAACCATTTTTCGTGTTAGTCATGTTTGTTCGCTCCTTTTCGATTCGGTTTGGTGTGTTGGGTTTTGCTGATAGTAGGTTGCGCACCAAAGGTCGAAATATGAGATGCAAATGCTGTGACGGAAGCCAGAAAATATGATAAGCAAACGCGTTTTGCCAGCGCAGGAAAACAAGCGTTGAAAATTTGCTTTTGGACAGCGCATAAAACCTGCTCTGCTCATATAATAAAGGAAAGCACAGACATATACAGCCTTATTAGTTACGGTATATACTGCAGATGAGTTAGCTTATTCTAACTTATCGTTTCCGCCCGTCACCTGCCTCCGGATGTGTTTTTCACTAAATTGTAAGCAAACATGTCTTGCAAGGATTTGTGCAATATGCTAATATGATGGTGATATATGTCCGATGCACAAATGTACAATATGCGGACACGGGAACGAATTCCGAGAAAGTCTGACAGCGATCGGAAGCGGCAGTGGAGGTGCCGCTGAAAAAGTCATATTCACTCAAATTAGGATGCTTAACCTTTTGCAAGCACAGATTTACGTGGGAATAAGGCGGCTATGCCGCTTTATCAATAATGGATAGAGAACAGAAAGACTAACTATTAAAAGTCAACCCAAATGTGTGGAAAGGTGAAAATAATGC